>JACCDG010233965.1_pt1 | contig 27565 bp, 21 predicted proteins | sample 7442471 | NCBI WGS metagenome assembly JACCDG01 (sample SAMN15323444, study PRJNA562643) | freshwater metagenome | isolation source: river surface water | place: USA:Blue River Watershed | collected 2017-08-17 | reverse complement strand
GACGAAACGTCCCTAATCGCCATCCTGGAGGCCACGGAGGCCATCGCCCAGGCCTATCCCGGCGAGGAATCCATCGCCGAGGCCACCAGCCGCCTGGCCGGCTATGTAGCCAGCGGCAACTGGCCAGCCCCCGAGCTCGGCATGAAGTGCAAGTCCTGCGAGTTCAACGTCCCGGGTCAGACCTCGGGGTATGACCTCTGCTGGGGCTCCCAAGCCCGCGCCGAACACCACCTCTTCACGCTATGGCATCTCGGCAGCCTGGAATACCGCAAGCCTGGCACCGTCTCTCGCATCATCGCGCAGTCCGCCCCGCGGGCGCCTCAGGTCACCGATCTCCAGGAAGAAGACCTTGCGGGCGACGGCGAGCTCCAGCGCGGCTGGAAGCGCCAGATCATGGCCGTGCGCACCGGACGTGCGTTCATCTCGCCGGAGCTCGTCCGTGATCCGGCGACCCTCCTGCGCTGCAAGCCGGAGAACTACCCGCTTTTCTTCCTCGATTACGAAGGCACCCGTTGCGCCCTGCCCTCCGCACCGGGATGTCGTCCTTACGGACAGGTCGCCTTCCAATGGAGCTGCCACGTCATCGATAATCCGGGCGCCTCGCCTCGGCACGTCGAGTGGCTCGACACCGAGAACGAGAACCCGAACCTCGGCTTTCTGGAATCCCTAAGGAAGCTCCTCGGCGAACAAGGCACCATCTATCACTGGGCGGACTACGAAGTCGTCGTGACCCAGGAACTCGCCAACGAGATCCGCGGCGACGCATCGAAAGCCGACCTCGTCTCATGGGTCGACCGCAACTGGGGGATGAACGCCAAGATCAAAAAGAACATCGTCAAGAGCGAGCGTTGCCTCGACCTCGTCGTCATATCTCGCGGGCATTTCTACGACCCGGCCATGAAGGGCAGCCATTCGATCAAGAAGGTCCTCCCCGTCGTCTGGAAGAATCCGGCCATCCAGAAACTCTTCCCCAAGTACGCGCTCGATCAGCAAGGCCAGCCCGTGAAGAGCCCGTACGACGCCCTGCCCGCCCTTACCTTGCAGGATTCTAAGGACAACGCCCTGGACCTGTCCAAGCTCGACGAACTCGATATCGTGAAGAACGGCCCGGGAGCCATGCTCGCCTACGAGCACGTCCGCTATGGCCTCGCCGCCGGCGACCAGGCCGCCCGCCGCTCCATCCGCCGCCAGCTCATGCGCTACTGCGAACTGGACACCGCCGCCATGGTGATGGTGTGGAAGTATTGGGTGGGCTAAACTCTTCTTCTACCCACTTTAAATGCTTTAACAGCATATCTTAACTGCCATAAGTGTGTTATGGCTAAACGACAGATTATCGTCCCCAACTGGCTGAAAGAGCAAACCGGCCTCATCGAGAAAGGGCACGAGGTAAAAGTCACGGTACGCGAGCTACTCATGCAGTTCGACCGCGAGAAACGAACGAGCAATGCCGTGTCCAAGATCAGGAAGGCGCTCCGCAAGCAGGGGTTGATCACTACGCCTAAATTCTTCTCGGTGAACATAGGCGCGCAGATCCAGATCAAGAAAAGCACCAAACGAACCCCGAAGGAAGAAGAGCTTAAAGACGACGCCCGTCAGCCCATCATCACATTCGGGATGCTGAAGTGCGTCGAACAACAGAAACTTCTCCGCGAAATCCGCAAGGATAAGGCGGGCCAGCCCATCCAAAACACCTACCCGAAATGGACGGTCAAGCCCAGCGAGCCCATCGCGGCGGCGGTGACTATTCTGTCGCAGCAAGACGTGGACTTCGTCCCGGTTGGCGATACTGAGAACAATATCGTTAAAGTAGTGAGCTGGGACGAGGTAGCCATGATGGACCTCTTCAAGAGAGATCGATCGAAGACACCATGTGGTGAGGTCGACGCCGCTCCGATCTTCGTCACCGAGTCGGATTCGGTCTATGACAAGAAACTAGAGATCAAGAAGTTCGGATATGTCATCGTAAGAAAGGACGTGGAAGATGACGAAAGCGGACGGGCATTCGCGATCGTGCGCGCGGCCGACCTTGCCAACGAGCTCCTTATGCTGACCGAGAGCTTCCTGATGTTGCAGGAAATCGAGAATATCGTCCGGGCAATCCTAGAGGAGACCGAGCCAACCCAGGAAGATATCGATAACGCGCTCAAAGCCACGGACCGAGGCAAGCAGAAGACGCTAGACCAGCTTACGTTTGCTAACTACATGAGCATCTTCACGACCGAACATTTCGTGAATAAGTTCAAGAAAATCGGACTACCAGAAGCGATGACCAACCAGGTCTTCCTCAAACTCTCGAGCATACGAGATATCAGGAACAAGGTGGTCCACTTTCACCCGGACGAAAACAGCGAATTCGCCAAGGAGGAACTCTCCAAGGCTCGCGACTCCCTGCGGAAAATCTTGGAAAAACTGCAGTCTCGCCCCTGATCGCGTGACAGTACTAATGCCGGATTTCCTTATTTGATAAGGGAAAACGGCGTCTCGCGGCACTCCTCGTGCCTCACACGAATAGGAGCGCGTCCTGGCTAGCTGACGCGTGAGCGTTGCCAGATGAACTCAGCGAGGTGACGCATGCCCTTAACATCGTGCTGGTTATACTTGATGAGATTCCTCCAGCTTATGCGCAAGGCCTCAGGCAGCTGGCCGTACCACCCGCCATTCTTGGCAAGGCCTTCTCGTACGCGCTTGATCGTATCAGCGGGACTGAAGTCCTCGAGCCGATTAGGCACGTGGTAACCGACCTCACGCACCGAAAGGAAATGGGTTAGACCAACGTGCTTCCCGAATGAATCCGGCGGGATGGTGGCTTCAAGCTGAGCATAGACCTCAGGGCGATGCTTGCGGAACCACGGACCTGCGTTGGCATTCAGATAGCGATCTTCGAGCCATTCGGCCCGAGCAGGACGCGCCTCCTTGAGCAGCTTAAGCTCAGCCTGGCTATATCCGCCAATTAATGCGCCTTGGTCAGCGATACCGAAAATCTCCTCCAGGGTCTCGGCCCAAGAGCGACATGTCGCCAGATTGCCGCCGCCACTGGACTCCGCAGCCGGACGTAGGCGTTCATCATGAACGTAAGTAACCAGCTCCCCCTCGTGCAGAATTGTCGACATTGCCGGCTCTACGTCGGCCTTCCGACGCTCTACGTCCAACCATAGGATTGGGCGCGCGGTCATATCTAGGCGAATGCTCCAGGGCTTAAGCATTTTATCGATCTTTAGCGGTTAAAATCAGAGTTTGGGGTCGATCCACTCAAGCAGCTGACGAGCGCGACGGGTGAATTCCTGGATACCGGGTGATTCCTTCTCATCGGCGTCCAGCATCTCGCATGCCTCCAGGAAGACTTCCAGCGAAGATCTAAGTTCATCGGCGTCCGCATCGGACCCCATGAGCTCGGCCGGAGTCAGCCCTGATTCTACGATCTGTTTCCACGCCAAGCGTACGGATTCGACATAGCCTAGTCCCAACTCCGGGTCTCGCAGGATCTGTGCCGCATCCCCCGGACTGGTAAGCCTATACCTACCTCTCTCCCCAGATGTAACGGCACCGGCGAGGCTCGGAAAAATCCAGCGAACCCAATCGCCGTTCTTCCTCCCCGAATTAAGCTCGTCATGCGCAAGCTGAAGACCGACTTCGGATGCCTGAGCCATCCTGATCTGCTCGATGATCGGAAGAGATTCGTCGAATCGAGCCGCCTTGTCCTGGCCAGAGAGCTCACCGTCCATCACATCATCCTCATCCGATTCGTCTTGGTCATCCTGATCAACAGGCGCGACATATAGAGGTTCAACGGGGATATAGCATCCCTTGCCGCCCAGATCCGCCCCGGAAAGAAACTCATCGCACGAGGTCTCCATCTGGGAATTCATCGCCACCGCCACGAGCTTGAGCTTAAATCGCTTGAACAAGAGGACGATGTCGCCGGCAGCGACCGAACCGAGCACGGACTGGAATGAGCCTGGCTCGTGAAGCTGGGTCATCGGCCGCGGAGACCAGAGATGCCGACCGGAAGGAGTGACACGGATATCCCATCGCCGATGGGCGATGCGCATTTCGGAGAAACGCCGGACTCCCGCCAGGTGCACTAGCTTCGAAAGTTCATCCCATTCGCCTTTCATGCTACTTACGGAGCGCGGCGATCTTTTCGGCCATCAGAGCCCAATCGACAGGCGGCGTCAGGTGGGACCACGAGATCCTCAGGGAACCACGGATGATTTCCTTGGAAAGCCCCATCGAAGTGAGGACATGGCTGAAACTGTAGTTCGATGAAGTGCATGCCGAACCGTTGGAAACGGCGAAGGATTCTTTTAACTGTAATATAAGAGCCTCCGAGTCCAAGCCTGGAAAGGAGATGTTGAGGGTCGAGGCGATCGCCGTGTCCGAGGCGCCGTTCACCACGCCACCTGCCTCGGTGAGCTTACGCATGGCTTCCGCCTTGATGGCGGCGCATGAGGATAGCCGCCTGGCATGATCCTTGGAGGCCAGCCTTACCGACTCACCGAGCGCGGCGATGAGATGAACCGGCAAGGTTCCCGGGCGCAGCCCCTTCTCCTGCCCCCCTCCGTACATGAGGGGTTCCAAAGGCGGGTCGTTATAGTCGCGGCAACGAGCCAGCAACACCCCCACTCCCTTAGGACCATAGACCTTATGCCCGCTGGCGCTGATCAGGTCGATGCGACGGTCCTTCAAAGGTTCTACCAACTTACCGAAACTCTGGGCGGCATCGACATGCAGGAAAGCCTGATGCCCCCGGAGGGCCTCAACGTAACCGGACAAAGGCTGAATGACCCCCGTCTCGTTGTTTACGTGCATGAGGGAGACCAGCAGTGTATCGGGCCGAAGGGCCGCAGAAAGGGCACCCTGAGAGACGATGCCATCCTGGTTGGGCTCAAGGATCGTGACCTCAAACCCACGCGCACGGAGCCGCTCGATCGGTTCAATGACGGCCTTATGTTCCTGCGCCGAGGTGATCAAGTGGCGCTTACCTTGGCTCTCACCATGCGCAGCAAGCCCCAGAATCGCCATGTTGTTGGCTTCGGTGGCGCCGCTGGTGAAGATGACCTCATCATCGTCGGCCCCCAGCAAGTCAGCCACAGCAGCCCTGGCCCTAGCTACCGCAGTTTTTGCCTTGGCTCCATACTCGTGGGTACGACTGCCAGAATTACCGAACTCGCACTCTAAGTACTCCCTAGCGACCTCGGCGACAGACGGCTCCAAGGGGGTCGTAGCATTGCAATCGAGGTAAATGGGACGTTTTTCCGCTTTCATGTATGTTAAATCGAATTGACAACATGAACAGATACTGATGTATGTCAAACCCGATTAAGCAAACACATGGACTCCGACATCCCCACCATCACCTTCCCCGTCATCCGCGGCATCCAAGCCAATCAAGTCTACTACGTAGCCATGTGGACCTATGGCATGATGCAGCGCGTCACTATTTTTGACGACAGCGAGCTCGAGTCATTCGACCGCATTCAGCGCAACCTGAACTCCAAGCGCATCCCCGAGATCAAGGAGTACATCCTCAACAACCGCGACAGCTATGTGTTCTCGGCGTTGACTGCGTCCATCGACAAGAACGTCGTCTTCGAACCCATCAGCCCCGGAAGCGGAATCGGACAGCTTAAGGTCTCCCTTAACTCCAAATTCGTCATCAACGACGGCCAGCATCGCCGGAAAGCCATCCTCGAAGCGATGGCCGAAGACCCCACCCTCGCCTCCGAAACCATCGCCGTCGTATTCTTCGTGAACACGGACACCAAGCGAAGCCAGCAGATGTTCGCCGACCTCAACGGCAAAGGAGTGAAGACCGGCAAGGCCATCGATACGCTGTTCGACCATCGATCCCACTTCGCCAACCTAGGCCGCGACCTCGTTCGGTCCATGCCCATCTTCCGTCGCACGACCGACTACCAGAAGACCTCGCTGGCACGCCGCTCCAAGAAACTCTTCACCTACTCCAACATCGTCGGTGCGAACACGGAGCTCATGAAGGGAGCCGCCACGACCAAGGACATCGCGGAAGACCTGGCCGTCTGCAGCGCCTTCTGGGAGGCGATCGCCAAGAATTTCCCCGAATGGAAGTATGTCGCCGAAGACACCATGACCGCCTCCGATGTCCGCGATAGCAGCATCGCGCCCAGCGGCGTCGTCATGCACGCGATCGGACGAGTCGGCAACGAGCTCCTGATACGCCATCGGTCCGACTGGAAGGACTACGTATCCAAGCTCTCTTCGATCAACTGGAGCCGCAACAATCCGGAATGGGAAGGCCGCGTCCTGATCCAGGACAAGATCAGCAAATCGCACACCAGCATCCTGCTGGCTTCGGCGCTCATCAAGCAGAAGATCGGCCTGGAAGCCGACACCGCCGAACTCTCCGCCGAGGCCAACGCCGATATCCGCATATGAGCGGCCCCATCCAGAAATCCATCTTCGCCGAGCACGGTTTCAAGACCGTGGTGGCGCACCTGATGGAGGAGATCCAGCTCCTCTACATGGCGGATGATACGCCTTGGATCGTCGGCTACAGCGGAGGCAAGGACTCTTCCGCCACGCTGCAGGTTACATGGAAGGCGATCGCCGCGCTGCCCAAGGAGAAACGTACCAAACCCATCCACGTGGTCAGCACCGACACCCTCGTCGAAAATCCCGTCGTCGCGATGTGGGTTGGGCTTTCGCTGGATCGCATGGCCAAGGCAGCAGCCGATCAAGATCTGCCGATCAAGCCCAACCGGCTGATGCCCCGCGTAGAGGACAGCTTCTGGGTCAACCTCATCGGCAAGGGCTACCCTGCCCCGCGTCACAAATTCCGCTGGTGCACGGAGCGCCTGAAGATCCGCCCCTCCAACGCGTTCATCATGTCGGTCGTCAAGCAGTCGCGCGAGGCGATCCTGCTCCTCGGCGCTCGCAAGCAGGAGAGCAACGCACGCGCAAAGGTGCTCGCGCGCAACGAGAAATTCCGCGCCCGTGACCGTCTCAGCCCCAACAGCACGATGTCCGGCTGCATGGTCTATACTCCCATCGAAGACTGGTCCAACGACGACGTATGGACCTACCTCACCTCGGACGAGAACCCATGGGGTCACAACAACAAGGACCTCCTAGGCATGTACGCTGGTGCCTCGGCCGACGGCGAATGCCCTCTCGTCGTGGATACCAGCACCCCTTCCTGCGGTGACAGCCGGTTTGGCTGCTGGGTATGCACCCTGGTGGAAGAGGACAAATCCATGTCCGCCATGGTTCGTAACGACCATGAGAAGAAATGGATGAAGCCGATGCTCGACCTTCGTAACGCCTTGGATTTCCGCAAGAATCCGGAGCACAAGGATCACCTGCTTCGCGACTTCCGCCGCATGGGCGGCAACGTCACCATGCTGAACGGCCAGCCGGTGCCGGGACCCTACACCCAATCCTCGCGGGAAAACTGGCTTCGCCTCCTCCTGAAGGCACAGTCCGAAGCCCGACGCCTAGGGCCCGAGGAGGTCAAGAAGCTCGAGCTCATCACGATGCCGGAGCTGCACGAGATTCGTCGCATCTGGGTGACGGAAAAACATGAGCTGGAGGACAATCTGCCCGTGATCTTCAAGGAGATGACCGGCCAGGAATTCCCCGGACTTCGCATGGACGACAGCCTTGGACTCAAGCCCGAGGACTTCGCCACGCTCAAGGAATCCTGCGACGGGGACCAGAATCGATATGAGATGATCCGCGACCTCATCGGGCTGGAAAATAACATGCGCCACTTCTCCCGCCGAACCGGGATGATGGAGGAGATCGACGACATCATGAAGAAGCACCTCTTCGGCAGCCGTGAGGAGGCCAAAAATTTCTATCTCGAGCTAAACCTCGGGGGCTTCAAGGGCGACCAAGGGGGCGATGCTGACTCCGGCGAACCGAAACCCGTGATCGAGTAACGCACGAGAATGATCATCGAAAAGCTCAGGCTCCGTAACCTCGGCATCTATGCCGGGGAGATGACGATCGACCTAACGCCCGCCAGCCCGGAGAAGCCGGTGATCCTTGTCGGCGGCCTCAACGGCCGAGGCAAGACGACGCTGCGCAACGCCATCCTGCTCTGCCTGCATGGTCGTAACGCCCAGTGCACCAACCGTGGGAGCAAAGGCTACAACCAGTACCTGGCCTCCCTGATCTGCAGGACCGCCAAACCCGGCGAGAGCACTTCAGTGACGCTGACCTACCACCGCAAGGTGGCCGGCAAGGTGCAGCGCCTCGAGGTGACCCGAAGCTGGGCCAAGGTCAACGACGACGTCGAGGAGCAGTTCAGCGTGCACGTCCTCCCCGACGAGAACGCCATGGAGATCGATCCGGCGCTCGCGACGAACTGGAACGAACACATCGAAAGCTACTTCCCCTCCTCACTAGCCAGCCTCTTCTTCTTCGACGGCGAAGACATCCTCAGGCTTGCCGACAAGAAGGAGACACGCGAGCTGATCCGGTCGGCCATCGATTGCCTGCTCGGGTTCAACGTCGTCGCACGGCTTGAATCCGACCTGACAAAGTACATCGGAAAACATGAAGGCGACAAGAATTACGCCAAGGAGCTGCAGGCATTCAAGGACGCAGAATCTGCTCTCAAGGAAGCCTTGGCTGAGGCCACGAAATCCGAACAGGAACTAGAGGTCGCCCGCAAAGAGGAACAGAAGGCGGCGAAACTCGTGGAGGATTCCAACAAGAGGTACGAGGAAGCCGGCGGAAATCTCTTCGAAGCCAGCAAATCCATCAACGAAAAGGAGAAGGCATTGACCATCGAGGTCGAAGGCCTGAAGGACCAATACCGATCCCTCGCGGAAGGGCCTGCCTTCCTCCTGCTCACGGAAAAACTTCTGAAGACGGCGCGGACCCAGGCGGAGTCCGAATCGAAGGTCCTCAAGTCCCTCATGCTGGCAGACCATGATGAGAAGCGTGACGCGGAGACGCTGATCCACCTCACGAAATCCCTTGGCTCGACCGACATCCTGCGCGAGATCGAGAAAGCCTTGCAGACGACCAGGATCAAGAAGCCTAAGTCCTCTGAACTGGTGCTCGAAGCCGACGAGAAGCTCGAGCCCAAGCTGGAGCACTGCCTCTCCAGGGGTCTCCCTGCGGCCAGGCAGGCCATCAAGGACTTCGTCGAACTGACCGACAAGAAAATCGGTGAACTCAACCAGGCGAGGACCGACCTCCTCAACATGCCTGACGCAGGCAAGATCACCGTCTTCCTCAACAAGAAGAAAGAGGCGCTTGAAGCGCACGTCAAAGCAAGGGCCAACCTCGATTTCCATGAGGCCAGGGCAAGGCCGGCGACCGCAAGACTCGTCTCAGCCCAGAACAACATGGAGGAAGCCGAGCGGAAATTCAGAGACCTGCGCGAGGTCGAAAACAAGCTGCGCCGTGCGCTGGAAGCACGGCAGTCCGTCAAGAAGTTCATGGAGATCTCCACGGAGAGGAAACTGGCCCAGGTTTCCGACCTGATCACCGACGCCTTCCTACGCCTCGTCGGGAAAGTCAGCCTGATCCAAAGCATCCGGATCAACTCCCCCTCGCTTGAGCTGACGCTGACCAACCCGGACGGAAATGTCATCGAAAGCGACCACCTGTCGCATGGTGAGCGCCAGATCCTCGCTTATGCCGTGCTCTGGGGGCTTAGCAAAGCCTCCGGACGCCCCTTGCCGACCGTCATCGATACGCCCATGGGCCGTTTGGACGAGAAACACCGCATGAACCTTGCTGAGAACTACTTCCACCAGGCCTCGCACCAAGTCGTCATCCTTTCGACGGACACCGAGATCTTCGGCAAGTTCCTGGATGCGATGAAACCAGGCGTCGGCAAGATGTACTCCCTCGAATTCAACGAAAAGACCAAATCCACCCAAGTGACCGAAGGATACTTCGCCTGACATGAAAGCCCCCATCCAGACCATCGTCGCCACGCCCCGTGGCAGCGCCCAGATGAAGTCCCTCAAGGTGCTCACCGGCATCAAGAACTGGAACACGCTCATGCGCTGGGCCGTCTGCGCCTCGCTCAGGGAAGAATCCACCCCTTCCCCCTTCGGCAAAGACGCCAAGGAAGCCTCCAACGACCACCAGGAATCCACCGGGAACACCGCCAAGCGGCTCAAGGCCGACGAGGTCGTTTCGGTCAACTGGCATATCTTCGCCGGCGACTTCTCCGACGAGATCGCCTCGGCCTTCTGGATCCGGCACCGCCAGGAGATCGCGAAATCCGGGCCCATCGACCCTTCGGAGTATTTCAAACGGCACCTCCAGCGAGGCCTCAACATCCTTGAGGCCACGGTCAAGGCAAAGGGCTCACACATGGCCTTGCTGGAGATCGCCCTGGAAAGATAGATATAATATCTCTCCCCAAGGTATGGGTTGATCCGCTGGGTGAACCCACTAGAAGTGGCATGTAAATGCCCCTTAAAGAGACCGTGAAGAGCGGAGTCTACGACTCCTCGTCGACAATCCTCAACGACCATATCCTGGAGCTCTGCCTCGAGCAGAGCGTGACCTACGACCGAGGCGTGGGCTTCTTCGCATCCGGGTGGCTGAAGGACGCCGCACGAGGCATGAAGAAATTCGCCGAGAGGGGCGGCAAGGCACGCTGGATCGCCAGCCCTAAGCTAAGTCAGGCGGACTGGGACGCGCTCATGAAAGGAATCAGAGCACGCGACGACGACGCGCTCAAGTCCGCGCTGCTCAAGAACATCGACAACCTACAGGCCTCGATGGAGACCGACACCCTCAACGCATTGGCCTGGCTGATCGCGGACGGGGTCATCGACTTCAAGCTGGCGCTCCCCAAGGCCGATCTAGCCGGAGGCGACTTCCATGATAAGTTCGGCACTTTCATCGACGAGAACGGCGACATCGCGTCCTTCAACGGATCATACAACGATTCGATCCAGGGGAATCGGAACTTCGAGTCCATCACCGTATTCTGCGAATGGGATGGCGGCCCGTTGAAAGCGATGTCGCAGGATACCCATAGGAAGTTCAATCGCATCTGGGACAACAAAGACCCGAACGTAGAGGTGTACACCCTGCCTGCCGCGGCCAAGGCCAGGATCCTCGAGCTCAGAAAGGATCGGCCCTATAAAGCGACGGCACGCAGGTCCTCAGGCGCCGTTCCCGACGCACTGAAGATTCCAAGCTGGCTGACCATCCGTGAGTACCAGAAAGAGGCCATCAGGAGCTGGTCCGGAAACAGCAAAGAGGGACTGACCTGCGGCATCCTGGCCATGGCGACCGGCACGGGCAAGACGCTGACCGCCTTGTCCTTGGCCACGCTCATCTCCGGAAGATCGACGGGGAGGATGGCTGTGATCGTGATGTGCCCTTATGTGAACCTCTGCGAACAGTGGGAGAAGGACATCCGGAGCTTCGGCATCGATCCCGTCTCATGCTATGATGGCTATGACAATTGGGCGGATGATCTGGAACTCGCCTATTCCAAGCTGAGCCTAGGGATCGCCAAGGATATCGTCATCGTCGTCAGCAACAGCACCTTCATCACGGAGAAGTTCCAACGTCGTTTCAAGTTCGCCGCCGAGTCGACCGACTTCACGCACATGCTCATCGCGGACGAGATGCACAACCTAGGCAGCGAGAAGATGCAGTCTATGCTGCCGGAATCGGTCAAGATCCGCCTCGGACTTTCGGCGACCCCCGAGAGGCACGGAGACGAGGAAGGGACCAAGGTCCTGTTCGATTATTTCGGGAAGATCGTCTACGAGTTCCCGTTGGCGCTGGCGATCAAGGAAGGCTTCCTGACGCAATACGACTATCATCCGATCGTGGTCAACCTGACACCCGAAGAATCCGTCGCGTACATGGAGATCTCCCGGCAGATCGGAAGAGCGATGGCCGGCGCCGGAGACAGCCTGAGCGAAAACGCAAAGTACCTCCTGATCAAGAGAGCCAGGCTGATCGGAGCCGCCAGGAACAAGCTGGTCGAGCTCGACAAGCTCATCAGCGGCATGGAAACAAAGCCCAAACGCGCCTTGTTCTATTGCGGCGACGGGCGGGCGCTCGAAGACGGGCAGGACCGCGCCGAGGCCGAAAGGCAGATCGAGTCCGTCTGCGCGCTGCTAGGACGCACGCACGACATGCGCATAGCTTCTTTCACCTACGAGGAAGACAAGAACCAGCGCGAACAGATCCTCAGGATGATGCGACAAGATCAGCTGGACGGAATCGTGGCGATCCGATGCCTCGACGAAGGCATCGACCTTCCCGCCCTCGAATGCGGCTTCATCCTGGCCAGCTCGTCGAATCCTCGCCAGTTCGTGCAGAGACGTGGCCGCCTGCTCCGGAAGGCAGACAACAAGGAGAAGGCCGTGATCTATGACTTCGTGGTCGCTCCGCCCGAAACCGACCCCGACGACGAGAACTTCAACACCGAACGGAAGATGTTCAAATCCGAGCTCAGACGAATCGACGAATTCTGCGCCACGGCGTTGAATCGCCATACCGCCTCGGCGGTCGTTCTGGGCTTGCGGACTAGGTACAACCTTTTAGGTAGTTAATACTATACTTATGTCCGAATCCCCCACCCCCCGTCCGCTCAACCGGACGCAGTCGATGCAGATCTTCCTGAAAGCCGACCCGGTCGTCCAGAAAGTCGTGAGAGAATGCCTCAAGGAAGAGCGACAGGTGATGAACATGATCCGTCGTGATTCCATCCACGTCAACCTTGTCAACATCGTCAAGGCTCACACCAAGACCAAGTGACATGATCCTCGAAAAGCTTACTCTCGAGAACTTCCGGCAGTTCTACGGCCGGCAGGAGATCATCTTCAGCGGCTACAAAGACCGTAACGTCACCGTAATCCATGCCGAAAACGGCTTCGGTAAGACCACCCTGCTCAACGCCTTCCTCTGGGTCCTTCACGGTAGCAAATTCCTTACGGGCGACTTCGAGCAGAAGGACCGTCTCATCAACGAAAAGGCAGTCCGTGATGCTTCCAACCCCAATACCACCTTCGCCAAGGTCGAGCTCATCTTCACCAGCGGAGACAAGAAGGTGATGATCACCAGGACGGTCTCGCTGGCGCAGCAGAACATCAACCATGAAGGAGATTTGTCCGTCAGGGTTAAGAATTCGCTCGGCCAGGTCACCCAACCCGCGAACGAGCTCCAGGAAATCCGCTCCCTCGTGCCCCCCGGCATTGCGAACTTCCTCTTCTTCAACGGCGAGAACATCGACAAATACGCGACGGAAGGCGCCTCGGATTCGGTCTCTGCCGCCATCCGGAACATGATGGGCCTGGAACTCATCCAGCGCACCATCGACGACCTTGAGCACCAGAGCGTGCGCGGCAAGTTCGTGAGAGAGCTGAGCGATAACGCCTCCGAGGAGAAATCCGACCTGATTAGGCAGCGCGAAGAAGCGCTGGGTAACAAGAAGTCCACGCTGGAACAGATCACCAAGGCCCAGGGCGAGATCACTGCCTGCGAGAACGAGATCCGCATCATCAACGCCAAGCTCGAGGCGAACCTCAGCGTGGCTAACATGCAGAAACAGAGGACCGAACTAGAATCACAGGCCGAAGCCGTCAGGGAGAAGATCGAAAGCCTCACCGACTCACTCGGGAAGCTGATCAATGAGGACGGCTACTCCATCGTAGGAAGCTCGCTGATCGCCACCTCGCGGCAGATGATGGACCAGTGGCGCAAGGACGGCCAGATCCCCGCCCAGGTCCTGGATACTTTCCTTAACGACCTGCTCAAAGCAGAGAAATGCATCTGCCAGCGCGATCTCCAGCCCGGTTCGCCCCATCGCCACGCCGTCGAAAGCCTTCTTCAGTTCGCCGGCGACCAGCTCTTCAATACTGCCGTCGGTGCGCTCGACCAGTCCATCGGGCATCTTGATGCCAACTCGGACAAGGCACGCGCCAAGCTGAAGGAGATCAGGACCCAGCGAGCCGAGTCCATGACGACGCTCAAGCGTACGAATGAGCAGATCGAGGAGATCAGGCAGGCTCTCGGCAATCAGAACGACAATTCGGTCCGCGAACTCGAGGATCGCAGGAACAACCTGAACATCTCACGCGACGAGTACCTGGTACAGATCGGAAAACTCAGGGAAAGACTACCGCAGATCGAGAAGATCATCGATGATCTGCAGGGGGAAATCGAAGCGCTCACCGACGACGAAGAAGCCGCCCAGACAGCCCAGCGTCAGGTGAGAGTCATCGACGATTGCATCGAGATGTTGAAGCAGATCCTGACCGCCGAGACCGCCGAGCTCATCCCGGCGCTGGAGGCAGAGATCAATAAGCACTTCTCCCAGTCGATCAACCAAGTCGGCTACCAGGCCAAGATCGACGAAAATTTCCGCATCAACGTCGTCAAGTCGAGCGGCGAAGTCGTCGCCCGCAATCAGGCGCTCAGACAAGCCCTCTCCCTGTGCTTCATCGGAAGCCTCATCGAGCTGTCCAGGAGACGAGCTGAAGTGCCCACCATCCTGCAAGGCCTCGCCGGGACCGTATACCCTGTCGTCATGGATTCTCCCTTCGGAGCCATGGATACCGAGACCCGTAAAGCCACTGCCCGGATCATGCCGGAGCTTGCGAACCAGGTCGTAGCGATGATCTCCTCCAGTCAGTACGAGGGAGGCGTCGACGAAGTCTTCAAGCAGACGCACAAGATCGGGAAACGTTACTACCTTCGCTACCACAATACGAAGTTCACCGGGGAAAGAGCCAGCAGGAGCATGACGATCGACGGCCAGAACCTGCAGCTGTTCAAGGAAGACACCTTCGAGCACACCCAGATCATCGAGATTTCCTAACATGAGCCGAATCCGCAGAGACAAGAAACACGACGCCCTGATCGAGCGCCTCACCAAAGGCGATGAGGGCGTCTTCTCAGACATCTGGCGCGTGCTCGTGTTCGCCGCCTTCGTCGGGGCCAAGAACCGGAAACGCTCCGCCATCATCGACTTCGAATCAGGGAAAGCCTTCCCCCTCAACTACCTCCAGCCCTCCTGCGGCCCCGGCTTCCTGTCCCTGCTCGGCATCAGCGCGACCGAAGGAAACGAGATCCTGAGATCAAAGGAAGGTAACCAAGATCAGCTGATCCTGATCTTCGAAGAGTACGCCAACGCCGGGATGGAGATCATCTCCGAGCGGGTCGCCGCCGCCAGCTCGCCGATCGAGGCGATCCTGGCTCTTATCGACGAGGGCAAGGAGTCTCGCGGCTCCATCGTCGTCGAAGACCTGATCTGATCAGAAGTACCAGACGCGGCACGCGGCCGTCCCAAGCCATTTCCCACGGGCTCTCAAGGCCCTGGAATTGGCTTTGGCCCGCGTGACCCCCTTGTTAGCCCTAACGGACGCCTCCCTGCCCTGCCTGGGCTTCAGGATGAGGTTCCCGATGGAGGATGTCATCACGTCGAACTCCTCGATCCCACGGAATCCCATGGAGGAAAGCTTTTCGTCCGAGATATGGCGCTGGTGCGGGATCGCCCAGATCGGATCGAGCTCGCCGACGTTGAACTCCTCCAGGTCCACCAGAGACTCCCTGCCGCCGGCGCGGAGGAAGTGATTGATGCGCCGAAGAAACAAGATGGCTCGCCGATTGCCGGACTTGATCTTGGACCAAGACGCGACCGACTCGGCGAAAGTCTCGTCCTTAGGCACGATACGGCCAAGTTCCCTTCGGATCAGCTCTTCCAGCCCCTTGGGGTCGACGCCTTTGGCGGATGCCCGCCGGATCACGCCACAGAGCATGGTGACGGCCGAGCGCAGCGAGCTGAGACCCCTGCGGCATACTTGGAAGCGGATAAGCGCGGACTCCAGGGCATAGCTCGCCCGGCATACGCCTGCCTCCTTGTGATTGGCTGCAAGCACATCGCGCGCGGCAAGCAGGCCTGGAAGGCAAACGTCTCCTCCCAAGGTCTTGATCGGTCCCTTGATGGAGCGATAGAAGTCCCAGCCATCCTCAAGGTGATCCAGGAAGCCATCCAGCCCGGCGTGCAGTCGGCCCTTCTTGACGTCCTCTGCAAGCGTCCGGAAGCAACCGTACGCTGACTTGGCGGTCACGGGACCATGGTGGGCGATATAGTAGTGAAGCAGGAAGCGCGTACGCCGCGCCCCGTCCTTGATCGCCTTCTCGAAGTTCCCCCAGCGGGCATCGATGCGCTCATGCTGATCAGGACTGTTGAACACCCGCATCAGGCAGTTCTTGAGAAGCTGTTCCAAAGTCAGAGGGAGGCCGGCGGTATTCAGAGCCTCGAATACGGCCAGACCCTGCCCGGGACTATCCACCTCGACGACGACTACCCTGAGGCCATCTCGGATGAACTCGACCAAGCGAACCAAAGCGGCATCCTTACTCAGGCCGCCCTTGCTGGCGGCGACTTCGAGATAATCTTGGATCTGATCGTCGATCAGGTCCAAGACATCGTAGATAGCACGCCTTATGACGACAGGCTTGCGACCCGGGGTGCCTTCGGAGGCCGCCATGGCGGCATGACGATCGGCTGAGATCTTCTTATGGACCTGGTCGATGGTGAGCTGGGGATTCATGATCGCCGAATAGCTGACGCGATCCTGATCTCGCAGCGAAAGCCAAGGCTCGTTGCCCGGGCCGGTGAGGATACCCTCGAAAGACGAGCGCAGGCCGGGACTTCCGTGCCCGCTCATAAGCCGAAGAGCATGGGCCAGCGTCATGGTCAAGGTAGCGGTACGCTGCTGACCATCGATGATCTCGGCCGCCTTATCGCGTCCTGACTTAGGCAGCAGAACCACCGTCCCGACGAACGGATCGCCACGAAAGGCAAGGTCCGTCCCGTCCACGAGGGGCATGAAGTGGTCGACGAAGAGGCGCTCTATCTGGGCCTCGCCCCAGCTATAAGGACGCTGGTACGATTCGACATGAAGCGAGTCGAATTCAGTACCGATTCCAGCGACAGTTGATACACGCGACTTTAAAGGCATACTTTTTAAAGATCGGTAAAACGGTAAAGGTCTGCCAATTTCGCGGAAAGACTAATCGAACGGAGTCGAATGTCTTCAAATGACCACGATTCTCTAAGAACAAGATCTTTGGCATCAGGATCAATGAATGCCAATTGCTTGTTTAGCTTGAGGTTTGAGTACCTGTATCCGACCTGTTCAGCGGACCCATCTCTCCGCTGTAAAACCAAGTCTCGCTTCTCAATGAATCTCTTATTTTTAAGTGATTTGTTAAAGTTAGTAAGAGTAAGATTACCGATAGTATCCTGCAGGCTCAATGCCACTTCGAGCCTTTGGACAGGGGAAGCAGATGACCCAGGATTCCAAAGATTGATATCATCACGCCATGGCTTGTTGTCCTGAGGAAGGACATGCTCAATGTCAGATGATTCGACATCAACAGACTCGCTTGTGCTCATCGATCTTTCGATCGCATAAAGTGCGAAACGGGTGACATTTGCGCTATTTGAGTAGGCTTGCGCGCTTGGCATTTCGCTTAGGAATTCCGTGCGCGAAATGGGCTTTAAATGCGTGAAATCTTGTTTCGATTCGATGAGTTTGTAAACTGGATCGACTTCGCGGTCTTCACGAGGCTCTCGATCAACGGAATTGAGATCAACTGCAACATGATGAAGCATTCTCTTCAGCCAAACAGATGGTAACTCAGGTGCACATGGCGGGCTGCTGTGATAAACGAAAGAAAGCGTTGAGAAGAAGTCCGACATGCCCCGAACCGAACGACCCAGCAAGGCGCGTCTCACGAAGTAACTCTCCAGCACATTAAAGACTTTGATCATCTCGTCTTCGCCTATGAGGCATTTTTCGCCTGGGCCGTGCATTCTGATCAGCAGAGAGAAGGGGGACATGAATCCTAACCTGGAGAAATATCTCACCTTCTCTCGCAATGTAGGTGTGATTTCTTCCGCAGAATAGCCGGAAGTAAGCTTCTCAAAAGCCACCGAATATCCTCTTAATTCGCTCAATTTTGGGTTGAGCGCCTCAAAGGTGCTACGGTCCGCACAGGCTTTCTCTATGATGGACTTAAAACTCGAAAATACCTTTTTGTCTGCGGAATCCTGCTGGCACATGCACACGTAAGTCTTGAAGAAGTCATCGTATAATGATCGGCGCTCCGTAGAGTCTTTCTTTCCGAGAACCTGCTTTAACCTACTTTGCATCGGCTCCCATACGTTCATATACATCTGCTGACGATCGGACTTAGCCGTTGGCAATCCTATCACATAATTCCTGATGATATCTACGGCAGAGAGGGGCTCACCCTTGTAATTGATGCTTTCGAAGACCTGCTGTGCGTCGTCCTCATTCTGCAAATCAAGAAAAAGGATCTGCATCCGCTCAAGCGCGTCCAAGTATCCATTAATTGACTTTAAAACCTGCTCAATGGAAAGGCCAACGTGCGCCTTTCTCAATATGTCCACCACTTTAACGCGATGCCTCGAATGCCGAAGCCTTCCGTCGATCTGCCCCTCTCCGTAAATAATAGCCAAGGCACCCTCTTGATCGTCTTCTGTCGGATTGAATAACCTTGTCACCGCTCCATCGGTTCCATGCGTGTAAAGATAACCTCGGTTTACGACTTCTTTCAGGTGTATCTTTCCGCCAGACCGATCTGAGTCTAATCGATTCTTTAGAATGCCTCCGAATTCATTGGCCACTTCATAGAAAGTCTTAGCGTTCGGATCACTTTGCTCAACTTTTTGGAAAATATTTTCGGTCAGCAGATATTCCCTTATTCCTGAGATAAAAATAAGAAGTGCGGTGATTCTCTGCTGACCATCGATAACTAAGTATGTTTTCGCACCGGAGGACGCCTCGCCATCCCACTGACGCACCATGGTCCCCATCCAGTGTAGGTTTTCTCTTTTACCCGACAGCGATATAATGTCTTCGCAGAAAACCTTGATTCGTTCATCGGGCCACTCGTACTGGCGCTGATACCTGGGTATGGTGAACTCGTAATCATCGAGTATTATTTTTGCTAGATTTGAGGGATGGGTTTTCATTTTTGAGAAAAAGATATAACTTATAAGGCCTTGCTGGCATCAGCATATCAATAAAAGTGACGAATCGCCAGGCATTCAAACGGTGGCTGAGTTAACCCCTAGGCTGATTCACCAGTAATTTCAGCCAATACCGCTTGAGCACCAAGCACATATAGCGCATACTTAGCGCGGGACATGCCGACGTAAGCCCGGCGGCGGTCGCGGGGAGAATCGAGCTTATCTAGGTCGGTGAGGACGACGACGTGGCTCTCCATGCCCTTGAACTTAAAGACGGTGGATGTCCGGATGGTCCCCTCCTCGTAAGGCTTGGCGGGATCGAAGGGTACGGCCTTGAGGCCGGACAGCTCGGCGGCCCCGGCATAGGACTCCTTACCTGCCCCGCGCATACTCAGGACGACGATGTCCTTGGGCAGGTGCTTCGGGAGAACGTGCTTGGCCAAGACCAGGTTGAGCAGCTCCAGTTCCCGGCCGGGCGGATACGGGGCGCTGACCACGGCCGGACCCGGGATACCCGAGGTCTCGATGTCCGTCCGGCCGATGACCTTGGCCACGGCACGCCCGATCTGGTCGGTATTACGCCAGTTATGTACCATCATGGCCTCGGCACCCGCCTCGAGCGCCTGCAAGGCCTCCAGGTGCCCGCCAGAGGGGGGATTAGGGGCTTCGGGGCTCAGGATCTGGTCGATATCCTCAAACCAGCGCCAGCGCCCTTTGGAGAGGCCGCCCTTGAGCAGGGCATCCATCAGGGCGAGTCTGTCGCCGTCGTCACGGAAGTCCTGCCCCTCGTCGACCACCAACAAGTCGAACTTAAGGTCCTCGGGCAGGTTTCGGGCAGCCGCCAAGGCATCGGTGACCCTTTGACGGTAATAGGCAGGGTCGGTCGAAGTCTGGTCGCCCGCATTGCCGATCAGGCGGTCGCAATGGGAGTAGAATGATCCGGCATCGACTCCCGGCAGGCCCTCCGCCTTAGAGACATCGGCCAGGAACGAGCCTAGGTGGCGGTTGTAGCACATTAGGCCGATCCGTGAATCGGGGCGGCCCTTGAGCTCACGCCGGCAAGTCTCGAAGGCCAGCAGCGTCTTGCCCGACCCCGGGCCTCCAGTCACGCGCAGGCGAGGATTGCGCTCCATCATGTTGAGCGAGCGCATCTGTTCGGCCGAAAGCTTCAGCAACTGCTTGTCCATCTGGTCGGCAGAAAGGCTGGGAATCAGCCGTAGGTCCGGACGTAGGAACTGGATCGTCTGTGCTATGACCTCCGGAGTCATCAGCGGCGGCTCCTCCTGGTCGGGAAACTTCTCCTTGAACATCTGGGCCGATACGGCGACCTGTCGCTCGACGATCTCCAACATCGAAGTCGCTTCGAGTTCGGTCTTACCGATGATACGTCGAGGGTCGCCCTCGATCGTCGGGGCATCTAGGTCGACGTCGGGCAGGATGATCGCATACCCGAAGAGCGACCGATAGCCTAAGGAGCCGTCGCCGAATTTATCCTTCAGGTAGTTATAGATGTCGAAAGAGTTGAATCGGGCCTGATGGAAAGGAGGCGTGATCTCATGCTTGCCGGTCTTGTTGGTCGTAGACCATACGCCGTCGATGCACTCAATGCCCCCACCCTTCACTTCCAGGACCAGGCGACACTTGGGATGCAGCAGCACGAAATCAGATTCCACGTCCGAGCCGGGGCGGCCACCGGGCAAGGTCCTTCCGGGAATATTAAGCGAGTGGATAAGCACGTAGTCATCAGGAAGCTCCCGGCGCAGGCGCTCGAATAAGCGCGCCTCCGATTTAACCTGAAGCCGCTGAGGTATAGTGTCGGGGATGCAACGCGCCATTAATCGTGACTAGGCGAACACATCCTTCCCGCAAGAATTCACTCTGAGTATGAAATTATTCCAACACCCCAAGCCATGCTTACATAAACAATGAACCATAATAGGAAATCAGGACGGAGGGCAGCGTGATACGTCTAGATTTGGGCCGGCTGATAGCCGTACTGGGTAGCCTTGCGGGCCCGGCAGGTCTCCCAGCGTTTGTTGACGGCCGCACGGCAGTGCCCACACGAGCGGCGCTTGGCCGCGCCACGAACGTCTTTTCCACTATAAACTATACGGAATTGAGTTCAGGTAAGTGGCAAGACCTCACATCCGGCCGAAACGAGAAAATCATAGGTTTCGTCCAACTCAGAAAGCTGTTGCGGCAGGCAAATCAAAACACCCTCCCGGCCACGGGTGAGTAAAACCCTGTAGGCGTTTTTGCGCAACTGCAGGGGATTAACGACACTACCCTTCTTTTGGTACTTCATCGCAAAAGAATCGTCCCACTTTGCATCTTTCCTAATAAAATCAGTACCCCATGCGAGGAGAGCATGGTCAAGTTCAAGACCCTGCGCAGAAAACTCTGTTACGGCATCAAAAAGCCTACGACAGGAGCTGGCTGAGGATTCAGCGTCCGCATACCAAGGACCCGCCCTGAACGTCCGGGTATCAACCTTATTAATGTCCATATCTACCAAGCCCTTGTCTCGACCTCCAGTTAGCAGTCCAAAGCGAGCTTCTGGCTGGTACTGATATTTCTCCTGGAGGAAGCGCTTTGCCCTGGGGAGATTCCTGGTGATACGTAACTGATATCCCTGCTTGCGGAGACCATCGGCAATCGCTGCCAGCGAATCCGCCGGAACATCACCGGAGACCACTCCTTCAGCCCACTTGCTAAGGCCGGCAGCGAAATGGAATCTTACCGATCTAGAAAGGTAGAGATTGTCATCCGCTACGTAATGCACCCCTAACCTAGAAAAGAATTCTTCGTATTTGGAAGGACCTACCACATCCCATTGCCCGCCGCCAGACAACGCAGCCTTCGCCCATAGTTCCATGCCGCCTTCTTCGCCTGTATAGATTTCCTGACCTTCACCGATCAGGGCAATCACGGCGGACCAACCTGGGACACGACCTGCGAATTGCACAAAAGATTCGGGCTCCGAGACGGCGGAAGCATCTCCATGCTTGGTCTGAACGCGTTCAGCGTCCCAGGCACGCTGGGCTTCGTCAAAAATCAAGACGTGATGCGGCGGGCTTGAATGCTTACGCGAAGAATACTTCTCGACGAAAGATTTAACGTTCTGCACGAAAACCTTCCCATCTCCTCCAGCCTGCCTCATTTCATATTGGAGCACATCTACCAACGGCTTGTTGCCGGAGAGGAAAACGGCTGGCGCGGTTGGCTTGGCCCCGGACTCCAAGACCTCCGATAAATCGTCCAGAAAATGCTCATGGGCGACCTGTAGCCCAACGTAAGTCTTGCCTGCGCCCGGGACGCCCCCGACCAGGATAAGCTTACGTCGCTTCAGGGAATAGGCGTCTTTTATCTCAGCGATCACAGCTTTGAGAGCTCCACCGGTAACTTCATCAATACGCTTAATCCTAGGTAGCTCCTTTTTAGAAAAATACGCCCGGACCGCCTGCACCAAGGAAGGCGCGGGCTGATGATTTTCTGGATTTAAGAAATCCTTCATTGCGAGAGGACGAGCCTCAGCCGGCTGATCAAAACGGGCGATTTCCTCGTGCAACCTATCTAGGTTAGTCGTCGTAATCCAATGATCCCTCCTCTCGGCACCACGCAATCCGTAGGACACCACGAGAGCATGCACTCTCGGACCCTCGACGCCGCAAAGCGCATGATTTGAGTATATGCTTCTGGCGTAGTCGGCAACTTGCTCGAGATGTTCAGCTCGAGCGTTACCATCACCTTTTAATTCTACGACCAAGATCGCTCCGGAAACCAAGAGCACCAAATCAGCAAGCCGAGAACCGAACGGCATCTTATATTCCAAGAGAGCTCCATAATCTTCGGCCAAACGCTGGACCTTAATCACCTTACCGACCTCAATCTGAAGCAGAGGTATGGAGGCATTCCATGCACGAATCTGCTCCGGAGTCGAGTCTCTCACGAATGCAGCAAGTTGGTTAACAACTTCAGGAATTGAGGCGCCGATCAAATCATTGAATTTACCGCTCCAGCCACAATCAGACGAAGTCATGTTCATCTCATCCATCCGCTAAGCATTCCATGAGCGGGAAACCCAGTCCAGGACAATGCATGCAATCCAGCCGTAGCGCCCAATGTCACCTTCAATCAAAGTCGGCAACTCTCTATTCCCAGCCAAAGCATGCCTTGAGTCTAAATTAGACAACGAAGTGATGGCGGTAAACTTCTCGGGGTAATCCGATCGCCTGGATGTCAAACTTGAACGACGACTCGATCTTGCTCGAAGCGGAATGAATCCTGAAGCTGAAGGTGTATCCGGCATCCATGAAAAGCAGCAGAGTCCCTGCGGCATCCGGGATGAATTCCACCGAAAGAACGGTCGTAGGTAGAGGGATCTTGGGGACGCGCAAAGTGCGCGAAAGGTTGTATCCCTCAACGAGACCGCGGTCATCCTTGATGATCAACTTATAGAAATCATGACGTCCGACGACGTACTTCACCAAACCTGACGCCAGCCGGGCAGCAGCTGCTTCCGACTTGTTGCGGATCCTCAGTATTTCGTTCCGAAACGCATCGAGGATTTCTCGATAGTATCCGAACTTCCTCTCCTGAGGAACATCGTCCCACAAAGCCACCCTGAAAGGACCGCATGTCTTCTCGATCTTGGTGAACAGCGCATCAACGACACACTTATAGGCATCGGAAGCTCCTTCCTCGCACAGCTCCCAATCGGAGGGGAAATCGATCTTGGGAGAAAGCCGGCTGTGCTTGAAGGCAGAGTGGTTGTTTTTGCAAGAAATACCGAAGGACCTCCCTGATGAAGCGATCATGACATCCCGAACGTCACCCGCCTGCCCCTTTGCATCAGAATTAATCCATATCTTTCCGAGCGCCTTGCGACCCGAAAAAACTGCGGATTCCAAGCGAAGCACATGATCCACACAGGGCGGCACCCATCGATCATAGACGCCGATCAGTTCAGATCCACTGAGTTCGCCATAGGCTTCTCTTGCGGTCTCCAGAGGCTCGGACTCCTCTATCTGGAAGCCTGTTGCTTTCTGGATTTCCTTGACTACGGCCCACTCCAGACCCTTGCCATTTGTTACATTGTTAGACATGAACGATTTCACCCAGGAAAACCACCTAGCGTCAATTTTGCTTTACCTCGGCGAGGGAAGTGAAACTATGTTCACGTATCGATTAGCATGAAAATAGCTTCTTTCTTCTCTGGCGCCGGCGGCATGGACCTTGGGTTCCTTAAAGCCGGCTTTCAGATCCCCTTCGCAAACGAATATGACAAGACGATCTGGGCGACCTATGAGCACAATCACCCCAAGTCGAAACTAGACCGACGAAGCATAGTAGACATCCCTGACTCCGCCCTGCCCCCCAAGACTTACGCAGGTTTCATCGGCGGACCTCCCTGCCAGAGCTGGAGCGAGGCAGGCGCCAGGCGCGGCATCGAGGATCAAAGAGGAAGACTTTTCTTCGAATACATCAGGCTTCTTAAAAATGCTCGTCCGCTGTTTTTCGTGGCTGAAAACGTTTCCGGCATTCTTTTTTCACGTCACAACGAAGCCTTCGAAGAGATAAAGAGGAAGATGAGCGCTCTCGGCTATGAGCTCAAGGTCCAGATGCTCAACGCCAACGATTATGAGGTGCCTCAGGACAGGCACCGCGTATTCATAGTGGGCTACCATAAACGTCTCAGAGACGCACTTGGAGGAAAGTCCTTCGAGTTTCCGGAAAAGGTCACGCCTACCTTCAACATTCCATCCCTCGAAGACGATGAACTGGGGATCAGGGACCTCGCCCAAAGCGCCGTACCGGCAATCCAAAAATCAAAGCCCAACCCTCGCACGGAAATCGCCAACCATGAGTACATGACGGGCGGGCATTCCTCGATCTTCATGTCGAGAAACCGGGTACGCTCATGGGATGAGCCGTCCTTCACCATCCAAGCAGGAGGCAGGCACGCGCCACTTCACCCCAGCGCCCCCAAGATGACAAAAGTACGCAAAGACGTATTCGAGTTCAAGAAGGGCAGGGAGAAAGCATACCGACGCCTCTCGGTCCGGGAATGCGCCAGGATACAAACCTTCCCGAATGATTTCGAATTCATCTACAAAGACCTTAACGATGGCTATAAGATGATCGGAAACGCCGTACCCGTGAACCTAGCCTACCACGTCGCCAAAGCCATCTACAAGGACGTCAAAGCTTCAGGTCTCACCGCCTAAGTTCCCTGGACAAGTGGTGGGTATAAAGAGACTGAGGCAGAGCCAAAGCTTGGATGTCGAACTTCAGGCTCCGCTCATAACCGGAAGAAGCGTTGTGAAGTCGGAGGGAGAATGAAAATCCTCTGTCAAAATGCATGTGCAGCACGCCGTGCTTACCGGGAGGAAAATCCAGCGCAACCAATCTCCGAGGCAATGAAATTCTCGCCACGACCGACCTGCCGAAGCAAAAAGCCTGCAAGAAAGACCCACGACCGGAAACGACACACTTATAGTAGCCCTTGCTACCGAGAAAGTACCTGACCAGCCCAGGCGAGATCTTGGAATCCCCTATCTCGGCGATGAGATGACGGATCTCTTTGCTGAAAGCTGCGATACATGCGTCATAAAAGGCCTGCTTGCGTCGTGCCCCCAGGTCTGACCACTTGTCAAAAGGTTGAGATTCAAGCTGATTGAAGAGGAGATCCAACTCCCGGACATATCTACGATCAGACCCTGACACCGGCGAAAGCCTCCAAGCAACACGTAGCGAGCTTTCTGGGGAAATTCGGCTATGCTTGAACGCCTTGTGGTTGGATTTGCAGGAAATGCCGACATCTCGGTCGCCCTTGCTGATCACAATGTCACGAACATCGCCATCACGAGCCGAGGCGTCATCCAAGTATCTGGCGGACCACCCGCGTTCCCCCTGCGGTATCCCCTCAAGTTGAAGGACGTGCTCCAAAAGGGAACGCGCATCTTTCGAAAAAACCTCCCGTATCTCAGATCCGAGGTGCTCAAAGGCCTTCCTGCGCAAATAATTGACATCGCCCGAGACCCTGACGCCGAGACAACTCTCCACGGCAAGTCCGAATGCATGCTCAAGCCCTCGTCCGTTGGTTTGTCTTTTGCTCAAGGTTGTATCTTTTATGCACAACTAACCCCCCCCCTGAAAGTCTGCATATTAATCTTAGATATGTCATTTCCGGAATTCGGAATAAACCATTAGACTGACGGACGGCGGAAGCCTCCCAAGCACATCGGTTTGAATACGAACAGAAACCCACTCAGTTAGCCCAGCAGAAGCCGACCTTAGATCCAAGCAAGGCTACCGGGGAATGAACACCAGCCCGCCTTTTCGTATAGCCGCCTTCACCGCATCGACATCGCAATCCGGATGCTTATGCACAGCCCTGTGGCAGGACGGACATAGGATCGCAAAGTCCGAGGGGACGGTGGTCATCTTCCCTGCGGCGGCATACTTGCTGAGCGGCAGCCGGTGGTGCGCATCAACCAGTGGATGGCCATATGTGGGGACGGGTCTTAGTCCGCAGACCTCGCAATATAGCTCGCCATGGCATGCCACAAAGGCCTCTTTTGCCCTACGAGGCAGTGAAGAATCGCGTTCCAGATACCAATGCTGGCGAAGCTTCCGGACACCTTCAGGGGAGGCTTCCTCCAACACTTGGATATCCCCAGGAGAAAGATAACTATGCGTTGGCAACCCATCTGCATCCTCAAACACCGCGCGTTCTAGTTCCGCCGGCAGCGGCGTATCCAAGGCACGCCTGGCAAGCTCCACGCAAAGGGAGAAATCGTTAAGGAAATAGTTAAGGGCATATTTCCTTATGTTCTCCTGAACGCCGACCCCGCTCTCGGCTCCGCCCTTTTCGGTCTTGGTCAGCGACCGACCACGCACCTCGCTGCCCTCAAGCGACTTGAACGCGAAATGGATATTATCGAACTTGAACTTCCACCAACCTTCTCGGCTGCCTTTGGTCGGCTCATCCAAGCGAGTGGACAGCGCCAAAGCCTTGACTAACTCCGATCGGGTCGTCCGTTCGGTACGATATGCAAAAAAGGACAGACAGGCCAGGCACTCGTCTTCGACCAGGGTAGCGTCCCGTTTCTTTCGGCTTCTTTTCATATTAGAAATATGAAACTACGTTCCGTCCCTAAGCTAGCTTGAACTGCCCGTGAGCCGCGCCCACGCCAAAGCCAGATGCCACCTTCTTCAGCTTAATAAGTCGAATACCAGCAACAGGAATCCGCCAAACCCCTCCAGTCGGCATGGGCCTAATCGGCCAAGTCATCGTCTCTCGTGACCTTATCGAGCGACTCGGCGTCAAGGTCATGAAGTCCGTCGGGGTCTGCACCGAGATGGACACTATCATGCACCGCATGCTCCGTAAGCACCCGAAGTGCCGGGCGGTGGTGTATCGCGCGACATAGCCGCGCGAAGGTGGCACGTGCTAGGGCAGCACGCGGTGCTGCCCCTACCCCACAAAATCAATCCTCCCGGCCGCAGGGAGGCAGGTCTTCGAGGTAGACTGGCTTACGGGATTTAAGATTCTCCCAGGTGACCTCCGGG
>JACCDG011083748.1_pt1 | contig 27573 bp, 38 predicted proteins | sample 7442471 | NCBI WGS metagenome assembly JACCDG01 (sample SAMN15323444, study PRJNA562643) | freshwater metagenome | isolation source: river surface water | place: USA:Blue River Watershed | collected 2017-08-17 | reverse complement strand
GGGATGCCAGGATCAGGCCATTCACCGGCGCCACGCCGGCCACACCGCTGCCCATGTTGACGTAGGTCGCCGTGGCCGTGGTCAGGGAGCCGGTCACGGTTGCCGTGGTCACGCCGGTGCCAGGGCGACCGCTGATGGTCACGACAGCACCGGAGACAGAGGCCTCCATGATGCCGTTGCGGTTGATGGCATCGCACAGCTTGGCCGCCAGGGTCGAGGTTGTGTCGCCCGACACCGTGATGGCGCCGTCCGGGATGATGTTGAGGCCGCCGACCGTGATGTTGTTGATCGAACCACCCGACGCGCCGGTGATGGTGATCGAGCCGGTGGCGCGCGTCTCCTTGGTGAGTGCGCCGGAGCTCTTGGTGAAGATCCCCAGCAGCGTGCCGGTTTCGGCTGCATCGGCGTTGGCTGGCTGTGAGCCGCTGAACACCTTGATGTAGCCATGATTGAGGGCGCCGGCAAAGCCCAGGCCCTGCGCCATTGCATTCACGAGGCCAGTGGAAAGTCGAATAGTCATGATGGATCTCCTGGTTACCGTTGGTTGAAGGCCGTCCCGCCCTGGTGCAGGACTGCGACGAACCGTTTTTGCCCGCCCTGCGCGATCACTGCCGCGCCGGCCTGAACTCCTGGTGCCACGCTGACGTGGCCGGATGTGAGGTTGGTGAACGGCATGGCCTTGCACATGCCGCGCTGCGTCCAGATGTAGACGCCCTTGCCTTCGCCGTCCTCGTCGGTGTCGCGGGCCCAGCACCAGCCGGGCACCACGCCGTAGTTGGCCAACAGCCTGATGCCTTCGCCGGGGTGCGCGTAAATCTCGCGCTCGGTGCCGATCAGCAGCGCCTCGTCGGTCGGTGCCAGCATATGCACCTGGCCGGGGATGGCCAGGAAGTCAGCGCCGAGCTCGAACAGGTGGAAGCCCAGCGGCTGCGAGTGCCACACCGCGGTGAAGTTGTCGGCCGGGAAGTATTGCGCCGCGTAGAGCCGGCCGCGCCACACCTGGATGACGGTCGCGCCATCGGGGATCGGGTCGAAGTCGTCGGTGGCAAGGTCGATGCCCAGCGAATTGGGCGAGTAGTCCCAGCGCCGGGCGGTCTGGTAGCCCTCGTAGGCCAGTTGGAACACCGTGGAATTGGCCGGGGCGAGGTATGTGCGGGTGACCAGGCCGGGCTCCTGCGGGATGCTGGAGATCATCAGGGCCTGGCCGGCCTCGATCTGGATGCTGGCCGACTGCCCTGCCCCTGTCTCGCGCCCGTCGGGCAGCAGGTAGGTGCACATGACGCCGTACTTGCCCGGCGCCAGGCTGCCAGTCACCGCGGACAGCACTGGGATGCCCGGCACGGGCCAGGCCAGCGGTAGCACCTGGTTGTCGGCCTTGATGACGCCGCGGTCGGTGCCGTTGTTGTAGAACACGTCCCCATTGACCTCGGCCCAGTGCATGCGCGCGCTGCTGGCGATCGGGGCGATGGCCACGTCATCGAAGGCCTTGAGGCTGTTGCCGTCGACGTAGTACATGCGCTGCTGGTCGATGGTGGCGTAGGCGCCGTGTATCTCGCCGGCGATGTCCAGCGTGTAGCCGTCGCGGCGCTCGATGCCGCCGATGTCGGTGATGTGCACGTTGTCGGCGGCCGTGAGCCACTCCAGCCCCAGGCGGATAGGGTCGGTCTTGTTGTTGATCCCGCGGAAACGGGTGATGGTCGTGCCCTTCATCACCAGGCCTTGTTGTGATGCTGGCGGTTGGCCTCGACGTTGCGCCGGTTGTTGGCGTCAGGCCGGATCCCGAAGTGCTCGGTGAAGCGCGCCTCCTCCAGTGCGGCCCGCTTGGGGTCGTACAGGTCCGAGTCAGGCCGGCTGTAGGCCCGGTGAAGCACCCAATGGATCAGGTAGCGGTGGTGGGTGCGGTGGATCTCAGGCGTGCTGGTTTCGCTGTCCTGGATCTTCACCAGCGGGGTGCGGTAGCACTCGATGCGGATGGTGCCGGCCACCGACGGCTTGCAGCCGAGCTCGAGCTTGGTGTCATCGTGGATGGCCTGGGCGGGGATGTCCACCCGATTACGCCAGCCGGGGTGGCGCCGGTCCTGCTCCACGCGATCGGTCAGGTAGAGCTCGTACTCGGTCGTGGTGCCGTCGGGCACGAACACCGCCCGGGTGATCTGAAACACCGCCTGGTGCAGTGCGTAGACCCTGGTGCCGGCGGTCACTGCGGCCGCGTCGACCTCGATTTCGCAGACTGCGGGGGTGCTGGAGTCGAACAGGAGGCGCGCGCGGATGGCGGCCTCCTCCTCTGCCTCGTTGATCCACCCAACCACCTGCGGAGTCGTCGACAGGTACGGCTGCGCTACCAGGTCATCGGCATCGACCCGGTATTGGGCGACCAACTCGCTCAGTTCCATGTCAGATCACGCCGAACTGGTCCACCAGCTGGATGGCCTGGGCGCGCATGGACGCGATGGGCTGGTTCTTGTCCATCTTGATGCGGTAGTTCGTCTGGGTGAACGACATCAGCCCCGCCTTGGTCATGGCCTGGATCGAATCGCGCACGTCCTGGAGGCGTTCCTCGGTGTCGTCGGCCTTTTTGACCGGGACTGGGGGCAGTTCGGTCGTGATGGGGTCGCCAAGCTGGTACTGGTCGGGGTGCTGCAGGAGCTTGGCGGCGATGTCGGCGGGTACGGGCTTGGTTTCACCGCGGTTCCAGGTGATGTGCGACTGGTAGGCGCCATCGGTGTACGTGTCGCGCTTGCCGATGTAGCGGATCGGGGTGTAGGCGCTGTCCGAAATCACCACGCGGGCCTCGGGCGGTGCTTCGGGCGGCTTCATGCCGGCCAGGACGTGCACCACGGCGCGGAACAGGTAGTCCTTGGACTTCTGCTCGGGCGGGAGGCCGTCGTAGGGCATGAGACAGGGGTGCTGCTTGAGCTCGGCGTTCTTGACGGGGCCGTAGGCCCAGCCGTCGGCGAGTTTCACGGCCAGCCAGGACTCGTGCGACTGCTCGGGGGTGGCGTCGGGGTTGGCCAGGTGCATTTCCACGCCGGCCAGGGCGCTTGCGCGCTGCCAGTCAGGGGCATCGGCCCATGCGGGTTGGGAGTCGTCGCCGATGGAGGCGCAGTAGGCGCGGTTCACTTCATGGGCGACTTGGGCGATCTGGACGGGGGTCATGGCGGGGATCCTGGTGGGTGGATGGAAGAAAGGGCCCGAAGGCCCTTCCCTGCTGCTTCAACTTGCTCAGGTCGCCCCGGTCAGGATGCCCTCGATCACGAAGTCGGCCACACCCGCCGCGGCGATGGCCGCACCGCCAGTCGTCATGATCAGGTAGGCGTCCTTCGGGAGGCGAACCGGCGCCACCGCCAGATTGTTCGCACGGGTGCGGCCGATCGCCGACAGCGCCAGGGCAGCGAAAAAGTAGTCCGCGTCCTGGGGCACCGAAGTGCTGTCCACGCCGTCGACGTACTCGAAGCCCAGGGCAGCCGTGACGGATGCCGTGAACAGGTCGCTGACGATCGCCAGGCAGTCCACCAGCAGCAAGCCGCTGGGCAGGACCCCGAGGCGGGCTTTGTCGCCGGATGCGATCGCCGTGGCCTGGTCCGAGCCGGTCCACACGCCCGAAGCGTTGGTGTCGAACCGGTAGATCAGGCCCGTCTTGTTGCCGTAGGGCACGCCACCGAACTGCTGTTGGGTGAGCACTTGTTTCTTGGTTGCAGTAGCCATGTTGGGCTCCTTGTGAGATTTGGGGGTTGATGCTGGATCGGCAGGCCGGGGTTACCGGCCCGCCTGTTTCCGTTACGCGGACAGCTTGACCGCGGTGTCGATCGCGATGACGCCGTAGTCGGTGAACTGCTTGGTGTCACCGTGGTCGATCTCGAAGCGGATCTTCGAGCGGCCATTGATCATGCCCAGCAGGATTTCCAGCTTGTCGCCGTGGTCCAGTTCCTTCTCCGAGAAGAAGTAGGGCATGCCGGTCTTCACATGCTTGCCCCAGGCCTCGGCCAGCGCCTGGCCGCCCAGCAGGAGCGCGCGATCGACCGCGTGGGTCGTGGAGAACGCCGCCGGCACCAAGTCGGTCGACGTCTCCGTCTCGCTGGTGTAGCTCGCGCACCACCGCAGGCTGTCACCGGCGTAGAACCGGATCGGCTTGGGCATCTTGATGATCAGGATGCCGTTCCACAGGCCCACGTCGCCGCGGAACAGGGGATGGTTGCCGGCCTGGCTGGCGCGCGCCATCGCGTTGGCCTGAAAGGTACGGAACGCCCCGCTGTTGGACTGCTGGATGGACGTGTACTGCTCGCTGGAGCAAAGCAGCACGCGCAGCGGGGCGTCAGCGGCAGCCAGGTCGCCCTCGAACACCACCGGGGGCGGCGGCACGGCCATCGAATCCAGCGTGGTGCGCAGGGCATCGACCAGGTCGGTGTTCATCACGTCCGTGGTGGCGATCGTGATTTCGTTGGAGCCGGCCTTGATCATCTCGATGCCGGAGCCCGTGGACATGAAGTGCCGGTTCTTCGTCGGCGCCTTGACCGGGTTGATCATGATCTCCGCGAAGTCCGCATCGCTGGCCTTGGGGACGGCCCACTCGATGTTGTCGTGGAAGCCACGCGCGCCGGCCAGGTGGACCAGGATCTGCTGGTCGTTGAGGCGGTTCATGTAGTTCTCACCCAGCGCGCGGCCCAGCTGGCGCAGCTGGTGCGGGGTGCGCTGCTGCGTCATGGTGTCGCCGGCCGAGATCGGGTAGCGCGCCTGGTTGATGCGCAGACGGTCCTGGCTGAAGGACATGGAGCGGCCGAGGCCCTCGGCGTTGCGCGAGCCCATGATCGGCTTGCCGCCCATGGGGTTGATCAGGTCGAACGTGATTTCGTCGCCGGCCATCTTCTGCAGGTCCATGCAGCGAACGATGGGCATCTCGTTGCTGGACTGCTTGCGGATGGTCTGCTCCGCGTCGGACTGCTGCGGGAACTTGCCCGTCAGACGGTTCATGGTCGTGTTGCGCTGCATGTTGGCAGCGAACAGACCAGCCGATTGGATTTTGATGGCCTGCGGCGAGCCGTAGGGGAGATTGGTAGGCATAGAAAAACTCCTTCAAAGGGACCGGCTCCGCCATCCCGGCGGTGCCACATTCACAAAGGGCTCAAATGGCCCGGTTCAGCATTGCCTTGATCTGCTCGGGGCTCTTGCCATCGAACAGGTTCATCAGCCCTGCGTCCGACATTTCCAACATCGCCTCCGCCTGGTCGTGGTGCACCGCGCCGGCTGCCGGGATCTCCGACAGGCTGGTGGGCACCGCGGCCTGGGCCTTGGCAATAACGGCTGCGGCTTGCGCCTTGGCCGTTGCAACCGGGGTCGGCACTTGCGGCGCCGGCTCCGGTGCGGTTTTCCCTGTTGATGCCTTGTAGGTGTCGAGCAACTCGTTGACCTCGTCGGCGGTGCCCTCGCGCAGCACGGCTTGAATGCCGGGCTGGGCAAACTTCGGTTGGGAGTGGAACCAGGCGGCGAACTCACGGCTCGGCACGATCGATTCCATGTCGGGGTGCTTCGCGTGGATGGCGTCCAGATGCTCCTCGGCCTCGGTCTTGGCCTCGCGCTCCTTGACGGGCGCCAGCGCAGTGTTGACCTTGGCGTCGACGATGGCGGCCACCTTGGCCTCCACCAGCTTCTCGACTCCCTTCGCGATCGCCTCCTCCGAGAAATCACCGAAGTCCGCCTTGATCGTGTCGGCCTGTGGGGCCGGATCGGCCGGGGCGGGTGCGGCACCAGTTGCAGGCGCGGTCTTCAGCGCCTCCAGCTGCTGCTGCGCCTGCTCGGCGAGCGTTCTCCAGTGCTTCTCACCCTCCCGCGCCTGCTCGAGCGTCTCGAACGGGATCGTGTGGACCCCATCCTTGGCCAGCACCACAGGCTTGGGAGCCTCGGGCGCTGCTGCTGCGGCAGGCGCGGGTTCAACCGGTTTGCCCGGATCCGCGTCGTCGGCGTTGTTCGTCGGCACGGCAGCGGCGGGCGGTTCGCTGCTCTCCACGGCGGGTGCCGCGGTATCGCCCTCTGGCAGACTCATCATCTGCATCGTCTGTGCGTCGGTCAGTACGCCATCGACTGCGTTGGCCAGGAAAAACTGTTCTTGCGTTTGCACGTTCACCCCTGCCACATATCGGCGTGGCCCCGTTGAAGGGCTTGCTCTTATGGTCGAGGGGGGGTTAGCCCCTCTACCTCCGTCTCGTGGGACATGCGCCCTCTCCCGAGGGTGCGAAGCGGACTATGCGGAAATTGCCTTGAACGGTCCAACCCCATCGGGGGTTGGCGCCAGGTCAGGCCGGCAGGTTGTCGGTTGTGCGCGCCGTCTCGACGCCCTGCATGGCCGATCGGGGCACCGGCGGCAGCTGCGGGCTGGTGTTGGGCGTCACCTGGGCGGCGGGCTGCAGGGGCGCGGCGGCGACGGGCGCCACCGGTGCCGCCGGCACGGGGAAGTCCGGGTCCGCGCCGGCCGGGTTGGGCAACTGGTAGCCCGCGCCGGTCATGATCGCGTCGGCAACCGGTGCGATCTGGGGCATGGTGGCCAGCTGCGCGCCGGCCTGCATGGCGGCGTAGGACGACTCCACCCCGGTCTTGACCGTGTCGGCGATGATCTTCTTGATCTCGGCCATCAGCTTGTCCGGGCTGTACTTCAGGTCGAGCTCGCGCGCGCGCAGGCTGTGGTCGGACTGCTGGAGAGCCAGCTTCACCGCCTCGTCGATGCGCTGCTGCACCACTTCGGGCGTCAACTGGGTCTGCGCGGCCTTGATGTCCTCGATCAGTTCCTCGCGGTTCGGGACGTCCATCAGGCTCAACAGGTGCGGCAGTGCCACCACCTGGAACTCCTGCGGCATGGCCTTGAAGGCCTCGGACATCGCGGCCAGCTGCATGGTGCGGAAGCTCGGCGTGCTGGGGACCTCGTTCATGGCCACCTTCAGCTGAACCCGCTCGACGTCGTTGTCCCGGTACTGCACCCCGGTGGCCTCGTCCACCTGGGGCACATTGAGCTCCACCACGCGATCGTCGCGGGTCGCGGAGCCCTTGACGACCACCGTCTCCTGCTTGCCGATCATGTCCTGGATGATCAGGGACAGGAGCAGTTCGCCCACCTTGGCGCGGCCGAACTTGAAGTTGTCCATCAGGGTCGCCAGGCTCTGCGTGGCCTGCTCGATCTGGGTGGACTCCTGCACGCCGGACGTGGCGCTGCCCTGCTGGCCTTGGAATCCGGCCGTGATCCCGCTGGCGCGCTGGATCCCCATGCGGGCATCGCCCAGCATCTTGTACTGCTGTTCGTTCAGCTGGTAGTCGCGCTTGACCTCGAACCGGGCGCCAGGCTTGGCCATGTGGGCGGCATCCAGGATGATGTCGGCGTCCACCCGGCTGGACATCTGGCGGAACTGCTCGTCGCTCATGGCCACCGCGCCCTGCGTACGCTCGGTGCGGACCGCGGACATGCTCCAGCGGATCTTGCTGATCGCCGAGTTGACGTTGTCCTGCAGGTACACCATGCCCTTGACCACGCCGTAGGGCGTGCCGGTGCGGTCCTCGCGCTTGCCGATGAACTGGACGTAGGGAAAGTCGCTGTGGCGGTACGGGCTGGGGCCGTCGTGCAGCTTGTGCGGGCCCATCCAGTAGGACTGGTACATGCGCGCGATGACGGTCTTCATCGGCTTCACGTAGCCGCTGGCCACCGCCAGGACGTGGGTGGCGAGCTTGTCGTTGTACTCGACCACGCGACCGTCGGGCATGCGGATGACCGTGGCCTGTTCCCAGCGTCGATACCAGACCTCGAACAGGCAGACGCGGCCGTTGGTGATGTCGCGCCATTCCTGCTCCTCGATGGACCAGCCGCGCTCGTCCTCCCAGGAACTGGCCAGGTCTGTCGTGGTGCTGCCATCGGTCGTGGGCTGGAACTCACCCAGCCAGTTCCCGATGGAGCGCGCGACCAGGTCGGCCTTGTTGGGCCAGCGCAGCTTCACGTAGCTCGAGTCGGACCAGCGCCGGCGCACCAGCCATCGGGCTTTCGGCAGCCCGGGCTCGCGGTCCAGCATGTCCCAGTAGATTTCATTGCGCGGCACCGCCAGGCAGCGGTAGGGGTACTTGAAGGGGTCGGACTCGCGCGCGACCTCGACCCAGCCGATGCCCACGCACAGCTGGGGCAGGAAGGCATCGGTGCAGGCCTTGTCCGCGCCGCTCTTGCGCTCGGCCTGGTTGACCTTGAAGTTCAGGGCTTCGGCGACCTCGTGGCCGTCCTCGCCGTCTGATGTCACGCGCCAGTCGGTGCGGGTCTTGGCCTCCAGGCCGGTGACGGCGTCGATGGCTGGGCCAATCAGTGGCTCGATGGCCGGCGGGATGCCCAGTAGCCGCTGGCGCTCCAGGATGTCGGCGTCCAGCTGGTTGCCGTCCACGTAGTCCATCCACTTGTCGGCCTTCGCGCGCCACGGTGGCTGGTTCTGGATCTCGGTGAAGATGTCCGTGAACTCCTTGAGCGACATGCCCTTGGATGGCGGCGTCTGGCTGTGGGGCATGGTTGCCGGGCTGATGGAATGGATCATGGCTGTGGTCCTATGTGCGCCAGTCGGGCGCCGGTGGCATATGAAACTTCGGTTTGGAGTTGCCGAGGGTGATCAGACCGCCTTCCTTGGCCTGGGCCCACTGGCGGAAGGCATCGGCGCCCTCGCTGCACCCGTTGGTCTTGTCCGGCTCGTCGACGAACCGTTGATCGACCTGGCTCCAGCGTTTTTTGTAGCCGTCCAGGGCCTTGACCAGGCCGGCGCACCGGGTTTTGTCGAGGTAGGCGCCCTTCATGTGCTTCCTGGTCTGCTCGATGCCGTTGATCAGCTGGGTGATGACCGGCACGATGACGGTGTCGGTGATCCCCAGCGCGTTGAGCATTTCCTCGGTGCTGTTGTTGGTGTCGCTCAGGCGCTTGTGGGCGGCGTCGTGGGGCAGGAAGTGTTTGTTGAACACGATGCCGTGCTGGCTGGCGAACGCCTTGAGCTCGCGCACGTAGGTGCCCAGCGTCTCGTTGTGGCCCTCCAGGTAGCCGATGAACCGGTCTTCGCCGTTGCTCTCCTGGTGCAGGACGATCGCGCAGCCGTCGCGCCGGCCGATGTCCCAGAAGGTGTTGACCGGCACGTCCAGGATGGGGACCTCGCGGATCCCGCCACGCTGGCGCAGCGCGAGCATGTCCTTGGCGTAGTAGTGGCCGGCGCCCGACACCTGGAAGGCCTCCTCCGGGGTGCTGGGGTACTCCTGCCACATCTTGGCGTCCGAGCCGTTGAACGTGGTGTCGCGGGTCTTGACGTACCAGGCGCGCTGGTCGGGGTCAATGCGGCACTTGCAGGACTCCTGGATGGTGTCGAAATACAGGTGATCGGCGTCGCTGACTCGCACCAGGGTGCTGTCCATGCGGTAGTCGTCGTGCTGCCACCATGCGGTGAAGTGCAGCCGGTAGTCCTTGATGGTCAGCTTCAACTTCTCGGCCACGGCCTTCTGGGCTGTCTCGACCATGTCGAAGAACGGACCTTCCCGGCCCTCGGCGGTGCTCTCCACCACCACGATACCGTCGTCAGGCACCGACGGGATTGACCCGCTGATGACCTCGGCCGCCTTGATGGGGTACATCGCGGAGATCTTCCCCATTTCGGAGACATGCAGCCGGTCCAGGGTGCCCGATCGCATGGACGTGGCCACGCGAACGCTGGAATTGTTGTGCTTGAACAGGAGCTCGTCGGCAGCGTCCTTCGACAGCGGGAATCGCCGCTTGATCTGGGGCGGCAGGTTGTCGTAGGCGAACTTGACCTTGTCCCGGAAGATGGCCTTGGCGGCGCCGTCGTCCTGGGCCACGATGCCGCACCGCTGGTCGGGGACGAACAGGGCGTGGTCCAGCCACAGGATGCAGATCAGGGTGGTGATGCCGACCTGGCGGGCCTTGAGCACCACGTTGCGGTTCCAGATCCGCTCCAGGAACCGGCGCTGTGCCCTGTTCATCCGGAACGGCAGCTTCTTGTCGGGCACCGACGCTGGATCCTCGCCCGGGGCCGGCGCCCGGGCCTTGACCATGATCGAGTACAGGTTTTCCAGCCGCCACATGGGGTCAGCCAGGGCGACGGCCAACTGCTCCTCGTTGCTGGGTAGGTTGCTCATGGATCAAGGTCCGGGTCATCGGCCACCGGCTGGATGGTGCGGGCCTTGATGGTCTTGAGCAGGTTCCCGACCGGATCGTCGTCCGGCGCCTCGTCGGCGTTGATGCCGTGGGCCTCGCGCTCGATGGCCACCAGGCGGCCAAACGCATCGACCAGGATCCTCGCCGTGCTGGCCCGGTCCTTGAGGGGAGCCTGCTTCTTGGTCTGCTTCTCGAGCTCGGCGGTCAGTTTGGCCACCAGTGCCTGGTACCGCTTGGCGCCGGACTGGTGCGAGATCCGCACTACGGCCTGGGTCGATGCCTGGCTGTTGATCAGCTTTGCCGTGGTTACAGTTGTCGCCGTTGAAACCTTCCCTGTAACCATCGCCTGTGCAACCATGGCGTCGGCTTTGGCCTGGATCTTGGCTTTCAGGTCGCGGGGGACCCCGAGTTTCTCGAAGTGCTTGATGATGGCCACGCGGCTGACAGCGACACCGGTGTCTTTGGTGTATGCCTCGGCCAGCTGGGCGGGGCTCAGGATGCCGGCGCGCCAGCCAGGTTCGATGCGCTCGTAATCGACTTTCGGTAGGGCGGCCATGGTTTCACGGCGCCTGTTGGGCGTGGGTAGGTTTCATGGGGAGCGATGGTGCCGGCGCATGGCGGGTTTGGCGAACCCTACCGGGGGTTGTCGGGCGCTGGATTGGCTGGAGCGGGTCTTGGTGCTGCTGGCGCGTCGTCCAGGCGCGTAGGCGGGGCGGAATTGCTTATTTGCTGTGCAATGGGCGTGAAAAAGCCCGCACGGGGCGGGCTTGGCGGGGGTGGCCGGTCAGTTGCCGGGTGGCGGCTCGAACTCCACCTTGCGGACCTGGTAGCCCAGTTGGCGCAGGATCCTGGTGGCCTCTTTGAGTTGCCGGTCCTGCGGGTCGGTGGGGCAGAGCATCAGGTCGAAGGTGCGCGGTTGGTATGGCTGGCTGGATCCTTGTGTGCGGACCTGGGCCGTGATGCCAACATGGGTGAGCGGGATCATGGTCAGAACTCCCTGCGCTTGATCTGGAAAAGCTCCCACAGGCCTGGGTGCATGCGGCGCAGGCCCTGTTCCCAGTCCTGCCATGCGCGTTCGGTGCCGTGGATCAGTTCAGCGGCGGCGCGCTGGGACAGGCCCAGGGCGTCCCGGGCGGCCCGGATCTCCTCCGGGGTGGGGTTGCGCGACGGCCCGGCGCCGCTGCGGTTGGGGTGGCTTGGTGCCATGGGTGACTCCTTGGTATTGGTCGGGGTTGGGTGCGTCACACCACTTCATACCCAACGATCACCCAATCCACATTGCTCAGATCATCGCCTGCGGCGTCGACCTCGGCTTGGGTGGTGTAGTAGTAGGCGATGACGGCGCATCCCGTGCCGTCTTTGTCTTCGGCGCTCGCGCTGGCGCTCCACTCGATCAAGTCGTCGCCTTGGATTGCTCCGTTGTAACCGACGCGATTGGTGGGCTCGCAATTCGCGGTTTCGGCTCTGGCGACAGCCGCCTCGCCAACAATGGCTACGGCTTGGTCGCGGGTCAGTGATCCTTTTGTACTCATGGTTTTCTCCGGTTGGTTGGTGGGGGTTGATCAGACAAGGCCGCGCTCGGCCATGGACAGGGCTTCGTTGCATCCGACGATGATGTGATCCAGCACCCGCACATCCACCAGCGCCAGTGCAGCTTTCAGGGTCTGGGTCAGGGCCTCGTCGGCGCGCGACGGCTGTACGGAACCGCTGGGGTGGTTGTGGGTCAGGATCACGGCGGCGGCGTCCGCCTTGAGTGCCGCCTTGACCACTTCGCGCGGGTAGACGCTGGTCTGGGTCAGGGTGCCGCGAAACATCGCCTCGTAGGCGATCAGGCGGTTCTGCGCATCGAGGAACAGCACGCCGAACACTTCGTACTCCAGCGCGGCCAGATTCAGCTGGCAATACTGCTTGACAGCAGCCGGAGAGGAAAACACTTCGCGGGCCGACAAGTCCTTGCGCAGCAGGGCAATGGCCCGGGCGATGATGTCGGCGTTCTTCTCGACCGCGACCGCATACACAGCCGCTTCCTCGTTCTTGGCAACTTTCATGAGTTTCTCCTAGCCCCTGTAACCCGAGGCGCGGTGTCCATCCATTTGGGTGGCGTGGCTCTATTATGTCCCGCTTTGCGGGAGTACGCAAGTGGTTGGCGCAAAGAAAAAGCCCGCACGGGGCGGGCTTGGGAGACGGGGCCGGTGCTGATCTCCGGCTTGGGGTTTGCGTGTCAGCCGTGTTTTTGGCCACTCACCCCGGGTCACGGCCTCTGCGCATCAGCCTGCGCGTTCCCATCAGTTGGCGATTGTCGTCAAATCGACGGGCACATGCGCCAGCTGGCCGTCACGACGGGGCGCTCGCGCTTGATCAGGCGCAGGACGAATGCCTTGGCCTGGAGCAGGAGGACTGCCGGCTGGCGCACCGTGGCGGTCTGGGCGGCGAGCTCGAAGCCATGCAGGACGAAGTCCCGGGCGGCGGCGCCCGCTCGTTTGGCCATAGTGACCACGGGCTCCAGGAAGTGGACGGCGGCGGCGATGGCGCCGGCAGCGGCGATGGCCAGGACGGCGAGGAAGTTGCGGAATCGTTTCATGGTGAATCTCCTGAACAGGTTGATGGGGGAAGGGAGCCCGCAGTGTTGCCGGGCTCGGTTTGGGGATCAAACCCCACCGGGGGTGGCCAAGGTTTGGCGCTGCCATAGCCCCGCACAAATGTGATGCGAAAGCGCGGTTTCCGGTTGGCCTCGGCGCGCGCTCGGTGGGTCTTGGAGTGGCGCAGCGTGGACGACGCGACAGTGACCGCCGTCTTCATACACCGGACCGAAATGCCAGCAGGATGCCGGCCAGCTGCTTGGCCAGGCTGAATACCTCGCGGGGGTTGAGCTCGAGGATGCTGTCGCCGATCTCGATCTTCATGCGGCCGCGGGGCATGGTGGTGGTGGACACCAGCCGGTCGGGCTCCTGGTCGATGGGGGCGTACCAGCCGGGCTGAACCATGGTGATCAGGCCGTCCTCGCGCAGGGCCTTGACGTGGTCGTTCACGACGGACGTGTTGATGCCGGTCATGTTCACGATCTGCTGCTTGCTGGCGGCCTCGCGGTGGTCGCTGATCACCTGGATGGCCGATAGGACCGCTTCCCGGTTGCTCTTGGGGAGTGCTGCGACATCGTTCATCGTGGTGTGCTCCAGATAGAATTGCGGTTCTCAGGCGCGATTCATCGGGGAGCCACCTTCGGGTGGCTTTTCCTTTTTCAGGGGTCCGCGGGCACGGTCAGCCCGGGCCCTGCCCTATGCGCGGTGTCCGGTGCAGGCGCTCCTTGAGCTCGTAGCCCATCAGGGGCCACACCTTGTTCACGGCGTTGGCGCGGGCGATCTTGCGTCCGAGCTCGGCGTCGAAGTTCTCCGGGCTGGCGCATGCCGACTCGCCGGTGACAGTGAAGCCGTTGCGCAGGACCAGGACACAGATGGTCAACAGGTCGAGCGAGTGCGGTTGGCCTGGCATGGAAAAGCTGCCGCGCTCAGGGGTCGAACCGTCTGCCGCCACAGCCGCAGAGCGGCCCTGTTCGGCCGTGAAGTAGGCTTCACCCATGATGTTCGCCTCGATGTCGGCCGGCGTGATGCGCGGGGCGGTCAGGCCCTTGGCCTGGATCTCGGCCTCGATGTGTGCGTCGGTGCTCATGACGGGCTCCCGGCGGCGGGGATCTGGGACCGGGCCTGGCCGACCTGGTAGGGCATCCACTCGCAGTAGCAGGTGCCATCGGGCGGCGTGATGTCGCCGGCCGCCGGCTGCACCAGGCGGATGTTGGGCGCCGCGTGCGTCACGCCGGCGTGGTCGACCACCAGCAGGTTGACGGTCTGGGCGTCGGCGACGCAGACCACGGTGGCGTCCAGGGCCTGGCTGTCGTCGAACACCTGCAGGAGCTTGTTGCCGATCACGTTGACCCCGTTGGGGCGGAACCAGACCTTGCGGCCGATGGTTGGCGGGATGATGTGTGCCATAGGGCGTTTCCTCGGGTTGTGCCGCGCTGGATCTGGCGCGCGGCGGGCCAGGTTCAGATGAACACCTTCACGTCTGGATGCGCGCTGCGGATCCGGTCGGCGGTCTTCTTGATCCACCGATCGAACTCGTTGCGGGTGATGGACTGGATCTGCAGGTCGTGGAACTCTTGCAGTTCACGCAGCGCGACCAGCTGCGGGCCGGTCAATCCCAGCTTGCCGGTGCGCTCGTGGCGGTGGTAGCAGTCGGTCAGCGCCGCATCCACCGCCGCGCAGGCCGCCAGGACCTCCGGCCCGATGCCGCCCTTGGCCATCGTCTCGGCGACGTTGTGCATGTCGGCCACGGTTCGCCAGTCGTTGACGGTCGCGCGGCCATGGGCAAAGGCGTCGATCGCACTCAAGTTGCGCAGCCGGACGTCGTCCAGAACGGCTTTGCCGGTGAACGATGCGCCCCGGATGGCCATGGCGATCGGGTTGACCAGGGCGTAATGCCGGCGGCGAGTGTGCTTGCGGCTCATGGGATTTCCTTCATGGCATCGGCATCCCCCAGCAGCTGGCCGGTCTTCCACGGCCCGACGTTCAGGCCGAAGAACAGTTGCGGGTTGCCGTTGAATCCCTTGGTGGCCATGAGCGCGGACGTGATGAAGGCCAGCAGCTTGCCGTCCTGCCAGCACTCGCGCCGAAACGTGTCCGGGTTGTCAAAGACGCAGGTTCGGTGGCGCGGGAGCTCGTAGAAGTCCATGGCCAGCACCTGGGCGTAGAGCCGGGTCTTGGCGTGGTAGTTGCGCAGTCGGGACTTCACCGGCGCCTCGATCAGCACGCACGCGCGCACCGGCTCGGCCTGGGTGTTGGGGGTGTCGTCATCCATGGCGGTCCTCCAGCAGTTGCTTGATGGCGTCGGCATGCTGGTGCGGGTTCAGGTGCCGCCACAGTGTCTGCCGCGCCCGGTCGGAATAGAGGAACGTCTCGGCGCGCTGGAACAGTTCGGTGAACTCGGCGCCGTCCATGGCGTCCCAGGCCAGGGACTTGGCCACCCAGGCGCCGGACTCGTCCTGCACCATGTACCCGGCGCCCACCACGATCCAGGCGCGCAGCGCGTCGAAGTCAGTGAATGCCTCGGTGCGCTCCAGCAGCCGGCGCACGGTGGCCATGAACCGGGCTGACTGCTTGGGGTCGCGCGGGATGGTGAACTCGTACTCGGCCTGATCGCCGGGCGCCAGGCTGTCGATGAACTTGCGCCACCGCTTCTGGTTGCGCTCGTCCTCCGCGCTCACCCCGCGCAGGCGGCCGTCGTTGTCCTTGTAGACGTGGACCTTGGTCATGTCAGAACTTTCGAGACTCGCCACTCGTGGCCACCAAGGACCACGCGCTGGCCAATATGGAAGTCCACCGGGCCCAGGCGCAGCCCGGACACCTGGACGGTGAGCGGGGCCCAGTTGCCGCGGCCTGGTGGTCGGAGGATCAGGGTCACCGCAGCACTCCCGCTTGGCGCATCTTCTGCATGTACCCGGGCGGCAGGATCAGAATGGACCCCAGGCCGAACTGGCCACCGTTGACCTGCAGGGCGCAGGGCTGCTCACGCATGCCGAACCTCTTGGTCCACTTCTTCTGGATCCGGCGGTGGTAGGCCTCGGTCTGGTTGCGGCGCTTCTTGTGCCGGCGCACGGGCACCTGTTGATGTGTTCCGATCGCGGACTCGACCACGCGCATCCCGCCGAACGGGTTGAACAGGCCGCCGGCCATGTCGGCCAGGAACCGCTGTCGGTTCTCGCGCTCGAACTGGTCGAGCAGCTTGCGGGCGGCGAGGATCTTTTCGATCGTGAGGGACTCGGCCAGGCCGGTGGAGGCTGTGGTATTGAACGGGTTCATGGCCTGGTCAGAATGGAAGGTGGTCGGGAATCCGCACGGGCGCGGCCGCGGGCGCTGGTTTGGCCTCGAGCGCCTTGCGCTTGGCCTTGTAGGTCGCCAGGATCTCGATCAGTTCTCCGTGGCTCCACTTGTGCTGGGCGTTGTTGGCCTCCAGCGCCTCGACCCGCTCCAGGCCGATGCGCGCGATCAGCCCGATGCGGTAGTCCACCGCCCGGCCGGCGCCGTGCCGGTTGCACACCACCAGCTGGCGGTGGCAGTTGTCCTCGTTGAACCGAAGGTGGGATGCGCTGCCGGTGGACCGGTAGTGCCCGGCATCCCAGCGGCTGCCGGTGATCAGGTCGCGGTCGTTGGCGGTGCGGCCGCAGCAGATGCAGGGCTGCCCGGCATCCCGCAGGCGGATGTAGGCGTTGAACTCGGTTTGCGCCTCCTTGATCCGGTCGGCGATGGTCTTGAGCGACTCGCGGCGGGCCCGGGTCAGTTCCCGCTCGGCCGCCTTCTTCGCCTTCGCGCTGGCCGTGGCCATCTTGGTCGCGCACCTGGGGCTGCAGATCACCTGTGTCGAGCGCGCCGGGGTGAACGTCTTGCTGCACTGGCGGCAGGTCTTGGGGTGGTTGGTCATTCCGGCTGCCCCTGCTGCGCGACATCAATGAACGTCGGCCGCGCCCACTCGGCTTCCAGGAACTGCTGGCTGTCCCGGTCAAACCAGTAGGCAAAGCTGCCTTCCCATGGGTGATGGCGCTGTTTGGCGATGCGGACGTAGGCGTCCGGCGTCTTGTCCTCTGGCTCATCGCCTTCCTTGGAATCCTTGGACTCCTTGCGCAAGTTTTTCCAGACGATCAGCAGGTTGTCCACAAGGTCTGTGACCTCGCCAGCCCCCTTCACATCGAACTTTCCCGGCGCGATGCGCTCGTTCTCGCCCTTGCGCATGTGACAGACAAGGTGGATGTGCAGCCCGGTGTCGCGTGCGATCGCGCACAGGCCGTCCACGAAGTCACGCTGCGCCGTGTAGTCGTCGGTCCCCAGCCCGCACTTCATCAGGCTGTCGATGACCATGTGATCGATGCCGAGCTCCTTGCGCACATAGGTGGCGACGCCCAGCATGCGCTGCGCTGCAACCCGGCCGATGTGGTCGTAGATCCACAGCTTGCCGTCGGTCCAGCGGTGGAAGTTTCGGATGTAGCTGATCGCCGGGGAGCCGGACCCGGATGCCTGCCGGCACATCTTCGCCATAGTCTCGGCCGGCTTCATCTCCAGGCTGGCCATGCACACCTTCTGCCCGGCATGCATCAGGTTCAGCATGATGTGGCTCAGGTGGGTTGTCTTGCCGTGGCCGTTAATGCCGGCCCAGATCGAAACCTCGCCCGGGCGGATGTCGAACTTGCCGGCGTTCTTCGCAAAGCCAGTCGGTGTCCAGTTGGTCGATGCGCCTGGGCCATGGAACCGGTCCACCACAGCCTGCGCCCAGCTGGATGCCGGCTTGACCTTCGCAGCATCAACGCTTTGCTCGTCGAAGTACGAATCGAAGTCGAAAGAATCGCTGATGAGTTCGCTCACAGCAGAGCCTCCTTGGGTTTGGCGGCCTGCAGAGCCCGGAGAACCCGGTAGCCAAGCACGGTGCCGCCGACGTTGATCGGGAGCCACCAGAACTGGTGTTCCGGCTGCAGGCCGGCTGCCGCGGCTCGATGGGTGCCGCTGCCGATGTTGATGTCGTGGATGGCGTTGCCCGCCTCAAACCGGATCAGCAGTTCGCGCGGCCGGGCCTGAGCGATGCGCCAAGCCGTCTCGGAGATCCAGTCCATGGCCGCTCCGGTGCCGGCCCACAGCCACACGTCCAGGTCGACCAGCATCCGCCAGTCCATCCGGTCGACTGGCATGTCCTGCCTGGCGTACAGCACGGTCTCTGCGATGTCGCGGAAGTCGCCGCCGACCAGCGAAACGATGACCGGCTCGATGGGCTTGAGGTTGCGCCGACGGTGCTCCAGCAGGTCGCGGGCGTTTGTGGCGTACCACGGGCGTGATGATTGGTTCACAGCGCACTCCCCGTCCAATCGCCTGCCGGCGGGCCAGCCAGATCCCTGCGGTGATGGCTTGGCGTGTCCTGGGCCTTGGACAACCACTTGACCGCGAATGCCGGAGCCCCCCTGCGCGTCTTGCGCTTCGTCGAGTTCGCCATGCACCACACGCGCATCTGGCGCAACTCCTTCGGCACATCGACGGCCGGGTATGCCCTGCTCCACTCGTCCAACTCCCGGACGGTCACCTGGTAGTCGGTTCCATCAACCAGCGGGATGGCGAAGCTCGATACCGGCTCGGATGCCCGGAAGGGCTCCGAGCTAATACTCTTTGGTGTTGGTGTTGGTGTTGGTGTTGGTGGCATTGCATTTGCATCAACTTCTGATGCCGCGGCATCTTTTGATTGATGCTGTGGCAATGCCGGTGCTATGCCGCGTTCCGGTGATGTGCTTGTGCCGGTTGACGCACGACGCTTTTCCCACATCGCATTCGCCTTGTCCCTCTGCTTCTGTTGCTTGATCTGCATTTCGGCGATTTCTGCATCGGCACGGCTGTTTCTCCAGCCCTCGGGGGTCGCCTGGAAGAACTCTTCGAGGACTACCTTGACGGCCTCGCGCTGCGAATCGGTCGTGGCCAGGACCAGCCGGCAGACCGCACGAAGATCGGCCGGAAGGGGCTTCTCGGTCGTGTAGTACGTGTCCAGCAGCCGGCGATAGGCGGCGTCCTCTTCCCAGCTCAGGTGCCTCGTGGCGCTGAGGTAGTCGCCGATGTGGAAGGGGTAGTAGTTCACCGACCGGCCTCCGCTGCCGCCCGCGCTTCCTCACCCATCACGGTGAATTGGCACGGCGCCAGGCCCAGGCGGGTTTCCAGCGCCGCGACCTGCTCCGGCGTGCGGGACTTGATCGCCTCGGTACGGGCTTCCATCCAGGCCCGGGCCGTGGCGGTGTCGCCCTCGGCATAGGCCTTCTCCATGAGCCGGCCAAGGTCGGCGATGTGCAGTTCGAGCTCGGCGTCGTTCATGCTGCTTGCTCCAAGAGGTCGGGCTGGTGCCCCTGCCGGCGCGCGCTGTCGATGCGTGCGCGGGCGATGTCGATGTACTCGGCCTCGCGCTCGATGCCGATGAACTGAAAGCCCTCCAGCACGGCGCCGCGCCCGGTGCTGCCGCTGCCCATGAAGGGGTCCAGCACCAGGCCGCCAGCCGGCGTGACCAGGCGGCACAGCCAGCGCATCAGATCGGTCGGCTTCACGGTGGGGTGGATGTTTTGGCCTGCGGTCCGCGTCCCCGCGTACGCCGTCGAAAGACCTGCTGACCCTTCGGCCCGTCCGCCAGCGCGTTCGCCAGCGCTGAAGGCTCGCATTCCCTCCAAGCCCTCGTTGCGATCTTCCTTGCTGGCCTTGGCGCAGTAGAAGAACCGGGCGGCGCTGCCGCTGTCGCCCTGGAACGTGCTGCCCGCCTCGTCGCGATCACCCTTGAATGCCCCGTAGGCCGTGCGGAACTTGTCAGCGTTGCGCACCGTGACGGGCGCAGCGGCACCGGCCTCGCGCGGGAACAGTGCGACAACCTCGTCGCTGCCGTCGTGGATCAGGTTCGCAGGCCAGCGGCCGGCTTCGCTGCCACCCCGGGGGCCTGGCTTCATGGCGAAATCAGTGCCGCCTTCACTCGCATAACGCGAATTCGCGCTTGGCTCCCCTGCCCTGCCGCGCGCCACCTTCTCGTCGTGACGGCAAGGAATGCCACCAGCGCCGGCCCGCAAGTCCTCAGCGGTTGCGACCCTGCACACGTCGATGTTCAGAGCTCCGGTACCGTGCTCGCGCCAGTTCGCCTCTACCGTGCCTATCAGCGGCTTGCGCGCGACACAGATGGGCTCCCATGCGGGTTTCAGTGCGGTGCCGCCCCATGGGCCGTTGTGCGACTTCGGAAAGCCTGAGCCGAAGGCCCAGCCGATCTGGTCGCGTATCTCGAAACCACCGTCCTCGATGGCGCAGACCATGCGGTGATAGGTGCGGGTTCCACCAAAGGCCAGCAGGTAGCCGCCTGGCTTGAGCACGCGCAGGGCTTCGGCCCACACTTCAACCGACGGGACGCCATGATCCCAGCGCTTGCCCATGAAGGCCAGGCCATAAGGTGGGTCGGTCACCACGCTGTCGACCGAGTTGTCGGCCAGCGTGCGCATGACCTCCAGGCAGTCGCCGTGTCGAAGGTCAATCACGCCGACACCCCCGTACCCTGAATCCGGCCGGTCTTGTCGGCATCACCCTGGTTGCGGATCACCATCTGGCTTGCCGCCTTGGGCCCGCGCTGCAGTGGTTGCGCAAGTTCCGGCGCCGCCTTCTTCACCCGGTCGATCACCGTGCCCAGAGACACCGACAGCTTGTTGGCGATCTGCCGCCAGGTGTAGCCCTGCCGGCGCATGTGGACCATGGCGTTGACGTCGTAGTCGCGGCGCTTACCAAGTCCCTTGCCAGCCACCTCAACGCCCTTGTGCGCCGGCTGGCTGCCGTTCATCCATGCAATCTCGTTGCTCTGCTGCTGGCGGCTTTTGGTGCAGTCCTCGCGCAGGAAGATGGAGGGGCCGCGTGCAGCCCACACGGCTTCGGTGATTGCTTGGGGGTCGATCACAGCAAGTCTCCAGCCGGTCAGGGGTTGGGCTGACTCGCCGTTTCGGTGGCTTCGGCGCCAAGGAGTTCGGCAGGCAAATGCTTGCGCGCCTGAACTGCCAGCACACGATCTGCAATCCGGCTTGGCAAAATGTCAGGCCACTTATCGACCGCTTGGTAGGAGACGCCTATTGCATGGGCAGCAGCGGCTACAGTGCCGCCCAGCAGTTCGATGGCTTTGGATTTTTGCATGGTGCCATTTAACCACAGTTCAGCGGAAGGGCGCAACTTTGGTTGACCACTGCGGGCAACTGTGGTTAAATTCTTCTGCCCCGCACCACGCGGGAAGGAGTAAGCGATGCCACATACCGTACCGCCGGTCAGCGCGGAAGACCGCAAGCTGGCGAACCTTTTTGGAGCCCCAGACCAGTCCTGGCTGCAGGTCGATCTCGAGCTCAACCGCCAGAAGATCACCGACCCTCTGCGCCAGCGCGAAGCCGATCGCGCCTCGGCCGACGAGGCCATGCTCCGAGCCATGCTGCGGGAGGCGTCGTGAGCGCGACAGCAGCGGTCCGGTCCTTCATCAACGTGAGAGAGCGCGGCCTGTCGGTCCAGTTTGAGACGACTAACTGCTATTGGTGCCGTGGCGAATGGGTTTGCAGCGCTTGCTACTCGAAGTCGGAGCGGGTCCGAGCATCGCTTCGACGGACCGCCGACAAACGGGACGCGCGCACCACAGGAACTGCATCGTGATCGCCCGCACGATCGCCCTGACTGCCCTCATGGCCGGTGCCCTGGCCGTGCTGGGCCCGTGGTTGGATGGCGTGACGCTGGACGACCACAGCGCAGAGGTCCAGCAAGCCAAGGATCTGGAGGACGCCCAGCGCGCCGCCCAGGCCCGCCAGCGATTCGAGCGCGCCGCGCAACACCTGTGCGGACCGCAGTCGGCCTGGCGCGAGGTCGACAACAACTCCATCGAGTGCACGGCCCGCCGCGGCCTGCGCGCAGCCATCGTCCACCTGAAGAAGGAACTCCCGTGAACACCATCCCCTACCTGACGCTGGCCGCATGGATCGGCCTGGCGATCGCCATGTGCGCGCTGGCCGTCGTCGCAGTCCTGAACTACATCGAAGACCGCCGCGAGAACCGCCGGCGCGATCGGTGGATCGCCCGGCTGCGCCAGCAGGCCGAGGCCGAAGTCTCCAACCGGCCGCGCCTGCCAGCGGCCGGCCCTCTCCCCTCCCTCAACCCCTCGAAAGGATCCCAGTGAACGCACTGACGAAACACGAGAGCGCGGCCCTGCCGGCGCTCGCCATGAACGAAACAGAACTGGTCAAGGTGCTGCAGACCAGCCTGTACCCGGGCGCCCAGATCGAATCGATCAAGATGGCACTGGGCTACTGCAAGGCCACCGGCCTGGACCCGATGCAGAAGCCGGTGCACATCGTCCCGATGTGGGACCGCAACAGCAAGTCGATGCGCGATGTCATCATGCCCGGCATCGGCCTGTACCGCACCCAGGCCGCGCGCAGCGGTGCGCTGGCCGGGATCTCGGAGCCTGAGTTTGGCCCTGACATCGTGGGCCAGCTGGGTGACGCCACCGTCAGCTACCCGGAGTGGTGCCGGGTGACCGTGACCCGGCGCATGGACGATGGCGTCCTGGCCACCTTCACGGCCCGGGAATACTGGATCGAGAACTACGCCACGGCCGGCAAGGATTCCAGCGCACCCAATGCCATGTGGCGCAAGCGCCCGCGCGGCCAGATCGCCAAGTGCGCCCAGGCCCAGGCGCTGCGCATGGCCTTCCCGGAAATGACCGGCTCCCAGCCCACGGCGGAGGAAATGGAAGGCGCCGATGCCGCGCCGGACGGGGCCGCATCGGCTGCACCGAAGGCCCCGGCGCCGCTGGCCGAGCGTGTGGACCGCCAGGCCTACCCCGAGGCCGACTTCGCCAAGAACCTGCCCAGCTGGCGCGCGGCGATCGCGGCCGGCAAGAAGACCGCCGACCAGATCATCGCCATGGTCCAGTCCAAGGGCGACCTGAGCGACGAGCAGAAGGAGCGCATCAAGGCGCCGCCGCCGGCCGAGGAGGCCAAGCCCGCGGTGACCTACGCCCAGGTCGCGGCGGCCCTGCACGCCGCCAAGGACGCCGACGCGCTGGCCACCGCCGCCGACTTGATCGGCGAGGTTGCAGATCCCACCCAGCGCGCCGAGCTTTCGGCGATCTACGACACCCGCAACACCGAACTTCAAGGAGCATGAGCATGGCGAAGACAACGCATTCACTGGTCCAGGGCGCGCCCGAATGGGCTGCCCACCGGGCGCAGAGCCTGAACGCATCCGACGCGGCTGCGATGCTGGGCATCAGCCCCTACAAGACCCGCGACGCCCTGATCCGCGAGAAGGCCACCGGCCTGACGCCGGATGTCGACGAAGCCACCCAGCAGCGTTTCGACCGCGGCCACCAGTACGAGGCCATGGCCATGCCCTGGGCCGAGGAAATCATCGGCGACGACCTCTACCCCGCCGTCATGTCCAACGAGGTCCAGGGCCTGAAGCTGTCCGCATCCTTCGACGGCATCGACCTCATGGAGTCGGTGACCTGGGAGCACAAGACCGGCCGGGTCGACCTGCTGGAGAGCCTGGAGCGCGGGGTGATCCCGGAGCAGTACCACCCGCAGCTGGAGCAGGGCCTGATGGTGTCCGGCGCCGAGAAGTGCCTGTTCATGGCGTCCAGCGGCGACAAGGACGCGATGCGCCATGCATGGTACGTGTCCAACCCGTCGCTGCGCGTGAAGATCATCGGCGGGTGGAAGCAGTTCATGGAGGACGTGGCGGCCTACCAGCCGAGCGAAGTCCTGCCGCCCGTTGTCGCCACCGTCCAGCCCAGCCTGCCGGCCCCCGTGGTCCGCATGGACGGCGCGCTGACCGTGGCGTCGAACCTGCCCGACTTCGCTGTGGCCCTGCGCGCCTACATCGAGCGCATCCCCAAGGCACCATCGACGGACATCGAGTTTGCCGACTGTGAGGCTGCGTGCAAGTCGCTGAAGAAGGCGGAAGATGCCCTGCAGCAAGCCGAGGATGGCGCGCTGGCGCAGATGACCGACGTCGAGCAGATGCGCCGGGTTGTTGGTGACCTGCGCACGCTGGCGCGCACGACGCGACTGGCGTCCGAGAAGATGGTGGCCGCGCGCAAGGATCAGATCCGGCAGGAAATCTACCAGGGCGGCATCAGTGCCTACCAGAAGCACATTGCCAGCCTGAACGCGCGGCTGGGGCGCCCCTACATGCCGACGCTGCCGGTGGACTTCGCGGGCGCCATCAAGAACAAGCGCACGGTCGACAGCCTGCGTGATGCCGTGGCCACGCACCTGGCGACAGCCAAGATCGCCGCCAACGAGGTCGCCGACCGCATCCAGCTGAACCTGGACCACCTGCGCGTCGAGGCCGCGGACTACGCCTTCCTGTTCGCCGACACCGCGCATATCGTTCTCAAGGCACCGGAAGACCTGCAGGCGCTGGTTGCGAACCGCATCAACGCCCACAAGCAGGCCGAGGCGGACCGCCTGGAGCGCGAGCGCGCGGCCATCGCAGAGCAGGAGCGCGTGAAGGCCGAGGCGAAGATGCGCGCGGAGCAGGCGGCGCAGTTGGCAGCCCAGCAAGCCGCGCAACCGGCCGCTGCGCCCGTGGCCCAGGGCGCGCCTTCCGAGCCGGAGTCAACGATCGCCCAGTCGATGCAGCCGCGCGTCGTTGCAACGCTCGGCGCAGCACGGTCGTTCGCCACGCGGCCCGCAGTGCAGGCCGCCGCCCCGGCGCCGATCGAAGTGCCCCCCACCCTGCGCATGGGCGCCATCTGTGAACGCCTGGGGTTCATCATCAACGTGGCCTTCTTGGAGCAGATCGGCGTCACGCCGGCCGGCCACGACATCCGCAAGATGCCGCTGTTCCACGATCACCAGTTCGAGGACATCGGACTGGCGCTGATCCGGCACATCGAGTCCGTGATGGAGACGGCACCGGCCTGACCTGTCACAGGCCCGGGGGTTCCACCGAGCCCCCTTCCCTGTGGCGTCATCCCGATGCCCAAACCCAGGAGATCCAAATGGCGAAGAACTTCCCGGTCCCGGCCGGTTTCAGCAAGGGCCCGCGGCCCAACATCCCGATGACCCCTGTGTCATCCAGTCAATTGAAGGCCATCGGGTATGACCCGGCCACCAAGGCCTTGGCTTGCCAATTTGTCCACGGCCCCGACCATCTGTACGTGTACCCCAACGTGGAGCCGAAGGTGCACGCCGAGTTCATGGCCGCCAAGTCCATCGGCAAGTTCTTCGGCCAGCACATCAAGCCGCTGCCGTTCGACAAGTACGAGGCGCCCAAGGCCGAGGAATCGGCGCCGGCATGAGTTTTGGGGCGGCTGCATGGCGGGAGAGCTTCCCTCACCTCGGACGTGACCTGGCGCCTCATAAGCAGATCGAACGCAGCCCAGCCGCCCCACCTGCCCCCCCACCAACATCAACACGAGACTGAGCATGAAGCACCAGACCGTAGAAATCACCCCAAAGATGGCGGCCGCATGGCTGCAAAAAATACCGGAGTTCCAACGCAAGATCCGGGTCGGCGTCGTGGAGTCCTACGCCCGCGACATGGCGGCGGGGAACTGGCCCCTGACGCACCAAGGCATTGCCTTCGACAAGCAGGGGCAGTGTGTTGATGGGCAGCACCGTCTTGCTGCGATCCTCAAGGCTGGTGTGGCCGTGAAGATGCTGGTGACGCATGATGCCCCGGAGGGCACATACAACCATTCCGACATTGGGTACGGCCGCACAACGGCCGACGTGTTTCGAGCCCAGGGCGACGGATGGATTACGAGCGACCACATCGCCGTGGCGCGGATCATCGAGTCCAACGGAGACTCAAACTTTGTCGTCATAAAGCGCAGCCCCGCAGAGATCCGCACCCTGGTAGAGCATCACAAAAACGCGATGCACTTTGTATTCCAGAACATTGAGCGCAAGGTCAAATTCGTGACTGTAGCGCCGGTCGTTGCAGCCATCGCTGCGGCGTGGTACCACGAAAAAGACCGTGTCCGGCTCGCATCCTTTGTCCGGTTGATGGTGTCCGGCATGGCCAGCGACCCCGCATCAGATGCCACCGCCATCCGCTTCCGGGAGTGGTTGCGCGATGGCACATGGGGCAAATCTGGGGCGGCTCGAATGGAGTGCTATTTCAAGGCTCAACGGGTGGTCAAGGCCTACATGCGCAATGAGCAGTTGAGCAAGCTCTACACCCCCAGCGAGATCGTCTACCCGCTGAAGCAGCGTCTGCTGCCGCTCCCATAAACCTCCCAACTCCAACCACAGAAAGACCAACATGAATTTCCAGATCATCGGCAAGACCAAGGCCACCCTGGCCGACATCGACATCCAGACAGCCAAGAAGACGGGGAGCTCCGAGGGCGTCCCCGCCGTGGCCCTGACCTTCCGGGTCACGCTGGCCAACGCCGCGCTGTCTATGCTGGACAAATCCCTGCTGCACTTCCTGTATGCCAAGGGCTCCCCGGGCGCCGCGGCACAGGGCACGCTGGAGGGTGTGGCCGTCGTCAGCGAAATGGCCGCGCTCACGCCGGCCGCGGTCAAGATCGGCACGATCGGCTGGGACGACGAGCAGACCGGCTGCAAGGTCACCATCTACGTGGGCGCCACCGGCCACGGTGACATCCGGCTCAAGGACTGCACCGTGAAGGTCAAGAAGATCGACCCCAAGGAAGGCGGCACGGTGGACTTCTACCTGTCCGTCTACACGGCCGACGTCGACGCGGAGACGCTGGGCGATCTGGGCGTGCTCAAGAGCCACGACCTGGACATCGAGCTCGAGGGCCCCGAGGTCGCCGCCGGCAAGCAGAAGACCCTGGACACCGGCGCCGACAAGAAGGTCACGCCGATCAAGGCGGTGAAGAAGGGTCTGGGCACCGACGCCGACCAGGCGCAGCGCCAGGCCGAGACGCTGGCGAAGGACCCGACGCAGGCCGGCGGCTGGCCCTTCCCCAACACGCCCGAGGCCGCGCTGGCTGCCGGGACTGGGGCGCCTACGTGAGCAAGCGGCCTGCACCGCAGCGGCCCACCCCTGAGCAGGTGCGGGCCATGGCGCGCGCGCTCGTCCAGTCGGCCGAGGCCGCTGGCCTCGTGCTGACGGTCGAGCAAGTCAATCAGCAGCCGCCGCGCATGGGCAACTACAAGACGGTCGCGAGCGTGCGGCCGGCGAGGGGGAAGTCGTGAACCACGCCAAATTTCAGGGCATCCACAACGGCATGACCTCCATTTGCAAGAAGGTCTATACCGCAACGCCGATCAATGAGCCATGGACCCCCGCGCAGATCCTGCATGAAATGTTCCGCATCGGGTGCTCGACGGACTTGCGCATGGTGTCTGGCTGTCTCAACAGCATGCTTGCACAGAAGGTGGTCATGGAAAACCCCCGCGGTCATTACGTGCGCGTGCCGATCAAGTCACCACGGGAGCCCATTCGCAACCCCACAAACGCATCGCCGCCAACCCCGCCAGCAACGAAGGATCCCATCGTGCCAGTAACCCTACCCTCCGCCTCCGTGGTCTCGACGCAGACCGCGCCTCAGTCCGCGATCGACCAACTCGCCCGCCTGTCGGCCCGCGCGGTGGACATCGCAACACTACTCAAGCAGTTGGCCGCCGACATCGACAGCGCGGCCATCGAAATCGAGGACCAGATCACCGCCAAGGGCGAGGACGCCAAGAAGCTGACCCAGCTGCGTGAACTGCTCAAGGGCATCGGGTAAGGCCATGACCAGAACCCTACTGCAGCAGGCGCTAGATGCGCTGGATGCAATTACGGACGACGTTGATGGCACCGGCCTAAACACCATGCCATCCTTCGACAAAGCGATAGACGCCATCGCCGCCCTGCGCGAAGCCCTAG
>JACCDG011020061.1_pt1 | contig 27578 bp, 24 predicted proteins | sample 7442471 | NCBI WGS metagenome assembly JACCDG01 (sample SAMN15323444, study PRJNA562643) | freshwater metagenome | isolation source: river surface water | place: USA:Blue River Watershed | collected 2017-08-17 | reverse complement strand
CAATGTTATATTTTATTTGGTCCAATCCAAATAAAATATTTACAGTGGTAAATGCCGTTGCTATTAATGTTATGGTGCAATGTAGTGAAACGGAATTGGACTATTATATTAATGCAAACGGTATTAAAAGTCAAAAATTTTCAAGTAAAAAGTGGAAAGACCTAATTATCCTCTGTGAAACCCCTTTCACTCAGCTTTCTCTGTGTTGAAAAGCCAAAAGAAATAGGCCATAAATGTATGTTGTACATTGTACTTTTTATATTGCTTTGCGCGGTTAAAAAAGCCAAAAATAATGCGTTAAAAGGAGGAATGCCTGATTAACCTCAGTGGAACTCCCCCGGCTCCGTGTTCTCTCTGTTTAAAAGTCATAAGTAACCATAAGCCAAAAGCAATTCCTACCTCCGATCTTAATTATACCGCAGCTATTTTATCAGACATATACTGTCCGGCTTTTAATTTGCCCACAATTTTCGAAAAAGACTCAATAGTATATTTCACATCTTCCAATGTATGTACGGCAGTAGGAATTAAACGCAGAATGATCATACCTTTAGGCACAACCGGATAAACGACCATAGAACAGAAAACATTAAAATTCTCGCGCAGATCAACAATAAGATTCGTAGCTTCGGGTATAGAACCATTCATGTAAACGGGAGTTACCGGCGAGTTGGTTACACCAATTTCAAAACCAGCTTCTTTCAGGCCGTTTTGCAAGGCATAGGTTATTTCCCACAATTTATCTTTTAGTTGCGGTTGATTACGCATCAGTTCAAGCCGCTTTAGTGCACCAATTACAATGGGCATAGGCAGCGATTTGGCAAATATCTGTGAACGCATGTTGTAACGCAGGTATTCAATCACATCTTCATTACTACTAATAAAGCCACCAATAAGTGCAAAGGATTTGGCAAAAGTACCGAAGTAGATATCTATACCTTCCTGACACCCCTGTTCCTCCCCTGTACCACCACCTTTGACCCCCATCGTGCCAATACCATGGGCGTCGTCTACAAACAAGCGGAAGCTGTATTTATTTTTAAGCTCAACTATTTCCTTTAGTTTTCCCTGATCGCCACGCATACCAAATACACCTTCTGTAATTACCAGAATACAACCTCCGGTTTGTTCCACTATTTTGGTGGCACGCTGCAGTTGCTTTTCGCAATCGGCTATATCGTTGTGTTTAAATACAAAACGTTTGCCCATGTGCAAACGCACTCCGTCTATAATACAGGCATGCGATTCGGCATCGTATACAATTACATCGTGCCGGTCAATCAGGCAATCAATGGCCGAAACCATAGCCTGATATCCAAAATTACAAAGAATGGTATCCTGCTTATTGACAAAAGCGGAGAGTTCGGCTTCCAATTGTTCATGAAAATTAGAGTTTCCGCTCATCATACGCGCACCCATAGGCAGGGCAAGTCCGTATTGGGCTGCTGAATCGGCATCAGCTTTGCGTACTTCAGGATGATTGGCTAAACCCAGGTAATTATTCAAGCTCCAGTTCAACCTCTTTTTCCCGCGAAAAACCATGTGCGGGGCAATATCTCCTTCCAGTTTTGGAAAGGTAAAATAGCCATGCGATTCTTTGGCATGCATCCCTATAGGGCCACGGTTTTCTTTTATCTTATTAAATAGGTCTTTCATGTGTATAATAAATTGTTTTTGAGGTTACACGGAATATGCCATATCAGTTGTGATAAAAACGCTGGTATACGGCAATTTTCCTTAAATATGCTTTAAAGGTTGAAATTAACCGACAAATTTAATTCAATATCCCGAACAATAAATATTCTCATACAGGCGTTTATCAACAGTTTTTTAATATACCTGCTTCCCGATAAAAAATGTATCTTTGTCCGCTTTTATGAGAAATTCATTTTTTATATTCTTTTCAGTGCTGTTGCTGGGAATAGCGTCCTGTAGCAAGTTTGACCGTTTGGTAAAAAGTTCGGATTATGAGTTAAAATATAAGAAAGCATTGGAATACTTTGAAAAAGGCAATTATACCAACGCCCAAACCCTGCTGGAAGAGCTGATACCCGTATATAAAGGCACCGAAAGGGCGGAGGAGGTGTATTATTATTATGCTTATTGTAGCTATAATCAAAAAGACTATGGCCTGGCTGCTTATCATTTTAAAACTTTTGCCCGTACATTTCCGCGCAGTAAGCATTTAGAGGAATGCGCTTTTCTGAATGCGTTTTGCTATTACCAAAGCTCGCCGGGCTATTCACTCGACCAGGCGGATACCAAAAATGCAATTCAGGAAATGCAGCAATTTATTAATGATTTTCCGGAGAGTAAACGTATAGATACCTGTAATATTTTGATGGATGAGATGCGGCTGAAACTTGAGAAAAAGGCTTATGCCACTTGTAAACAGTACTTCTTCCTTGACGACTGGAAGGCCGCCATAATAGAATGTGCTAATTTTGTGAAAGATTATCCCGATTCTAAGAGCCTGGATGAGGTAAATTTCTGGATAATTAAATCCTATTATTTACTGGCTTTAAATAGTATTGAGTCTAAAAAACCAGAAAGAATAGAGAAAGCTATGGAAACTTACTTAAAATTTGTAGATTTGTACCCCAAAAGCAGTTACCTGAGAGAAGCTGAGAAGATTTATACTGACTGCCAGCGGCTGAAAAAAGAAAAAATAAATAATTAAATTACATGGATTTCAAAAAAACAAATGCCGAACTGAGTACTGTAACCCGTGACATTCGCCAGATAGACGGCCCTACCGATAATATTTATGAATCAGTGGCCATTATTGCCAAAAGGGCTAACCAGATCAGCATCGAAATGAAGGAAGAATTGCAATCGAAATTGCAGGAATTTGCCTCGCATAACGATAATCTCGAAGAGATATTTGAAAACCGTGAGCAGATAGAAATTTCCAAATTTTATGAAAAACTACCTAAACCTACTTTGATTGCAGTTCAGGAGTTTTTAGAAGGAAGAATCTATCACCGTAATCCGGTTAAAGAAAATATATCAGGGAAATAAACTTTTCCGCAGACGAAATGAATGGCAGTTGGCATTGTGCTTACTGCCATTGTTATTTTACCGCATATGTTAAAGGGAAAAAAAATAATACTAGGCGTTTGTGGCAGCATAGCGGCCTATAAAAGCGCAGTACTGATTCGTCTCCTTATAAAACAGGGAGCGGAGGTAAAAGTAATCATGACCAGGGATGCGGAACATTTTATAACAGCTCATACCCTTTCTGTCCTCTCCAAAAACAAAGTGGAAAAAGCGTTTTTTGATACGGATAATACCTGGAACAATCATGTGAAATTAGGTTTATGGGCCGATGCCCTGATTATAGCACCAGCCACAGCCAATACCCTGGCTAAAATGGCGGGTGGTATTTGCGATAACCTGCTGATGGCCGTTTACCTTTCCGCACGGTGCAAAACATTTTTTGCGCCGGCCATGGATCTTGACATGTACATTCATCCTTCCACACTTCGCAATATTGAGGCGCTAAAATCGTATGGCAATGTACCAATACCTGCCGAAAATGGAGAATTGGCCAGTGGACTGAGTGGTGAAGGACGAATGGCAGAGCCTGAGAATATTGTGGCTTTTCTGGAAAAGGAACTGGGTGCGAAAAGTGTGTTTGCCGGAAAAAAAGTACTTATAAGTGCAGGGCCTACCTACGAAGCTATTGATCCGGTTCGGTTTATTGGTAACCGATCTTCAGGCAAAATGGGCATAGCTTTGGCCGACACTTTCGCTGCTCAAGGGGCAGAGGTAAAACTGGTATTAGGTCCCACCCACCTTAGACCCGAACATTCTGCCGTGAAATGTATAACTGTTGAGTCGGCAGAGCAGATGTACCTGGTGTGCAATGAAAATTTTCCGCAAAGCGATATTGTGGTAATGGCAGCAGCAGTAGCTGATTATAGGGTAGAACAGGTGGCCGTGGAAAAAATAAAAAAAACGGAGTCGCAATTACAGTTGAACCTCGTAAAAAACAAAGATATATTGTTTGAGCTGGGGCAGAAGAAAGCACAACAATGCCTCGTTGGTTTTGCCCTCGAGAGTCAGAAACTCGAAGAATATGCTAGGGAGAAATTGAAAAAAAAGAACCTCGACTTTATTATTGCAAATTCGGCTACGGAGCAGGGGGTTGGTTTTGCAGGTGATACCAATCGCATAATGATTATTGACCGACACAATAAAATCCATAATTTTGAGTTAAAACCCAAAAAAGAAGTGGCGCTCGATATTGTTAACTTTACTAAACATTATTTAGGTTTGTAACATGATGAGAACAAAACTCTTTACCCTTTTACTTTTGTTTATAAGCCTACCTTTCTTCAATCAGGCGCAGGAACTGAATTGCCAGGTACAGGTAGTTTCACAACAGGTGCAGGGTACCGATGCCAAGCGTATTTTCGATAATATGCAGAAGCAAATATTTGAGTTTATAAATAACCGGAAATGGACGAACGATGTGTTTGCTATGAATGAGCGCATTGAATGCACAATACTCATTAACATTACGGAAAAGGTATCGTCGGATGAATTTAAGGCTACCATACAGGTACAAAGCCGTCGCCCGATTTTTAAATCCTCTTACGGTTCTCCTCTTTTCAATTATAACGATCAGAACTTTCAGTTCCGTTATGTGGAGTTTCAGCCTTTCGATTTTAACGTAAATACCTTTACAACTAATCTTACTTCTGTTTTGGCTTATTACGCTTACGTTATTCTGGCATTCGATTATGATTCATTTTCTCCACTGGGAGGTACCGAATATTGGCAAAAAGCCCAGCAGATTGTAACCAACGCTCAAACAGGTTCAGATGCCGGCACGGGCTGGAAAGCTTTTGAAAGCAATAAAAACCGCTACTGGCTCACCGAAAACATTCTCAATCCGGTATTTGCCCCTATACGTGAAACCTATTACCAATATCACCGGAAAGGTTTGGATATTATGGTAGATAAACCTGATGAAGGCAGATCTGTTATACTGGAAAGCCTTAATAAATTAAAAGATGTACATAAAAACAGACCAAGTTCTTACAACATGCAACTCTTCTTCAATGCCAAAGGCGATGAGGTAATCAATATCTTCTCGCAAGGTAGTCCGCAGGAAAAACAAACAATCACAGAAACCCTTAATCTTATTGATGCCGCCAATAGTAATAAGTACACGAAAATAATGGGAACGAATTAATCGGGAGTTGAGGGATGGGAAGTAAGCAGCCTGGAGTTTTTTGTATTTTTTATCAAGTCACCAGCTTTCTATTTTCTTTTTTAGTGCAAGAGCCCAACTGTCCCAGTTTAAGTAGTTTTCGTAAGTATTTCGGGCGCTTTTGCGTAAGCTAGAAAGAGCAGTTTTGTTGCTAAATACTTCTGCAATTTTCTTAGCATAACCTGCACCTTTATCATCAAAGTCAATAAGAAAACCGTTTTCACCCACAAAAACATGTCCGCTCACTCCACCCGTGTTGGCCGAAACAGAAGGAATACCGAAAGCACTTGCTTCACAGAAAACAATCGGGGTGCAATCGAAGCGGGTAGGGAGCACGAGGAAGTCGTGGTGCATGAATAAATCAAAGAGGGCTTTCCTGCCTTCCTCATTATTTTTATCAATAAAAGGAATTATCCGGAGTTTTTCATGTCTGAATTTCTCCGGGGGCGTACAGCCACAAACAGTTAATTCAGCATTTATTCCCATTTTAAGCAATTCCAGCAGGCAATTCCAGGCTATTTCTCCGCCTTTGTTTTCCCAGTATACACCCATAAAAAGCAAACGGCATATTTCGGAGGTGGGCTTGTTCAGTAATTCTTCGTGTGTAGGCAGTAATTCCATATTGGCACCAAAAGCCTGTACCAGTATACGTTCTGGCGGAATATGAAAATCGTGGATAACCGATTGGGCTGCCCAGGATGATGACATCATAACAAGCCGGCTGTTATCGAGCGCTTTTTTTTCAACCTCGTAACCTTCACGAACGGAAAAAGGTAATAAATTACTCAGTGCCTTGTGGTAGTTCAGTGAGCGCAGAAAAGTGGTGTCTGAAATATACACAATGGGTATGTTTGTTTTCAGCCAGGCAATTTCGCAGGAAGCAGATGGTGCTACAATAAGGTCGTAGTTTTTTTGTTTTAGTTTAACAGAAAAGAATTGGGCATAAGCTTTGGCCATAGCCCGGCTATGCCGGTAGTCGTATCGTTTGCCAAATTGCTGAGCCAGTCCAGTCATTAATTTACCGGTTAATGCAGGCAGGGTTGGAGAGTAAGGGCCAAGTACATCTACTGCTCCTATATGCTTATTCAGTGCGGTATAGATACTGAAATGGCTTCCCGACCAGGAACGTTTATTAAGTGGATTATCGCCTGTTATATAAGCTATGCTAAGTTTCTCGGCCAAAATTGTTAATTTAGCTGGGCAAATATACGGATCAATTTAATAAAGAAAGTTCGATTGTAGTACCCCAGTTATGCTGTTTTCCATTATTATCCCATCATACAATCAACCCGAATTTATTAGCTATACATTGGATAGCATATGTAAGTTAAAAGAAGTTGCGGCTGAGTTTGGTGCCGGCATTGAGGTGCTTTTATTTGATAATGAATCAGAAGAAGCGGTTCAAGCTGTAATTCAAAGATATGCGTATGTAATTGATTACCTGGAAGTAAAAAAGGATAATGGGCAATATGATGCGATAAACAAAGGTTTAAAAAGAATACGGGGAAATTATTGGACCTGGCTTAATACAGACGATATAATTGATCCGGAAGGCTTCAGAAAAACGATTACTATACTAAAAGCTTACCCACAAATTGATTATATATACGGAGCAATCCGTTACATCAATGAAAAGGGGGAGCACCTTAAAGACATTTCAACGTGGGAGCTTACAATTCCTGATATGGTGAGTAAACAGCCGGCAGTTTTTCAACCCGGCTCATTTTTCAAAACCGCTTTCACAAGTAAAATCGGATATCTGGAAGCATATAGGTGTTGTTTTGATTATGAGTATATATTACGATGTTTAAAAAACAAAGCAGTATTTCATGTTAATTCACATATTGTTGCGTTATTCAGATACCATTCCCGTTCAAAAACAGGAAGCAGCACTTTATATTTTGTTCGGGAGCAATTAGAAATCAGCAGAAACTACGGAAGAAAATGGTATCATTTCCTGACTTTTTTTCTTTACTTGCGTTTGCTTAAACACAGTTTAAGTTAATTAACGCTATGCGTGTTTTACTACTATCAGATATCAGTTCGGAGCATACCGAAAAATGGGCAGTGGGTCTGGCTTCACGTGGCGTTGAAGTTTTTTTGTTCAGTATTCAGCAACCGGTATATAACTGGTACCGTTCTTTGGATAATGTAACTTACCTCAACCCCGGCGGAAACATTGTAACAGGAAGGAATACCATTTCTAAAATTAAGTACCTTAAAGTATTACCAGCTTTAAAAAAAATAATCCGCGAAATTAACCCCGATATTGTACATGCGCATTATGCAACCAGTTACGGTTTATTAGCTAACCTTTCGGGTTTCAGGCCCTACGTGGTTTCGGCCTGGGGTACAGATGTGATGAAATTCCCTGACCAAAACCGCCTTAATGCCGGTATACTGAAAAGTAATCTGAGGCGGGCAGCCATGGTTTGTGCTACCAGTAATACAATTAAGGAATATATTCATAAAGTTGTGAACTGCCCTGTGGAAGTAGTTGCTTTTGGCGTCGATAAAGACAAATTTTATCCTGTTCAGGTAAATAAAAAGGAACTGATCATTTCGTGTATAAAAACACTGGAAAAAATATATTGTATAGATATTTTAATTGAAGCTTATGCCATTATTTGTGAAAAACACCCCAACTTAAAATCCCGTTTATTGTTGGTAGGGCCGGGGTCGGAACGTCAACGTTTAGAACTGCTTGTAAAAAAACTTGGCATAGAAGAAAAAGTGGAGTTTACTGGCCGTGTGGATTACGGGCATATTCAGGATTATTTTAACCTCACGGATATATTTGTAAATATATCGGAATACGAAAGTTTCGGGGTTTCTGTAATAGAAGCGATGGCCTGCGAAAAACCGGTGGTAGTAACGGATGTAGGTGGGTTACGCGAAATCGTAGAGGATGGTATAAGCGGCATTTGGGTTCCGGTGAAAGATATACAGGCTACTGCCGGAGCCATAGAAAAATTGGTACTATCTGAAGAACTTAGAAAGAAAATGGGTAAGGCAGGCCGGAATACAGTTCTGAAAAAGTATAACTGGGAAAACAATGTAGACCACATGATAACCATTTATCGGCGTATATTGCATGAAGATTGAACGCATAACGAATAAGGAAGAACTGGAAAAATATAACATTCTGGCCTCCAGGTACGGTTGCGTCTTCAATACCCCGGAGTGGCTGGCCATATATGGTGAAGCATTAAAGCTCATGGGTATATACAACGATAATCACGAACTAACCGGAGCATTTTTTCTTTACGAATCTTCCCGGTTTGGATTGCAATTTTCGATTACTCCGCCCTTTACCCCGCACAACGGTTTTTTTATTGAAAACCGGGCGCAGAATAAAGCCAACAGGTACACCTACGCTAAAAATATATTGGAAGCAATAGCAATCTACATAGAACAACGTAAGGATGCTCTGTTTGTGTCGGCTTTTCCTTTTAAGCTGATTGATACACAGATTTTTTTCTGGAAAAATTTTAAAGTAATACCCAATTACACTTACCGTATTAATCTTTTACTATCGGAAGAAGAATTGCTGAATAACCTAACTTCCGAGAAAAGAAAAAGCCTGAAAAAAGCAGGTAAGGATGGATTAAGAATTGAGCAAACGTATGACTATAAAGTGGTAAAGGAACTAATTCTGAAAACGTTTTCACGGAAAGAAAAGCCGCTTAATAAGATTTTGCTTGATAAAATTTTGTTCGACTTTTCCGTTAAGGAAAACAGTTTTGCATACATTGCACACGATAGGCAGGGGCCTATTGCCACTACTTTTTGCGTTTGTGATCAGGAAACGGCTTATTACCTGTTCGGAGGTTACGATGCCGGTAATAAGCATCATGGCGCTGGTGTAAGCACCATGTGGGCCTCTGTAATGCATGCTCGTGCTTCGGGTTTAAAAGTGTTTGATTTTGAAGGATCTATGCTGCCTGAAGTAGAGAAATACTTCAGGGAATTTGGCGGCGAACTAACACCATATTATACTGTAAACAAGGCCTGGCTCCCATTCGAGATGCTATTGAAATTAAAAAAGAGAATGGTTTTCTGAGCGACGAAATATGATTGAACAAGTAAAACGTTTTCGCAGAAAGCTTTATCACCTGTTAAACAGATACCCTATATACCGGGTGCTGGCGCAACTAAAAAAGAAAGGCGTATTGCAGGATATTATTGCATTGGAAGCATTTGCATATACGGGTAGTTTGCAGGCAGTAGCTTACCACCGGTATACAAAATATCACGAGGCCTGGGAAATAAAGCAGGAGTGTGAAACACAACTAAAAAAGAATTTGCCCCGGGCAGTGGTTAAAATAACCGACTCTTTTCAGGAGATTAAGAGGGTAGAGAAAAAATTCAATTTTGTGCTCGCAGATACTCATCAGGGTCTTTTTGGCGATGGGCATTGTGAACATTTTGATTTTTTGCCCATGCTTTTTCGTGCCTTATGTGACGAAGCGACAATTATTCTCAATGTTATTCCGAAGGCCGGATCCGAATGGATTAAGCGTTACGGCTCCTCTTTCAGCGAAGAGCACCTGCAAAGGAGAAGGGCGTTTTACGGGGTACAAAATGCTGAAAACATTGAGCCCGAAAATATGATGCGTACCTATCACCAAATTTGCAATGCAAACGGGTATACCATAAACTGGTATTTTTTTGAAAAAAGACACCTGATGTATTTCCTAACCTTAAGAGTTAAAAAGCGTTTATGAAGGCTATTATTTCGCACGATATCGATCACATTACCGTTTGGGAACACCTTACCCGGGATACCATACTGCCTAAGTTTGTAGTCAGGGTCAATATAGAACTGTTTTCCAGAAAAATTTCTCTTAAGGAGTACATGAACAGGCTTGGGGACTTCTTAGGCAATAAATGGAATAATATCGACGAACTTATCCGCTTTAATGCTTCCCGAAATATTCCGGGTACTTTTTTCATTGGCGTACAGAATGGTTTGGGGCTTTCTTATTCCACGCTTAAAGCAGCCTACTGGGCAAAACACATTATTAATCAAGGTGCGCAGTTAGGGGTGCATGGTATAGCTTTCGAGAATTTGTCTGATATAGAAAAGGAGTATAACTTGTTTAAAGAAATTTCAGGATTGCAATCGTTCGGCATACGCATGCACTACGTTAGAAAAACGGCCGAGACTTTTAACTACATGGCGCAAGCCGGTTATCTTTTTGATAGCACCGAACATGCGTTTAAAGATCCCTATAAAATAGGCAGCATGTGGGAATTCCCTTTTCAGATCATGGATGGATGGGTAATAGAAAAAGGAAAACGCTGGCAGACTCAGAATCTGGAACAAGCCAAAGAACATACGAAAAAGATAGTGGATGAGGCTTATCAACACCAGTTAAGTTATTTGGGCATTGATTTTCACGACCGTTATTTTAGTAAAAGCTTTCAATCCTGGATGGAATGGTATTGCTGGTTAATTGATTATCTGAAACAAAACCATATTAGTTGTATCGGCTTTAATGAAGCCATTAAAGAACTGGAAAAGTAAGTGTAAAATACCCACCGGTGCGAATTTGGATTTTGGCCAAAATGCCCCTTAGAATACAGATTAATAAAGTGGTGTTTTGATTTTTATCTGCTCAAAGCCTCCGGTGATGCTGAATACCGCGCCCAACTAAAAAAGTGTATCTTTATGCCAGTTATACTTTCCCTTCATGCAAGCGATAATCGATAAAATAGACAGAGCAATACTGGAAAAAGAATTAAGTCCGGATAAATTTCTGCGCCATACCAATAATGGCGATAATCATATTTATGTAATTACCCATTTTGATTCTCCGAATGTAATGATGGAATTAGGTCGTTTGCGCGAGCTCACCTTCCGTCATGCCGGAGGTGGAACCGGAAAAAGCTATGATATTGACGAGTTCGACATTAGCGCCCACCCCTATAAACAATTACTGGTATGGAATCCGGAGGATAAGGAAATAGTAGGCGCGTATCGTTATATTTTATGCCGCGATGCCGAATACGAAAATGGTAAAGTTAAATTAGCCACTACTGAGTTGTTTGAATTTTCCGAAAAATTCTGTGCAGAATACCTGCCCTATACCATAGAACTGGGGCGATCTTTTGTACAACCTCAGTATCAGCCCAGCGAGCGGTTCCGCAAAGGACTTTTTTCGCTCGATAACCTTTGGGACGGTTTAGGAGCAGTGGTGGTAGATAATCCGGAAATGAAATACTACTTTGGTAAAGTAACCATGTATACCGATTTTAATGTGCAGGCCCGCGATCTTATTCTGGCCTTTATGAAACATTATTTTCCCGATCCGGACAAACTTGTAAAGCCTATACACAGCGTAGAGATGAAGACAGATGTGCGTGAATTCGTTGCTGAACTGAAGAAGCTGGATTATAAAGAAGGCCATAGTCTGCTCAATAAACATGTTCGCGCCCTGGGTGAAAATATTCCACCGCTGGTAAATACCTATATGAATACCTCGCCCTTGATGAAATCGTTTGGAACGGCTATTAATCAGGGATTTGGCGGGGTGGAGGAAACGGGTATTATCATAAAATTCGATGATATTTATCCTTCCAAAAAAGATCGCCACCTGAATTCCTACATTAGGGAGAAAGAAGCCCGTTTAGTAAAGTAGCATGACACCCCGGCAGGATTTGGCATATATACAGAAGCAGATTAGTTATCTGACACAGTTTATTTCCGAAAACCGAAAACAACGATTCGATGAGGTGATTGAGGAGCGTACCGCCCATATACGTATTGTACTCGAAGATATTTATCAGGCTCATAACGCCAGTGCCGTACTTCGCAGTTGCGATTGTTTCGGATTGCAGCATGTGCATTTTATCGAAAACAGAAATGCCTTAAAAATAAGCGAAGATGTGGCTATGGGCTCAGGGAACTGGTTAAGTATACACCGGCACTCTGGTCAGGAAAACAATACCCTTTCCTGTCTTGAAGAATTAAAAAGTATGGGCTATCGTATTGTTGCCACTACGCCCCACAAAAATGACTGCACGCTCGATCGTTTACCGGTGAATGATAAATTTGCCCTTGTATTTGGTACTGAAATAGACGGGGTAAGTCCACTCGTATTTGAACAGGCAGATGAATTTGTGAAAATTCCCATGTTTGGGTTTACCGAAAGTTTTAATATTAGTGTATGTGCGGCTTTGTGCATGTATGAATTAAGCACCAGACTCAGAAATTCCGGTATAGCCTATCAACTCGATGAGGAAGAAAAAACACTGATATACCGGGATTGGTTGTTGGGCAGTATCAGTAAAGGAGATTTGATTTTGAGAGACTTTGATAAAAAAATGCAGGTTAAATAAACCCGTCATAAAAAAATCCCCACTTAGGATGGGTCAGCATAGAAATAAAGGAGCTGTCATTTTAGACAGCTCCTTTATGTTTACCTGCAACATCCACATCCACATGTACAACCACTGCCTGGGCAGTTGCTGCCACAGTTACAATTGCTGCATTGGCAGGATGAATTATCACAGTTACAGGTTGGGTTTTGCTCATTTGTTTTCATAAGTAATAGTTTAAAAGTATATTACAAATTTAGAGGAACCACCTCACCACAGCGTTACATTACTTTGGGTTGTATTTATAAATTTTTGGTGCGGCTTAAACCTTATCGAGTGAACGGAGTTTGCCTGAGCCTATCTGCCTGAAGTGAGTGGGGGTAAGTCCTGTAATTTTTTTAAATTGCCCTGAAAGATGAGCCACACTGCTGTAATCCAGTTCATGGGCAATTTCAGAAAGGCTGAGTTGTCCGTATACCAATAACTCTTTGGCCTTTTCGATGCGCTGTTCAATAAAAAAATTCTCAATGGTTCTTCCTTCAACTAAAGAAAATAAGCTGCTAAGGTGCGTGTATTCGTAGTGCAGTTGTTTACTCAGGTAATGAGAAAGTTTTAAACCTTTTTCTTCCGGCATCGTTTCATTCCTGGCCTTTTTAATAACCAATTGTTTAATTTTTTCGATGGTAGCGCCGAGTTTATTATCTATTAATTCAAGCCCAATGGCTTTCAACTTTTCCTGTAATTCCCTGTGTTGAACCTCATTTAACTGCTGTTCCAACTGCACTTCGCCTATGTTTACATTACGGTAATCAATAGCACTGCTTTTCAGTATATTCTCTACCGAAAGCACACAACGGTGGCATACCATGTTTTTTATGAGTAAACGTTGGGGCATGACCCGGTAGAAAAGATGCAATTATTATTTTGCACAAATGTAGTTATATATTGTGTAACAGGTATTTATACCGTTTGGAAATATGTTTAGGCCAATTCGCCTTTCAGTGGATTGGCCTAAACATATTTATCCATCAGCATTTACCAATGGAATACCCGAAACGGTTTTGAGCGGTTTCGCGTTAACATTGGTATTACTTAATTAATATTTCCGTTTTTTGTCGGACTCAGAAAAGAAAAACAAATTTTAGCCCCTAAATTCTTCGCCTGAGCTCTGCCGTATTTTGTATCTTAGCCAAAAATAAACCAATTCCTTGCGAAACGAACAGCATATAAAAACCGAAACGGAAGCCGAAGACTTTGATATGACAGCCACCACCTTTGCCGGACTGGAAGAAGTGCTGGCTGCCGAGTTACTTAAGCTCGGAGCCAAAAACATTGTGCCCGTTAAAAGAGCCGTTAGCTTTACCGGCGATAAGGGGTTTATGTATAAGGCCAATCTTTGCCTGCGCACAGCCCTTAAAATATTAGTGCCCATTCAGCATTTTTACTCCAATAATGAGTCCTCCCTATACGATGGCATTAAACTTATGCCCTGGGAAGATTTTATGGGGCTGGAAGACACCCTGGCCGTTGATGCAGTAATTAATTCCGATAATTTCAATCATACCCAGTATGTGGCACAAAAAACCAAAGATGCCATTGTCGATCGTTTTCGGGAGAAAACAGGTAAGCGCCCCGATGTTGATATTAAACGTCCGGCGCTAAAAATTAACATCCATATTTTTAAAAATGAAGTCACTGTATCGCTCGATAGCAGTGGAGCCATACTTTACAAAAGAGGGTATCGTAACGAAACCAATCTGGCTCCTTTAAACGAAGTGCTGGCAGCCGGCCTGCTTATGTTATCGGGCTGGGATAAACGACTCCATCTTGTAGATGGAATGTGTGGTTCCGGAACTATACTTATTGAAGGCGCCATGTATGCCAATAATATTCCTCCCGGCTACTACCGCGACGAATTTGGTTTTATGCGATGGAAAGATTTTGATCAGGAATTGTGGGATAAAATCTACCAGTCCTCCATAGAAAAAATAAGCAATAACGAGCAACAGATTATAGGTGTCGACCTTTCTAAGAACGTAATAAAAAAAGCGAAAGAGAACATTAAAAATGCTAAGGTTGATGATGTTGTAAAAGTCAGCGTGGGTTCGTTTTTCGATATGGAAGTGCCCAAGGGCAGGGGAGTACTCATCATGAATCCGCCCTATGGCGAACGTATGGATAAAGATGAAGACCTCTTCCGGCTTTACAAACAAATAGGCGACAAATTGAAAAAAGATTTTGCCGGTTATACTGCCTGGATATTAACATCCAATATGGAAGCAATAAAACATATTGGTTTAAGGCCTTCACGCAAGATAGCTTTATATAACGGCGCATTGGAATGTCGCCTGCTGAAGTTTGAGTTATACGAAGGAACTAAGAAATTACATAAGATAATGGGAGATGTTGTAAGTTAAAAGCCAAACAGCATAAGAAATGAGTGAAAAGTGGAAAAATTTTATGTAAAAGCGAAACACTAAAATCACCAGGTAATTACTTCAAATTACACTTTATGAAACGCTCGCATATACTTGTTGGCTGTGATGAAAAATGGGTTGGTGTCCTGACCATACTCTTTGTATTTACTGCTATAACAGTTAAAGCCCAGCAAATCAGTGTTCCGGATTCAGTATCCCGGATACCCCTGACAGGCTTGCATTTTAGTGGACAAATGCCCGCAGCCGATATGGCTTTGCGTTTTGGATCCAGTCTTAATGTGGGCGTTCCGTTTATGTATAAAACAAAAAAAAATTTCATCTTAGGCGCTGAAGCCGATTATTTTTTTGGCAACAATGTAAAAGAAGATGTGCTGGCGGGCATACGCACACCTGAAGGAAATATTACGAATGCCGACGGCAATCCCGGCGACATAAGGGTATTCGAACGTGGTTGGAACCTTTACCTCAATGTCGGGAAATTAATTCCTCTTTCGTCCGCTAACAAAAATTCCGGTTTGCTGATAATGCTTGGCCTGGGTTATATGCAGCATAAAATAAAATTATATGATGCCGGTAAGAATATAATTCAAATAAACGGTGATCTAAAAAAAGGTTACGACAGGTTGAGTGGTGGCCCCGCAGCTACACAGTTTGTTGGATATCTGTACCTGAGCAAAAATAAGCTGGCTAATTTTTACACCGGTTTCGAGTTTTATGAAGGGTATACCACAGGCTTGCGCGGTTATCAGTACGATAAAATGGCATCAGATAAAATCACCCGTTTGGATTTACTAGTTGGTTTTCGGGTTGGCTGGATATTGCCCTTATATAAACGCGCTGTCAATAACTATTACTACTATTAGCAGCCTTAAGATCAGCAATTATTCATGTTTCTATATACTATTGCGATACGAGCCTACCACTTTCTCGTATATTTACTGGCTCCGTTTAACAAACGAGCAGCCCTATTTACGAGGGGAAGAAAAGGGGTGTTTGCACAACTGGAAAGCTTCAGGGCAAACAATAAAAAACCGCTGATTTGGATACATTGCGCATCCTTAGGCGAATTTGAACAAGGTCGCCCGCTTATAGAGGCGTTAAAAAAAAACTATCCCAATTATGGTATATTATTGAGTTTCTTTTCGCCCTCTGGTTACGAAATTCAAAAAAAATACGATGCTGTTTCTCAGGTATGTTACCTGCCTGCCGATACTCCCGCCAAGGCTCGCCGTTTTATTGCTATTACGCAACCTGCTTTATGCATATTCGTTAAGTATGAATTCTGGCTCAATTATTTGAATTGCATTCAGCAACAAAAAATACCGGCTCTTTTAATTTCGGCAATATTTCGCCCATCCCAGCATTTTTTTAAATGGTATGGTACGCCATTTCGTAAATCATTAAAGACCTACCGTTATTTATTTGTTCAGAACCAATCATCACTTCAATTGTTACATCAATTGGGTATACAGCAATGTTCGGTAGCCGGCGATACCCGTTTCGACAGGGTATTGGAACTGGCTCGGCATCCACTATCCTTTCCCGTAATAGAGAAGTTTATTGCTGGAAGAAAAACCATTATTGCAGGTAGCACCTGGCCTGAAGATGAAGAAGTTTTAATGCCAGTTGTTTCAGGCTTATTAAAAAAACAGCCTGAATATTGCCTGATCATAGCTCCACATCATATTGACGAAAGAAATATTACAAGGGTAACTAACCTGATAAAAAAATACGGCCTAACGTATACATTATACTCCAATGCAACCGATGCAGTTAATAAGCAGGTGCTGGTACTCAACAGTATGGGTATGTTGTCTTCGGTGTATCAATACGGATACCTTGCTTTTATTGGCGGTGGTTTTAGTGCCGGTATTCATAACATACTGGAAGCACTTACCTTTGGTTTGCCCGTTATGTTTGGCCCTGAGCATCAGAAATACCAGGAAGCCATAGATGCTATAGAGCTGGGAGCGGCTTTAGCTGTAAATAATACCAAAGCCATGGAAACGGCTCTTTTTCGTATAACCAGTGATGCACAACTCTTTCACGGCATGAGTAAACAAGCGGAGAGTTATGTGAAAAAGAATATTGGAAGTACTCAGAAAATTCTGGACTTAATAAATGAGCAGCGAATCCTGGATGAACAACATTAATGTTTCAGGTGTAGTTTAGCCGATTCTTCTTCTTTGAAGGGAAATTGTAGGGTTTTATTTCGAACCCAAAGCTGAAAATTAACCAAAAGATAAATGTGACTATCCGGGTTCTTTTGAATAGTGCGATTTATTTCTCTTTCTAATTCCCTGTATAATTTGCCCTTTTCATATTGAGAGTTGGTTTTTACCGATTTCGAAATATAACCATGAATAACCTTTAGAAGTGTGAACTCTTTTTGGTGGCGGAAAAGATAGCGTTGTGTATTTTGCAGACAGTATTCCAACAAATCTTCTTTTCCAAGCTCGTAGTACAACACAAGTTTAAGTATTTTTAACATTCCAACACCATCTTCAATTACTCCGGGTTTTTCAAATTTGTCTAAGCTTATTACCATCTGAAGGGCTTTCTTATATTCCCCATCAATAAAGTAATTATTACTCAGGCTTAACAGAATATGAAATGCATAACGCCTATCATAATGATCCAGATTTTTAAGAGCTTTCTTTTCTATTTCTTTCAGGCGGGTCTTTCTATCCGGGCTTGAAACGCGCGCCAGGTATTGAGCTTCATGAAGAAAAGTAATTTGCTCCAGTTTTAATTCTTCCTGCCGGGTAGTGGTTTTTAACTCTTTTAACTCTTTTAGAAGAATAGCAGTCTCCTCAAAATTACCCGCACCAAAATAACTATATAACAGGTTATTTAAGGCAACAAGGTAAGTTATGAAGTGATGTGTTTGTGCTACCGGATTATTCCTAAACATAGCAGCCTGCGACTCGAAATGCATTTGAGCCAGATCTATGCGACCCGTTTGCTGATAATAGCAGCCGGAGTTAACATGAAAAAGGAGCTTGGAACGGAAAGTTGGCGCAGCTTCAACACCATTCTCAATGTCCTGCTCAATAAGTTTGTTAACATCAAGCGACAGCTTATTGTCTTTTACATGCTCATAACGTTTATGTGAATGTATGCGCATTTTTAAGCCTGTACTCACATAAGCAGATTCTGTTCTTATTTTCTCAGCACTTTCTAATCGCTCCTTATCGAGGTAATCAATAGAAGCCTCTAGGTGTTCCTGCGTACCTATATAACTCCTTGCAGACACTATTCGGTCGCGAATAAAAACCAATAATACCTGATCGTCAATATCCAGTGCAACTTTTTCAAGCTTTTGTAAAACCTGTAAACTTTGTTCATATAAAGAGCGTTTCCGCAGATCGTTTGCCAGCCGAAGCCCGTTCAACACTTTATCTTCCACCGCAGAGGCAGGGCATTGCGTAAGAAACTCCATAAGTTGCTCGCGCAGGTAATTTTTTACACGGGAAAAATTATTAAGTGCACAGCGGGCAATTATTTCTTTTTCATCAGGTACCTGTTGATTGCGGTAAACATTAAATAACCGCAAATAGCCGCTGCTGTTTTTATCAGCTTTATTGTGACAGAATATTTCGAATGACCTTTGCTCTTTTTCCGTCAGGGAATGAATCAGGTCAAAAATATCGTTGGAAGCAACCTTCATAATACTCAGCTCATCTTTCTGTTTCTAGTAAAATAATCATTTCCAGTCTTCCCGCAGGATCAGAACACATAAATATAGGAAATCAGTTCAAATTAACTTTAATACGCCTGTTTAATTTATATTAAATTATCAATAAATAATATTTTTTTGATGCAATGTTTGTATCAATAAAAACGATTAGCAAGTTAAAAAAAATGGAAACAAGCCGATGGTATATTAATAAGTGATGAGAATAAAAATTTATAATATGCTTAAATACAGATATTTAAAAGCAAAGTGTACTGAAGGGGGAATAAATGTAAAGTGTGATTATCCTAAATTTGTTGGCTAATAAACTCAAATGCAGGTGGCGCAATGGCATTGATCCCTCTTATGTAGTAATACCAATGTTATATTTTATATGGTTCAATCCAAATAAAATATTTACAGTGGTAAATGCCGTTGCCATTAAAGTTATGGTGCAATGTAGTGAAACGGAATTGAACCATTATATTAATGCAAACGGTGTAAGATATAAAGCACTCATGATACCGCTAACGCAAATACAAATGAAGATCATGGGTATACCATATTGCAAAAACATAAAACACATAATCTACATAGGGACTACTGAAAAACTCTTCGTCTCTTTGTTATACCAATGTTAACAAGAAACAGTCCAAAACTGTTTAGAAATATTACATTGGTAAATGCCGATGGATAAATATGTTTGGGTTAATCGGCTGAAAGGAGAATTGGACTGATACTTATTTCCAAACGTTATTATAGAGCAGACTTGGTGTCATGTGTTTAAAGTATTTTGTTGTATATAATGTCTGAAATAAATAAGCGACGGTGGTATATTTGAACGGAGTATTGCCTGTAATTATATATATAAACCGAGTTAATTCCGGTATAGGAAATCGCCACAGGGTGGAGGCTGCCTCATTTAAATGGCCTTACGTTCTCAGATATTGTTCGTGTGGTAAATTCAACAAAATAAGTTAAGATAAGCATGGCTTAATTTAAAATTGGATAGAAGGAAATGAGTTGATTTTATAGATTAAATCGTTTTTTTATAAGACCAATAATTCTTTTTGTGGTTTCAATTTTTTTTGTTTACTTGCACAGTCTTTAAAAAAATCATCAAAACATTTAAATCAATGAAGTTCAGTTACTTAGAATTGAAAAAGTCGTTTCTTTCCATTGGGGTACTGGCATTGCTTGCCGTTTCCTGCGGGGGTGATCCGAAGACCAATACCGATAACCCGGAGGAAATAGCTGAAGACACCACAACCAAGACCACAACCGCTGGTGTTTTAAATATAAACGGACAATTGTTCAGTATTCCTTCACCTGTTCAAACAGCAATGCTTATTCAGAAGACAGGAGCGGCTTATGATAAATCCATAATGAATCCTGCTTCTAATTCCAATCAGTACCAGACAGACTTCTCAAAAGCGCTCAACCTGGGTATATATGGAGCTGATTTGGGTTATGTGAGCATGTACAGCAAAACAAGCGATGCATTGTCTTACCTTGCTCATGTAAAAAAATTAGCTGATGAACTGGGTGTTTCCGGTGCTTTTGATGAAAATACCATGAAACGCATTAATAACAATATCGGCAATAAAGACTCTATGCTGGCATTGGTGGGTGTCGCCTACCGTTCCAGTGATGCTTTTCTGAAGGATAACGCCCGTAATGATGTAAGTGGATTAATTCTGACCGGTGGTTGGATTGAAAGTTTGAACTTTGCAATAATCGTTAATCAGCAGAAAGCCAATGCCGACCTGAAACGCCGCATTGCCGAACAAAAACAGTCGCTCAACAGTATTATTAAATTACTAATACAGTTTGAATCCAAAACCGAATTTACCACCTTACTTAGTGACCTGAAGGATCTTGCCAAGGTATACGATGGAATTGAGTTTAAATACGTTTATGAGAAACCTGTCACAGATATTGCTGCTAAAACAACCACCATTAACAGCCGTACTGATGTAAATGTATCTGATGATCAGATTTCACAAATAGCAACCAAAGTAAAGGCGCTGCGCGAAAAATTAATTAATCCATCTAAAGCTTAATTTTAACAAGAACCCGTATATCTATGAAAAGGACATTCATTCGCTTGTTTATTGCAGTAGTAGCAGTGGTATCTTTTACCACCAAAGCTAATGCCCAGTGCGATACTATTGCTAACCTTTGTGCCAAGCACATTATCAATAGCTTTATTTCAGATGGGCAGCAATACCGTGCATTATTATTGAATCAGGAAGAAACAGCAGAGTTCCGTACCACTTTTTTTGGTGAAACAACTTACCGTATAGCAGCATGCAGTGGTATGAGTGATGGAAATCTTGTGTTCTATATTTATGATCAGGATCACACCTTGTTGTTTTCTAACAACGAATTCAAAAATGCTCCTTACTGGGATTTTAAAGTAAAATCTACGTTGGAAGTAATTATAGAAGCTAAACTCGACGGAGCCAGTACCGGATCAGGATGTGCCGTGGTGCTTATTGGATTTAAGCAGAGTAAGTAAGAATTCGAAATTTTTAAAAGCAGGTCTGAATGGCCTGCTTTTTTTTATAAAGATAGCTCTGTGTAAATGCTGCTACAAACCTGTTGTATATAAGCCGGAACTTTTAATAAACGGCTACCATACCAGCTGAACATTTCTCCATCAACCACCATTACTTTCGAGTAGGGAAGTAGGTTCGTGAATTCTTTTACATGCTTTTCTTTAAAGGGGAAGGGCTCCGACGAAAGCAGCACCAGTTCCGGTTGCGCCTTTAAAATGTCTTTCTGCGTTATTATAGGATAGCGCGAATCAAAGCCATTTTCGAAAACATTTTTAAACCCGCAACGCTTAAGCATTTCATTAATATACGTGCCATGCCCGGCCACCATATAAGGTTTGCGCCAGATAAAATAGGCACAAGATAACGACCTATTTACGTTCGATTCACGAATTGAATAGGCTTCAAAAATTTCCTCTATTCCTTGTTTCAATGCATAGGCTTCGATTTCTTTACCCGTGATGCAACCCAATTGCACTATCATATCAAGCGCATCGGGTAAGGAATAAATATCACTCATCCATACTGGATAATCATGACTTAAACGCTCTATATCGGCTTGTTCATTTTCTTCTTTATTTCCAATAATCAGGTCGGGCTGCAAAGCAGTTATTTTTTCGAAAATTACTTTTTTCGTGCCGCCTACTTTGGTTTTAGTTTTCATCATTTCCAAAGGATGAATGCAGTATCGGGTAATTCCCACAAGTTCTTCCCGCAGACCCAAATCCCATAACAATTCGCTTTGAGAAGGAACCAGTGATACAATGCGTTTAGGTGGAGTACTGAGCTCCAACTTCCGTCCCATCTGATCGGTGAATAGCATGTGGTAAAAGTAGGAAGCCAAAAGGAAAAAGCCAAAAGGAAAAAGCCAAAAGGAAAAAGCCAAAAGGGACTATTTAATTTTCTTTATGAAACTCCTTTCATGCTGTGATCTCTTTGTTGAAAAAAGTTTAAAGCCAAAATGTATGTTGCGCTGTACATTTTATGGTTTGGTTTTTTCTCGAAATAACGTCATAAAAGATCTATGGTGTGCTTTGTATATTGTCCTTCGTTTTCGCAATTCACCGAGAAATAGCCATAGAGTGAACAACCGTCTGTCTGTGAAACTACTTTTACTCCTTGTTATCTTCGTTGAAAGGTCAAAAGACGTAAACCATAAATCAGCGATTCTCAGTGGTAAATGCCGATGGATAAATATGTTTATCCAATCGACTGAAAGGAGAATTGGCCTAATACCGTTTGCATTAATATAATGGTCCAATTTCGTTTCACTACATTGCACCATAACATTAATAGCAACGGCATTTACCACTGTAAATATTTTATTTGGATTGGACTAAATAAAATATAACATTGGTATAATACATATTTCCAATCGGTATTAAAGGGGGAAAGCAGGAATATTCCTCTTATTTGAGCTTGTTTTTCTGATAAACAAAAACTCCCGGTTCATCACCAGGAGTTTAATTTATTTCTTTTTCGGTGCCAGCACCATCATCATACGTTTGCCTTCCAATAGTGGCAATTGCTCTGCTTTGCCATATTCTTCAAGTTCGTTGGCAAAACGCAACAATAGGATTTCCCCTTGTTCTTTAAACACAATTTCCCTTCCGCGGAAGAAAACAAAGGCTTTCACTTTGCAACCATCCTGTAGAAATTTAATGGCATGGTTCTTTTTGAAATTAAAATCGTGTTCGTCGGTATGAGGGCCAAAACGGATTTCTTTAACAATAACCTTAGCAGCCTTGGCTTTTATTTCCTTTTGTTTCTTTTTCTGTTCGTATAGAAATTTTTTATAATCAACAACTTTACAAACTGGCGGATCAACGTTAGGGGCTATTTCAACCAGGTCTACCCCCATATCTGCAGCCATCTTCAAGGCTTCTTCTATGGAATAGACACCGGTTTCAATTCCCTCGCCCACTACCCGTACCTGGCGAGCCCGAATCCGTTCGTTAATATTGTGCGGATCCTCTTTTTTCTGAGGCCCTCTGTTATATGGTCTTGGTCCTTTGTTGAAACCACCTGGTTTAGGTGCACCGCCTGGTTTAGGTCCTCCCGAATACCCTCCGGGCTTTTTTACTCCGTTGTTGATAGTAACCTCCGCTTTTTTGGTTTTTATTAAAATTAAGCTTCCGCTTTTACATTTCGTTCAAAATCACTTTTTATTTCCGCTTCCACCATGCTGGCAAATTCTGGTATACTGAATGTACCTAAGTCGCCCTTTCCATGCCTGCGTACAGCCACTTTTGTTTCTGCTTCCTCTTTCTCTCCCACAATCAGCATGTAAGGGATTTTTTTCAGCTCGTTGTCACGTATCTTCTTGCCAATCTTCTCGTTACGCAAATCTACAAGACCCCTAATATCGAAATTATTTAACAAATTTAAAATTTTTTCCGCGTAATCATTATACTTTTCACTGATGGGTAATACCACTACCTGCTCCGGTGTAAGCCACAATGGGAAGTTTCCGCCACAGTGCTCAATAAGTACAGCAATAAAACGTTCTAATGAACCAAATGGTGCACGATGTATCATTACAGGTCTGTGCTTTTGATTATCGGCTCCGGTGTATTCCAATTGGAAACGTTCGGGTAAATTGTAGTCTACCTGTATGGTTCCCAATTGCCACTTACGCCCGAGAGCATCTTTTACCATAAAATCGAGCTTAGGTCCGTAGAAAGCGGCTTCGCCCAATTCTACTACAGTTTTTAACCCTTTTTCTTTAGCTGATTCAATAATGGCCTGTTCGGCCAGGTTCCAATTCGTGTCGCTGCCAATATATTTTTCTTTATTATCCGGATCGCGTAAAGATATTTGTGCAGTATATTCTTTAAAATCGAGGGCATTAAATACATACAATACCAGGTCTATAACTTTACAAAATTCTTCTTTTACCTGATCAGGGCGACAGAAAAGGTGGGCATCATCCTGTGTAAAGCCTCTTACGCGGGTAAGCCCGTGCAGTTCACCATGTTGTTCGTAACGGTACACGGTACCGAATTCGGCAAATCGAATCGGCAGGTCTTTGTAGGATCGGGGAGAAGATTTATAAATTTCGCAATGATGTGGACAGTTCATGGGTTTCAGAAAAAACTCCTCGCCTTCGGCAGGTGTTTTAATCGGCTGAAAGGAGTCTTTGCCATATTTTTCGTAGTGCCCTGAAGTCACATACAATTCCTTATTCCCGATATGGGGTGTAACCACGGGCAGATAACCGGCTTTTTGCTGTGCACGGCGCATAAATTGCTCAAGACGATCGCGAAGGGCCGCGCCTTTAGGCAACCATAAGGGTAGTCCCATGCCAACTTTTTCTGAAAAGGTAAAGAGTTCCAGCTCTTTACCCAATTTGCGGTGATCACGTTTTTTTGCTTCTTCCAGTAAAGTCAGGTACTCTTTTAGTTCTTTTTCTTTCGGAAAGGTAATGCCATAAAAACGAGTAAGCATTTTGTTTTTTTCATCGCCTTTCCAGTAAGCACCGGCAATGTTCAGAACCTTGGCAGCCTTGATATATCCAGCGTGGGGGATATGCGGACCGCGACAAAGATCGGTAAAATTGCCCTGCTCATAAAAAGTGATATGGCCGTCATCTAATCTTTCCAGCAGGTCTAGTTTGTATGGATCGCCTTTTTCTTTGAAGTAATTAATGGCGTCACTTTTCGAGATTTCTTTTCGTATGAAAGTGCTGTTTTGACGAGCCAACTCCAGCATTTTATCTTCAATTTTTTTAAAATCGTCGGGCGATACGGAATGAGTACCCAAATCCACATCATAGTAAAAACCATTTTCGATAGGCGGACCCACCCAGAATTTTACACCGGGATACAAAGCTTCAATAGCTTCGGCCATGAGGTGAGCAGAGGAATGCCACAAGGTAGATTTGCCGCCATCATCGTTCCAGGTCAGTAACTGCAATGTGGCATCATTGTTAATCGGGCGGGTAGCATCCTGAATTTCACCATTTACTTTGGCAGATAATACGTTTCGTGCTAATCCTTCACTGATGCTTTGTGCTACCTGAAGAGATGTGGTTCCTTGTGGGTATTCACGCACAGAACCATCGGGAAGAGTAATTTTTATCATAATTATTTTGCCTGCTTACAACGCAGGTTTCTGTTCAGGGCGTAAAAGTAGTGATTTTTTGGGAGATTGAGTTTTATACCGTTTGCATTAATATAATGGTCCAATTCCGTTTCACTACATTGCACCATAACATTAATAGCAACGGCATTTACCACTGTAAATATTTTATTTGGTTCAATCCAAATAAAATATTTACAGTGGTATTATTCGTGAAACTTGACTTTTGCGAGTGCGAAGCACGAAGTGAAAGTCTTAGTCGAACAATCCCGCCATATGGCGGAAGGTATAATACTCCGCGGCTTGTTGCGGAATGCGGGTTCAGGGTTCACTCTGGGGTTCATACCTGTGATTTTCCCGGGTTTAGTTAAGACTTGCGTAGCGATTTCACCCAAAAAAGAAATGAAGGAGAGGCCTTCTATGCGTAGGGATGTCTTCCACCATGTTTTAACTCCGGAATCATCTTGTGTCTAATCTTCACGGTCTATTACCGGAAGGCGTTTCAGGTAGTTCACCTCAATGCTTATAAAATCATATTCTTCTGTTACTTTTCCTTTTATAAAATAACAGCCGGGTCCGGTAAATGGGAACTGACGGGCTGAAGGTGGGAAATGAACCGTATCTATCCATTGGCCCTTCAGGTCGGTAAAGGTGCCAAAGTGCATACGTTCGCCCGAACTGGTATAGGTGGTTTTGATGTTGACGAGGTAGCCCACTATTCCGGTTTCCTGGTTTTTAAAAGCCGGGAGTTCGTCAGATGTAAGTGTAGCAGGCAGCGGATCGCGCAGCAGTTTAAAGGGCGAACAAAGTGTAAAACCCAGTAGCTCCAGCTCATCAAAAGCTTCTTCCATAGCGCTGCTATGCAAGGTGGGCAGCTCAAATTTTGCAGGAGCTATTTCAAATAATTCGGTTTTCTGTTTTTCTTTTTTAGCCGGATGAATAAGCCAATGGATTTCCCATAGCAATTCTTTTTTGTTTCTGCAGGTAAACAGAAATGTGCCCGCACGAACAAGGAGACGCATTTGTTCGATGGCCAGCGGTACGCGTTGAATGAAATGATAAACATCGGTAAAAGGACCTCCTTTTTCCCTTTCTTCAATAATAGTACTGATGCTTTGTTGTTCGAGTCCGGCAATCATGCTGAATCCAAGGTAAATTACCCGCCCCTGTATGGAACAAAGTGCCTGGCTGTTGTTGATACAGGGTGCTTTTATTTCGGCTCCGTGCATGCGGGCTTCGTGCACATACAATTCCTGCCGGTAAAAACCGCCACCGTTGTTAAGGGTAGCTACCATGTACTCGAGTGGAAAGTGGGCTTTCAGGTATAATGCCTGGTAGCTTTCTACGGCATAACTGGCTGAGTGCCCCTTGGAAAAAGCAAAATTGGCAAAACTTTCAATCTGGTTCCAGATGTCGCTGATGAGCTTTCCGGAATGTCCTTTTTTCAGACAGTTAGAAAAGAATTTTTCCTGCACTTTAAAAAATTCATTCCGTTGTTTGAATTTCCACGACATGCCTCTGCGCAGGTAGTCGGCCTCTGCTAAAGTTAGTCCTGCGAAAAGGTGCGCTACTTTAATTACATCTTCCTGATATACCATAACGCCATAGGTTTCCTGCAGCAGGTCATATAATTCGGGCAGTTGCTCCCTGGCTTTTTCCCGCAGTGAGGTATTGCGAAAACGCATGATGTATTCGCGCATCATTCCGCTTTTGGAAACACCCGGACGGATAATGGAACTGGCGGCCACCAGCCGCAGGTAATCGTCGGCTCTGAGCTTGGCCAGCAACATGCGCATACCCGGTGATTCCACATAAAAACAACCAATGGCTTTGCCCAGCCGCAGCAGGTTCTTTACAGCTTCATCGTTTTTAAAACCCGCAACATTATGTATGTCGATTTCCCGGCCAGTATTGGTTTTAATTATTTCCAGCGCATCTTTTATTTTCCCGAGGCCGCGTTGACTGAGGATGTCGAATTTGAACAAACCAATGTCTTCGGCCTCCAACATACTGAATTGGGTGGTGGGATACCCTTTTGGAGGAAGTATAGTTGCGGTATAAGTACTTACCGGTTCCTGAGATATGATGATGCCGCTGGCGTGTATACTCAGGTGGGAAGGAAAGCCCTGTATGAGTTCGCTATAACGCAATACTTGTTTGCCCAGTTCGTCTATATCGGGGTATTTGTCGGCTGCCTGCAGGCGGTCAATTTCTCCGGGAGGTAAACCGAACACTTTTCCAAGTTCGCGAATGACCGCATCTTTTTGAAAGGTGCTGTATGT
>JACCDG011549582.1_pt1 | contig 27587 bp, 27 predicted proteins | sample 7442471 | NCBI WGS metagenome assembly JACCDG01 (sample SAMN15323444, study PRJNA562643) | freshwater metagenome | isolation source: river surface water | place: USA:Blue River Watershed | collected 2017-08-17 | reverse complement strand
GAGTGAATGGGTATTTAAAAATTGTTTTTCTTAGTGTCTTTAATTGAGTAAATGGGTATTTAAAAATTGTTTTTCTTAGTGTCTTTAATTGAGTAAATATCCATTTAAAAATTGATTGTGCAATAATCATTCATTTCAGGCATTAATATACTATGTCTGACCAAGAGGATAATATTATGAGCTTTGTTGGCGATGAGACTGAATACTCGATTTCGGATTTCATCAGGGATGCGAATGCAATTGAAGAGCACGATGTTGAAGAGCACGATGTTGAAGAGGATGTTGAAGAGGATGTTGAAGAGCACGAACCACAATCATCAAATCCCAATATTACATTCGAGGAAATATATGGTGGTGTTCCAAAGCGAGCGAAGAAACCGGCCGATGATGACGAATATGATAAAATTGTTATGCCATTTCCGGAAAACAAACCACTTAATGTGGACCCCAAACTTCATGTAGACGATCTACCAGCTATATTATTCGGCGCTTACAAATGGAAAGGAGGCGCTGCAGGTCATCATATTCGCGCTATGAACGAATTTTATAATAAGGGCCTACCAACCATTATAACTGAGATATTCTCGGCTGAAGCTATTAATTTGCCTCATAATAACGAATCCACTGATAAGGACAAGGAAATAGATACTGTTAGTTTCCGCGTTAAATTCGAAGAAGCCAAGTTGAAAAAGCCTGTAGTATCCTCGACGAATGGAAAAGGAGATGAGGCTTTATTTCCTTATATGGCTATGATGCGCGATATTGATTACGTGGGTCAGTTAATTGTAAAAGCCCATGTTGACATTGTAGCTATTAAGAAAAATGGAGATAAGGAAACTGTTTCAATTCCAGGCATTGATAATTGGCAAATTGGAGAGATTCCAGTTATGACCATGTCTGATAGGTGTCATCTTAACGGTCTGACTCATGAAGAGCTGAAAGCCGTGAAAGCAGATCCGCACACAATTGGCGCATCATTTATATTGGGCGGGAAAGAAATTTCCGTCAATTGCCTCGAACAGTTGTTAATTAATAAACTCCATTGCTACAAGAATATGCACGGGCGTGAACGCGCTCGCGGTACATTTCAGTCGAAACCTGGTGATTCTTTCGAGAATTCATACTATATGGTGCTCAAATATCTGACTAGTGGCGAGATTACAATTATGATCATGACCGAGAAAACTAAGGCGCTTGAAATTCCGTTCTATCTATTGTTTAGGGCGTTTGGGATGACAAGCGATGAGGAGATCATTTCCACAATTGTACAAGGGCTTGAAAGCGATGATAAAATTACATCTCGCATGCTTCATATGCTTGAAATTGCGATCAGCACACCACGCAGCAAGAAAGATGATATAGATTTCAACAAACTACACAATGAGATCAATCCGAATGTTATCTTGCGTGTTATTGCTAATAAAATCGATAGTGTTGCACAGAACATGGATTACACCAAAAGCGAAGATGCTATTAAAACGGTTAATAAACGAATTCGACATCAATTGGATAAGTTGATATTCCCACACATAGGCGCCGGTGAAGATTCCCGTATTAAGAAATTGCGTTATTTGGCCGATTTAATCAATCAATTATTGTTAGTTGAAATGGAGATTCTAGAGTCCACAGACAGAGATTCATACCGCAGTAAACGCGTGCACACCGCTGGTGTGTTGATTTCTAAGGCGTTTAAGCAACAATTTAACTATTTGGTAATTCGTGAACTTCGCCGCGCGCTCGTTCAGAACTTTGAACAAAATCCATGGGATGAGGCTACACAACCAAATCGTATTAAGCAGATTGTATTGAGTGCTGTTGCTCCTGAATCCCTCGCAAAAGGCATGAGTAATATCATCAAGTCCAGTCAAGAAAAAATAACCATTAAACAACATGAGTTTACCAATCGCATTAGCACTCAAGCAAGCATTCCCAAGAATGACTTGAATTTGAAGGCCATTGCAAGCTCTATTACATCCCACGGAAAATCTGCGGCGAAGGCAACCGATCGTGCTACTCTTATTCGAATGGTGCAACCATCATATGAATACATCATCGGCCAATCACATTCGGCGGACAGTGGAGAAAGTGTAGGAATGAGTAAACAGCTTACTATTGGCGCTACCATATGTGAAGCGTCAAGTAGTAACACACTTAAACTGTTGTTGCTGGCGGACCCGGATATTATTCGCGAAGATGCAGTATTGGACCCGATCGATAAACAACGCGATAAATTAACGTCTATTTATGTAAATGGCGATCATATTGGGTTCTGCCGAGATGGGTACACATTGGCGTACAAATACAGAATGGCCCGACGTAGCAATCATATTGATCGCCTAACCACAATTGTTAAGGAACTTCAAACGCGAAAAATATACTTCTGGTGTGATTATGGCCGCGTTATAACACCCTTCATCATTGTTTACAACAATTTGCAAGAATTAGATGCCGCCATCGCGGATCACGTAACTAGTGGAAGTAAAGAAAAAATAGATTTCAAGTTCAAACAATGGGTCAAACTCACGCATGATCATATTGATAAATTACACAGTGGTGAGATCGATATGGATAATCTGATTGAAGAAGGGATTGTTGAATACTTAGCGCCAGAAGAGATTGAAAACATCTATTGCGCCGAGAGTTACGAGACATTCATTACTAACATAGCATCTATTGATCATTCATACACACATATTGCTATCGAACAAAACATATTCGGACTTGTTGAGTTGAGTGCGCCAAACACTAATCATACGCCAGCAACGCGCATTACAATGTTCACAAATCAAAAGAAACAAACATGTGGATGGTTCCAACTTAATTGGCCGTATCGCATGGACAAGAACACATCTCTGCAATATCACTGCCAAATACCATTAGTGTATGTGTTTGCTAACAACATTACATACCCCAATTCTCATAATGCGGTTGTTGCCTATCAGTGCTATAGGGGCGATAATGTTGAGGACGCCACAATTGGCAATAGATCTTCATTTGCGCGTGGTTTGTTCACTACATCGTTCTTTAATTATGAATATTCCCAGTTAGAAAATGGCGAATCTTTCGGAATTTCAGATCATAGCAAAACATTGGATTTGAAAAACAAAGAGGGGATTTATGAATATCTCGATGAGAGGGGGTTCATTAAAGTCGGCACGAAAGCAAAGAAAGGATATGTACTGATTGCAAAGAAGGCCAAATTAATGGAACCCACAGATAAGCACCAATACACTGATAAGTCCGTTATTTATAAATTGGACAATCCTGCGTATGTTGAGGAGGTTTTCCACAATAAAGATGGCACTAAAGAGTTTGTTAAAGTTAAATTGCGCTCTTTCAGACCTGCACGTATTGGTGATAAGGTCAGTTCACACAGCGGCAATAAGAGTATTATTGCCAGCACACTTGATGAGGCTGTTATGCCGTATTCTGAAACTGGCTTAATTCCCGATTTGATATTGAACCCACATGCGATCCCAACGCGAATGATTATCGGGCAATTGATTGAGGCCGTACAAGCAAATCTAGCCGCTAAGAAGGGTTGTTTAATTGACGCGACGCCATTCAAACGGTTTGACATCCGCGAAATGATGACCGAACTCGAGAAATACGGAATTAAGAATGGTGGCTATCACCGTATGTACAATGGCAAATCGGGCGAATGGATTGATACATTGATATTCATGGCGCCCACTGGATATCAACGACTGCAAAAGTTCATTATCGATGAGTCCCGTTATATCAACACTGGTCCTACGCAAGCCCTTACACGCCAACCATATGATGGTAAGACTTATGATGGCGGCCTTCGACTCGGTGAGATGGAGGTTTGGGTATTCTCGTCGCACGGAGCAATGCGCGCGCTCCATGAAAAATTATACGCGCACTCTGATGCGATTAATATATTCGTTTGCCGTGTTTGCGAGAATCGTGCGTACATCTCGGAAGAGAATAATATACTGTCTTGCAAGTATTGTGGTGATGCTGCTGAGATTGTTCGGATCCCATCAGCGTGGTGCTCTAACTTGTTCTTCAATCTAATCAATACTATGGGATTGCGGGCCAAATTCAAACCAGAACCGTATTATCGTTTGGAGCAAAATTAATTCGTTGCGGAGTTCCTTCGGAACTCCTCCACTTGGGCTGCGTCGTGTTTTACTCCGCTTCTGATTGACTTCGCTTTGCTCGTCAATCGTCTCCGTCGGCTTTTGCTACGCAAAAGATAGCTGCGCTATCGCAGTCCCTACGGTCCTGCCCTTACTCGACTTCGCTTCGGAAAACACTCGACTCGCCCCTGATTCTGCATGCATATTTTTTGATTGCTTCGCGGCCGGGCTGCGTCGCAACTCACCGAAGGTGAGCCGCTGATAGCTTCGCTATCGCTTCACGCCTACGGCGTTCAGCCAGACTCGCCCCTGATTCTAGAAACCGGTTTGTTTATATTTGCGTTGCTTCGCAACTATCTGGACCATCTATACCTTCGAGCATACTTGGCATGGCGGAACGGCGAGGCTAGTGAGGATCGAAGATCCTCACGCCGCAGCCTAGTTGCGAAGCAACGCGAAGCAACGCGAAGCAACGCGAAGCAACGCGAAGCAACTACGAAATTGAATCCGGAAGTTGTTTTGTAAATCAATATGTCGCTAGCCATAGAAAAACAGTTTACACTATGGGATGGGCCGTATCCCAAAACATTGCCGTGGGTCAACAAAAAAGACACCATAGAGGTATTGTTTTCGCGTACTCCAGACTTATATCTTATGGAAATTACACTAGGTTGTTTATTTGGATTCAACACATATGAGTATTGTGCTTTATTGCCTGTTTTCATGAGAATGCCCAATATTATAAAATTGGTGAGGGATAACATCAGATTGCATTTCGTAGAGATACTGCGTGTATATACTGGACGCGCCCCAAAAACCGAGGAGGAGAGAATAATTCAGGCAGGGTCTCCATTTTGTTTATATAATTGGTGCTCCATCCTCAGCGACAGACAGTTATTGATGGCACTCAGGACTAATATTGTCAGACCTGGTAGAATCAACACATATGCGCACAGTTCTAAGCTTATCAGGCTAATGATATTGAAAAACATTGATAACGTAAAAAATATTAATCCAGTGACGTTGAAAACATCACTAACATTCAAAAAACTACTTACCCACCCGGCCTTGCCAAAACATAAAGATGGAACCGTTAATTATATTAAATTGTTTTCACGTATTCCAAAACTTGTTATTATAGTGCCTCCGCATATATGCGATGAGAATGTTACGATTGCAGTTATTGTGAAGAATCCAGATAATAATCATCTAGTTTCATATGTCCCACCAACTCACACGATGTACAGATTTTACGAAACATATGTGGAAATGGGTGGAGATGCAGAATATGTTCCACTTGGACTACTCAGCAAGGAAACTTATGAGAAACTCTTCTTGAATAGCAGAATAAAAATAGAGAAAATACCTCCAAGACATATTACTCCACATATGGCCAAAGAGTATGCGCGCAGCGGTAAGCATCCACGTAATTTGCCTCCAGAGCTTCAAACACAGGAATTGTATGACATTCATCTGGCAAAATATGCACTTAGCAGTGAGATATTGAAATCAATACCATCCCCATTTGTCAGCGTTTCAATATGTCAGAAATATCTGATGGAACATGGGATTGATGAACATACCCCGCGATTTGTACTCAAAAAAGGTGCCACGCGTGAATTGTTGGAAAAATACATCAAGACAAACGGAATACATAGAATCAATATACAATACATCCCACATGATCTAATGGATAAGGAATTATACAGTTTATACATCGAAGCGTACCTTGCTCGTGATAAAATAATAGAATGGAAATATAATGGTATGAATTTCTATCCTGTTTGTGTATGCAATAGTCCTACCCACTGGGCTCGTACTGCATATGTGTTGTTAAATACAATTCCCGAAGAGTTTGTAACAGTAGAAATGTGTTGGAAATTCATCAAAAGATATTATCTTTGCTTGGGCCATATTCCACGCAAATTCAGGACATATGAGATTTGCATGCGATTTGCCGGTATATGCACCATATTAACAAACATTCCGATTGAGATAGCCACAGATGATTTAATGCAGAGTTACAGAATATTCGGCCTTACAGAGAAGATTACGCCAGGTCTGAATGAAAAAATAGAGCGGGAATTACCACTTTTACGGCCCGATATTCGCATGCGTTTCATCGATTTCAGAGCGGCCAATTAATAATTAATTATGAAAAAATATTATGTTGCCATTAATATAGGCTGTTTATTTTTTCCCGGGAAAATTCATTTTCGGCGCACAATTGCCATGATGATATTGATGGCAAATATTACATGCATTCTTAACAAGTCCGGAATTCATACCTATCTTGTTGATAGTACGGCAACTAGGAGAGTGTCTATCACTTTGACCACAAGAATTGCAGTAACCCATGTTTTATTTAATGGATACCAGATTCAATTTTTTTGCTTACACAAGCGTTGCTCGGTCGTTCCTCGCAGCCGATTAAACACATAAATTGTTTTTAGTGTGTTGGGAGGCGACATCGGCAGGCCCATCGAGGATCAAAGCATTAGACCCGATCAGATAGAGAAACGATCGATGGGAAATAAGAAAAAATTGAATATATATACTAAAATTACATATACAATGACCAAGATAAAAAGAATTGGAAAACCCGTAATTATCAACAACAAAAAGTTGCTTAATAGAATGAATGTTAACCGCAAAAAATATAAGTTGGTTCGCGTAAGGGGAGACGCTAGGTGTATGGTTCTTGTCAATCCACCAACCGCGCTTGTTATGATGATTAACGGATTTATTAATGATGAGCGATAAATTTGAATTTCATATTTTTTTTACCCTATAGATCAAGAATATGAGATGCAAATCATGTTGCGGCATGTTGATCTCATCCGATATGATCAGAAAACATTTTGTCAATAACTTCATGAAAATTCGTATATGCGTGCTATGCAATATCAAATATAATGAATGCATATTTTGTGGACATTTGAGAATTGGAGAGAAAGTAAGAATTATTAGTTTTACAAATCATATGATAAAATATCATAAATCTATGTTTGGAACTATAGATGGTACGGCAATAGCTGACATAGGTTGGGAAAAAATACACGCAACGCATGTAATTGATTCATTTCCTTGGTTGTTATTTTTAGTCCCATTGTCAGACATAAATAACGCGCTGATGAGTACATTAATCAATAACATCAGTTCGTATGTAAAATATAGATCTTCATATAATTACGCTCAAAAACATCCCAACATAACATATAAATCATATTTGAGCCCCAAAACTGGAAATGCAATAAGCGATTTAATTTCCACGTTCACTCATTTCGATTATTCATGTTTGTTATGTGGCATGTATTATGATAGTGGGATTCCCGACGTGAAAATATTCTTTTCACATATGTCGAAATGTATTAACGCATCATTATAATACTTCCATCTTGAGTTGATATTTTTTTGAATCCGGCTTTTGTATACATATTAATGGCTGTTATATTATCTTCATGAACACTCAAATAAACATCACCCGTTAATCTTTTTAATAATAATTCCATAGAAATTTTTCCATAACCTTTGCCTTGTTGTGTCTCGTCTATTATGTATTTATAAATCTTGGTTTTTACATCATGTGAATTGGGTGGAATATAATCCCCGTATGTTATCAAGCCAATGACTTTATCGGCTGATAATATTGCCAAACCCTTGAAATTACTTACTATAGAACATTGCATCATTGAAAGAATAGGATTGCTAACATATTTTTCTTGTTCTGGTGTTACTTTTATTTTTTCAACATCGCGAATGTTATATTTGCTTATTGGTGTTAATCTTAGCCTATTTGGTTTGGACATCTCTTCTTTAATATCAGTAGCTATATATTCAAGTGACACAAAATCATAATTTAAGGCTGAATAATAGTTCTCCATATTACTCTGCACATCAAATCTTTGCAAAGATTTACAATAATACTTAAGTTTGGCTGGTATTTGTACTTTGTTTAATTTGCTGACAACAATAATATTGTCGGTTGAGTCTTCAGATTGCTGGAAGTTGTTAAACTCATCATCAGATAAAATAATTGCATCTTCAATCATATGTTTTGCCTGATCAACATCACAATTCACGATATGAGCTAGTACGTTATTATTTCCTCCATAATATTCAATGTTGCTGTCCAGCTTTATCATTACAATAGCTAATAATACAGAGGCTATTACTGATATTAATTTAGATGAAGAAACATTTAATAATAAAATAAACACTAGTATAGTTATAATAATCACAGTTTGTTGATTCATCTGTATAATAATGATGGAGAATTTTGAATTTACATATGTCATAATATGAAATTAGTAGAAAATGAATAGAATTAATTATTGTTGCGACACCGTAATAATTAAATGTGACCCCGAACATCTTATTATTGATTTGTATATGCCGGCATATATGTGCAATATTTGCACAACCAAATACAGAATTTGCATTATATGCCATGAATTTATGTATGTTGAAGAGTACAGCATTTACAAAAGAATTATATTTCATTTTGTGAAAAAACATAGAAGCGACCATCAAATCACATGGGACATGTCTGATTTAATATTATCAATCGATAAACTTCGAATAGGCATTAATTATATTTTGAATACATTTCCGTGGATAATATTCCTTACAAACGAAGATTTTAATGCAATATTTTCTAAAAACATTATTGAAGCATTAAAGAATAATATTGAGCACATTAAGGGAAATTCATGTGTGGTGTTAAACGACGTGAATTGTTCGGTCAAAGAAACTACTTTATATCCAACACTTAATACGAATATATGTGATGATTTAGTTAAAACATTCTGCAATGTTAATTATTCATGCACATTATGCAAAATGAATTATGAGTACGGTATGCCGGACATTGGGGTTATATGGTCTCATATTCATAATTGTATTATGAATTATGTAAAAGATCGAGGACCAATCTTCATTCCGCGGAAATTTAGAATTTATTAATTCTGAACATTCAAATTAAATACAGTAATTGCATTTGTTAAATGTGTGGTGCTAATAATTATAACTCGATGGAAGGAATGATGCAAGATGAAGAATTTGAAGATATGAGGGGGCGTAAGGCTATTCTTATCGGAAGCGTCGGTTCTGGAAAAACATCGTTGGCTAGATATGTTACTGGATTATATGGAAATAACAATGAATCTGCTATGTCCGGATATTCTCAAACTAAGGGAGTGAAGACATATCGCGGCAAATATATTAAACATCCACAATTTACAGATATTAAAACTCAATATACTCTTACAGATACCGAAGGATACGGTGCCGATAGTTTTAGCAGCGACGAGCTTAAAAATCAGCTTCTATATTCTCTAAAGTTTGAAACTGATCTTAATTGTATTATATTGGTTGTATCATTTGAGCGATTTAGAAATGGTCTGAAAGACGATTTGGGAAATCTCATTGATTTGTTGAAAACACTCGGTTTGGATCAATCACATACAATTGTTTGTTTTACGCATTGTGAGTTGTTCACAGATGATGTTCGCACGAGATATGTTGAAGAATTTAAATCATATTATTCATTTGATGTGGCTCCAGAAAATATTATATTTGGATGCTTTACCAATGTTGGTGAAATTCGTGAGGAATATAATTCCGTTATCAGCGAAAATGTAAAAAAATCTATTCTAAATATTCGCAAAGCAATTGACACAAAAGAACATTCCGTAAATGTGGCCATGAAGATTTTAGATATTGAACGACAGCGACCACAAGTTGCCGTTCCATTGGTTTAATATTGTTTATTTCTCGGCCGACCAAACATATTATATTTAGTGTATTAAGACGGAAAAATAGATTTGAAAATTTTTTTAGTATATTGGGAAAGGTGATGCCAAATGCAAAACATTTGGCTAGACTCGAACAGCGTAGTACGGGCATTGCCCGTATATGCAAAAAAAAATGAATTCGCATCATGTAAATTACTAGAAATGTCCCGGTTGAATCTACAACGTGAAGTCAAAAAGCCTGATTATGAGCTCATTCCGAATGTAGGAAAAAATATTCATTTGGTCAAACTGAATGGGGTATTGCCAAAATGTATTTCTCCACCTGATCAGAGAGGGCCTGAATGGGTCATATTCTTGGATATGTGGAGTCAAATGACTTCTTATTATGGGCACGGCAGGCCAGGTGATGGTTGGAAGAAAAATTGTGATTTGCTCAGTCAATTCATACCGCCTTGGATGTCATTTCCTGGTTCCGATACTTATAGTGGGATTTTTCTATTTCTGGATTTCTATAATAAGTTTGTTAGTCAGCCAAATTTAGAAAAACTCACCGATAAGCAAATAATGGATGGTTTATGGGATTGTGTCACTAGTGGCAGAGCTCATGTATGGGCCACTGATTGGAGAGTTTGGCATGATTGGGGGAAGGGGGCGAATTAATTATTTATTTTTTATTTTTCTCGCGGCATTAATATAGGCTATTTATTTTTTCATGTGTGATGATTATCCCCACGGGCAAATTGAATTTTGCAGTCTTAGTTATTCATCGCCACACAACAAAAAATGTCTAGACATACTATTGAGCCAAAAGCCATGATCTCCCGCAATTCATACGGTCGCGATAGTCGGAGAGCAGTATTTGTACGGAATGGAATTTGGCATGCATATTTAACGGGAGATTTACCTCGCATCAAAATCGCGCTCCCCGGAAGCAATAGTGATATATTCGTTCCATTTGCCGGAAAAACAGCAATATATTATCATGACCAACACGGGGCTTCAAATGCAGACTTCGTATATGTTGGGGAAAACTTTTACATGGTTCCATATCCAAAGCAATATATGCTAAAACCATACCTGCCACAAATAGTGCAGAACTTGTTGAATGATGTGAAACCCATTCCGATTCTGCAAAACATGTCTTGGGAGAAAAAACAAACAATTAAGTTGGAGTCGTGCATGGAGTATGAAGACCCCATGGATACTATATTTGCGGACCTAAATGGCAATCTATATGATATCAAAGGAGATTGTATTCTTGGTGGAATTAAGTTATTTAGTTTTCCAATGCCGCAAATGTTGTGCAGAAACAAGAGGATTTTGATAATGTATGCTCTTGATCACATGGGAGAGAAACATGATCACAAATACAGCACATATCAATTTGCGGTGAATGCCAATGTTTATGCCATTGATTTGCTGCACAAAAGAATTGCAATGAAGGCCGAAAATCATAGAATTGCTTATTCATACAAATTGAACGAATTTGAAAGCCTTCGGCCGGTAATTTGTGATTTGAAGTGTTCGCATGAAACAAATTCTGAGTTGAATGAAAGATTTAAGATAATAGATGATAATACAATACTATTTGGGGGAGTTGTTATGACACTTGCCGAACGTAATATGGACCCAGCATATTTGCATACTCAGCCTTGGACCAAGTGCGGGAAATGTGAGAAAATAGTTTATGAATTTGCGATATTCGGGCTATCTGGTGATTATATGTGTTTGGAGTGCAAAGAAAAATCGAATGCTGCAAGCTGGGAATATGTCGTTACTTCGTAACGGGCTGCGTCGCAAGTCAGCTTCGCTGACCCGCTAGACTCGCCCCCGGTTTTGCATAATTAAATAATTATATTTGCGGCGTAATTAATTATTTATTTTTTATATTTTTCTCGGCTTTAGTATAGGCTATGTTGACACACTAATATTCTAACTCGGCCCCCAAATCAGCGGCGAGCAAGCACCGCGAAGCGGGTCGAGTAAGGTTCGTGCGAAGCACGTGCCGACGGTGTAGTGACGAGCGAAGCGAGTGCTACGCAACAGCGAAGCTGTTGAGACGATTGACGAAGTCAATCTGCGCCGCAGCCATAGTGGAGGAGCGCCAAAGGTGCTCCGCAACGACTATATTGTTCTACCGTTGATAATAGCATCATTCTTTATGTCTTTGTTCGGAAAACTGAACAGAATTACATATTGGCTAAAAGCATTCATTGTCGCATGGACTATTGTCGTCACTTTCATATTATCGTTGATTATAACCGGAAATGAATTAGGGGCTGGGATTATAACATTTACGCTCACTCCCATTATTCTGGAATACGTTCATGGATAGGGTTAAAAAAATATTTTTTTAATTATTATGGAATGACGAATTATGTTGGATTACTATTTCCATGCTCGGCAATCCTGCATCATATGGGTTGTCGCAAACACAACAATAATAATCTGTGTTTCGCATAATTTGCAAAAGTTCTTGCCCTGTTCCATTGCAAAGGCCTTCAACATGGTAATTTTTAATACATAATCCAACCACGTTCGACGGATATGAATCTAATCCGCTACTGTTTTTTATCAAACAATCCCACAACCGTCTATCAAAGGTAGTATTATTATCCCTAGCGTGCAAACGCTCCTGCGGAGCAGCATCTACTTTTAGCAATGTGATTTGCGGAAATACATCAACTACTGCACCAAAGATATGCTTGACGGCATTATAGGTAAATTTACTGTTTTGAGATCTACGAAAATTGGCAATTATAGTTCCCCAGAAATCCCGAATCACCATTGAATTGCCTTTAGTGTGGTTTAAAACATGGATATCGACTATGTGCGCAATAAATACGGCGGGTATTGTTGGTATGATCTTGCCGCATATAAGGCACTCATAACACCCATTTACCTTTATAGTAAAACGGTCCATAATTGATTGACTTCGCTTTGCTCGTCAATCGTCTCCGTCGGCCCTTACCTTCGGTAAGACCCTTACTCGACTGCTTCGCTTACACGTCTATGCTCGCCGCTGGTAATTCATATAGTTTAGACTAGCGTTTCAATTTCTGTTTGTCAGCGGCGAGCCGAGCGGTGGATCGAAGATCCCCGCGGCGCAGCCAATTGCGAAGCAATTAAGCAATATCTTATATGCTCCATAATAATTTCCATGCTCGGCAGGCCGGAATCATATGGAATATCGCAAATGCAACAAAAGTAATTAGTGTTGTAAAATACACATGATAAATCGTGCACTGTACGATATTTCAACAATCCCACATAGGGTTTATTGGAAACATCGAAAATACGCTCGCATAATATTCTGTCAAAATCAGCATTGTCCCCTACTTTAAGAAGCAATAATTGCGGAAATATTTCTAATACATAGGATAATTCGTGATGGGTTCTATTGGGGAGAGGGTTGTTAATTGATTTAGGAAAATTAGCCAGCAACCATGAATTGTATTGAGGAGGGTGGAATACCACAATCCCTTTACCGAGACTGTGGTGTTTTATTATATGGCATGATATCAAATGATTTAATTCGTTTGTACCTGCTTGTATCATTTCTCCGCATATTTTGCATTCACAACCAATAATGCCCCCGCCGTGGTGGAAGGAATACACGTAAGTGTTCATTTTTTTTGCTTCGCAATTAGCTGCGGCGTGAGTGTCGAAGACACTCACTAGCCTCGCAGCTGGTTCTAGTTACAACTTGCTATTCAATTTATGCTTTACTACCGGCAATCTGATTATACAAAAAATCGCGAACCAGGAGCAACTATTGCACATTTATGAATTCCTCACATTGAAATATGGCATTTTAGAATATGCCCCGCTACTATTTCGGCGGATGGTAGCCCATAGTCATATGGTTGTTCACATTCTTTAAATCCACATTTGTATGACTCATTTGCGAATAATTTTACTACTTCATCTCTACAGCCTTTACACCGTTTATTCTCGCTAACTATCCTGCCCAAAGTTTCAAAATATGCGTGCAAATTATTGCTTTTAAATATGTCTGTCAAATTATCCCAAAATCTATCAGTGTCTAGCATGTTTATACATGCTAATTGCGGAATTATATAAACAATACTCGTGAATCCGACATTTTTGCCCACTAAATTTGACACCAACACGCCATTTAAATTCTTCACCAACAACTTAAAATGCCGAGATATATGCCTGGCAATCACAAAATTGCGTTGTTTTTGTGTGTAACAACCTATGTAACTTACCTCGTCGTCGCATATGATGCATCGTGTTTTTCCGTGTATGAGAGTATCCATTTTTTGATACGCTTTAGTATCGTCAATGGTTCTAGTTACAACTTGCTATTCAATTTCAGATTCCCCGCAAGTAGGGGGATTAATTAATATATCATTTTGTTGACTTTCAGCAGGTTCTGTCTTAGTTCCGTATTTACTTGGCCGGCCTTTCTTTTTAGGCCCGCCTCGCTTTTCTAACTGATATTGTTTGGCCCTTTCTAGAATTCTTTCCCTATTCTTTTCATAATATTGTTTATGATACTCACTTTGTTTTTCCGTGCGTTTTTCACGATAATAGGCACGATCAGCCGCTCTTCGTTTTTCTTTAATTAATTCATTGGCGTCAATTTCCATAATTATTTTTGTTTAAAATATATTATATTCACCTCTAATATACTATTATTGGTAATTTTATATTATAGATTTTGCTATCTGAAAATCGCAAAAAACTAGTCTTGAGACCGAGAGCTGTATTTCTGGGTTTTGGGATAGTTCTTTACAAAAATGACAGAGAACTATATCAATGACGATAAATTATCTTTAAATAAATATTCTTACGGATATCAATGTTTGAACTATTCGGGTGCTATATCCCACAGATATGCGATCAGAAGAAAGAGCCCGGTTGGTGCTTACTGGTGGCATGGATTCAATCAGTCCCATGAAATGGTTAACTTCATCACAAAACATGTTGATGATGGCAATGAAACTCACGAGATCATAGGAAATTGCTCTGAAGAAATTCGGCATTTATTGTTCTTTGACATAGATGCGGATGCTGAATTATTCAAAAATATCAAGCTTACATTTGACATGTTATTAGAGTTGTTGGATATAAAAGTGAGGTTGACGGTGGCCATGGGAACATTGCAGCCAAAGATACTCAAATGCAACAGACAAGGAAAGTATTCTGCACACATAATCTATCCGGTTTTGATATCATCAGCGCACGCAAAATGCGTACCCATGCATGTAGCTGCTGGTATGCGCAAATTACTCATAGAAATGGGTTACGATGACAAATTAGCCGATTGCATTGATATGGGTGTATATCGCTCTATTAGCAGTATGAGAGTAATGGGTTCGCCGAAGTTCTCAGATGGTGTAAAACTGCCTGGATTTACTATTAACGATGATTCAAGTATTTTCAACCCATCAACTCTGATTACTGTTTTCGACGAGAAGACAACGCACGTAACATGCGAAACATCATATTGCAATGTGAAAGCACTTGGAAAAACAAAGAAACATCAAATTAATGTGGATATTAATTCGATTCAGTCCATCTGTGACAAGATAACTAACATGTTCCAGCAATATCAAATTATCGGACAATCAGGCAACATTATCAAAATTAAAGATGATCACACCGCCAATTGTATTATTTGCAAACGAAGACATGTTAATGAAAACCCATATGCAATTATTAATAGTGATGGGTCTGTTTCACTTGTTTGCAGGCGGAATGAGAAAAGCAGGCTTACAATTGTGGAAGCACCGGAAAAGAAAACCACACCGGATAAACATGATCGGCGAACTCCTAAACGGATTTTAATAGATCAAATGATATTCGCGCTGAAGTTGAAGAAGTTGTTAAGCAAGACCAACAAAACCACAGACAGCCAGTTTATGGAACAATTACAGCCTGTTATGCGCAATTGTAAACATTTGGCGTTATCATCTCCACTTGGAAGCGGTAAAACAAAAGCTTTATTCGACTTCATAGAAACATACGGCAAATATGGTATTATTGTGTCAATCATACACAGAAAGTCGCTTACATCAAATATGCGGCCACGTTATAAAAAGGCCGGATTTGTTATTTACGACGAGATAGAAGGTGAGATTGATGTTAAGAAACACAAACGTATTCTAATTCAGTATGAATCACTTCACCGCCTGAATCTGATGGGTGTTAGATTAGATTTGTTAATTTGCGACGAGGTTAACTCTGTTTGTATGCAATATCTCAGCAAGATAGCGACAGTTAATCGTGGAATTAGCGAATGTCTACTCGAAGCAATGTTTAGATCTGCCCGTAGTAGTATTCTTATGGATGGTAATTTATGTGATCGAATTGTTAATGCCGTTAACTGTTTGGGCCAAAGAGAATATTATGTGTGGGAGAATAACGCAATCAATAAACTGGCACCAAATATACTTTTAACTGAATACAATGCAGCTTTCACCGCCGAACTCATTAAAAAACTTAAAGAAAGAGTTAAATGTGAACTTGTAACGTCTCGTGGACCTAATTATTGCGAGACAATGGCAAAAATACTATCAGAAGCAATTCCTGGTATTAAACTGCTTACTTTGCATTCAGAAACGGAAAATTTAAGTTCATACACATCTAATGTTGAGGAAGAATGGGTCAAATATGATTGCATTATACGGAGCCCGGCAATCGGCGCTGGTATTGATTTTACAGCTTTACATTTCGATTATTGTTTCGTTGATGTTAGGTCTGGCGGACCCATTGCCGATGATATCCTACAAGCAATGCGGCGATCCAGGCATATAAAATCAAACACTTATGTTGTTCACTTTGGTAAGTGCGCAGTGACAGAATACCCCACAACATATGAAGGGGTATTGAAACAAGCTGAGGGTGCTATTTCTCATAATCTATCTGATTCAATCCGGCCGGACTTTGATGGCGTAATTCAAGACGGGAGGTTTAAGTTTCGCGATCTGGAGAATCCGCTCTTGAAATTTGATGTATGGTGTCGCACGTACAATAACAAACAGCGGAATAATACAGTTAAGCGTATGATGGAGGCGTTTATTAGAATGGGAGCCAAATTCTCATTTATTGATGATGTGAGCAAAGAAGAGAAAACTTTGCTCGATAAACAATCGGCTGATGTGTCAGAAGAGCTCAAATCGGTAAATTTCAAGGAAATAGCTGCGGCTGAAGACATCACTAATGAGGTATTTGTCGACTTGATTGCTAAACAGAGAATGAGTAAACAACAACGTTCAATTGTAAATAAATACGTTTTGCGAGCAAGTTACAAGTATGCAGGAGAAATGAGCGAAGAATGGGTAAAGAAATACTCAGATAAGAAGGTTTTGTTAATGAATAAACATATTAGTTCGCGGGACACACCAATTAATGAATTGGCAGCTGTTAGTGATGATATGATAGAAAACATGACTGATGTTGAGCGGCTAACAAAACGCAAAACTTCATTCATGTATAATGTCGCGCGAACTAAAATACGGGATATGTATGATAAACATAATAAAACCATTGATTTGCCCGTGAAATTAATGGAGTATGTAAATAATGAGATAAAAATAAACAATCCGATATATGGAAGTAAGAAGCTGAAGGCTCCTAACACCAAATTCGTACTAGCCGCTGTTAATGATGTTCTGAACGTTGTTGGGTATGAAATTCGGATTAAATGTATATATAAAACAACACCATCTAGTAAAAAAATATATGAATTTGAATGGTTTGACATAGCTCCAAACTACTATAATTTATTAGAAACAATAGAAAAATATCCTCTAAAACCTTACTTCCCGAAAACAAAACCTACAGATCAGTGCAAATATGCTGAATTGTTGTAAATAACGGATACCGGAAGCAGCCACGAACTTGTCAGAAATTTTTTCAATCCCTAATAAAATATGATATTCGTGGTTGCTGCCGGCTTTCATTATACGGCCTCAAAACAACATTTTGACCTTGATTAACTTATTCTTTTTTGCTAGTTTCATCATACACTTAAAAACAAACAAAAATAGCGTAATATACGCATAATATTACATTGCTTGTGTAAGGTTATTTATTGCTTCAGTTCTCATCTACGCGGCACGAAAAAATATTATTTCCCATCGGGTTTGATAATTTTACTGTGCATCTCCATATGTTTGAGCACTATATCAATATGCGGCATCCCAGAATCATAAACAAGCCCGCAAACAGTTCCCCTGTTAATATCTTCCATGACCGTAAAGGAGGCGCGACTATGTGTAACTATGACATCATCTACGATGGCGCAAGAATAATCGGCTTTTGCGAACATTTCTTTGATTTCACTGTCGTAACAAGAATTCCATGAGCCTTCTGCAAATACCACATCTATTGAGTGTTCGCTATTCATGTTGTATTCTTTCATTATTTTCCTTAAATTGTCCATGAAATACTGTTTGTTTACAATATCTAACATAACCAATTGCGGATACACTTTCGTGATCAATGAATGTGCTCTTACATTCTCCTCATCATCGGCAGAAATTCTAAGATATCCTAACTGTGAATCTACTAAACTGTTTGTGTGTTTCAACAATTCTCGAATTATCAAGGAAGGGTTAAGTGAATATCCTGAGAACATATCTAATCCACATAATGCACATTTATTGCGTCCTGGTAATTTCTCGCTTTGTATGATGAAATAGTTCATTTTTTGAGCGGAGCTCAAATTGGCTGCGGCGTGAGTGTCAAAGACACTCACTAGCCTCGCCGGGTATACTGTATTTGTTTGCAATTCAAATTTATCATCGGATCTGTAAACAAGATCAGAGGCGAGCACCGAAGGTGCATAGCGTGAAAAAATATCGGAGGCGAGCACCGAAGGTGCGCAACAGTAGAGTAAGCGTCTTTGCGAAGTACGGGTCGACGAAGTCAATCAGGCGTCACGCGAAACGAAAATGTTTTATTCCGCCGTGGTATTTGTCATTAGCATTTCATATTGCCCGAAATTATTTCTTTTTTCTTTTTGGATGTTTATTATGGACCAAATGGATAAACCCATCAGAATAACGTGATAAATTGTGTAGCCAATATATAAATCAGTGATGATCGATGGGCAGAAAATACAAATATCAGACAACAATACCGTCCATGCAATGCCATATAATGCCGCTGGAATCAACATTACTATGGTGGTGATGCCGCAGCAGCGCGAAATATTTGTTTTTCCCACCTTTCTTGCCTTATTAATTTTATGAATAGAAATGGAATTTAATATCAATACAACAACATAATATAATAGCATAAAGCCGTTTGTTCCAATAGCAATTCCGCAATCCAATGCATGTTTATTAATATCGTTAACGATACACATATATGTAAACAATCCAGTCGATGCCATCATAAATAATATGGCGGGAATTATCATTACCAAAATTATTATGTTTATTGTTCGAGAAATCATGATGATTATATTCATCTGTACATATTCAATTTTTGCTTTGATTACTCTACACGTGGCGCCAAAGGCGTTCGCTAGACTCGCGAGGATTTCCTTCGGAAATCCGCGTAATCCCGAAGGGATTACTTAGCTGCTTAGCGTAGCGTAAGCAAAAAATTGATTTTTGTCATTGTAAACGAAACATGTCCATTCACAAATTCGTACATGGCGACGGCAGCATTTTCGACAAGAAAAGCAACAATTGGGTAATAGTTACTCAAGATGGGCCTGTAATGTTTCCAAACGCAACACGAATTGACAGAATCCCATATGTTGGAAAATTGGCCACTTACTACGTGAATGATTTTAATCAAATAATAGCGTTTGTAGAGGGCTTTCCCATGATAATTTGCAAACGCATTGGCGCATATGTTGATACAGCTGATTTAAAGTATATCGATGAGGTCGGTGAGTTTGAGAGTCTGGCAAACACTATTATGTTCGTCAAGAATGCAATATTCAACTTCGAAGGTGAGTTGATTGTTGGAAATGTGTGTGATAATATATTTGATTTTATCGATGTTGACATATTACACTACAATTGCAGACTCGCAATTATTAGAGCACCTGGATTCATACAAAACGAATTCGTCGGGCATTTTAATTACAATTATGTGAATTTGTATGTGGTAGACATGTTGCAGAGGAGGGTTTGCATGAAGGTATATAACCGGCAAGTTCAGAGTGGGTATAATTTCTCCGGATTTATAGATGGTCACTCTGATGAAAGAATTGAACGTATGATGGAAATTATGATGGATCTCCAACCATCAATAATTTCGTATCCGTGCAGCATCTCAAACAACACTGTTCACATCGGTAATATGGCTGCGACAATATCGGATGAGGGTGATTTTGGATATGAAATTTGTGCGAAATGTGGTCGTAATACTACACAATATGTGTTCATCCTTTACGAACGTAGTAACACGTGTTTTCAATGCAATGGGACAGCGAGCACCACGCAGAAAAATCTTGTTATAGTGCTATAATTGCTTTTTTAGTGTGTTGATTCAGTCAACTCGGCTGCGGCGCTGATTGACTTCTGATTGACTTCGCGTTGCTCGTCAATCGTCTCCGCTCTAGCTCAAAAAGTATTTCCGAAGGAAATACACGGATTTTCTCCGAAAATCCTTTACGCTTCGCTTTTGAGCGTCGTGCTCGACTTCGGCAATCGTCTCAACAGCTTCGCTGTGGCGTAGCAGATTGACTTCGTCAATCGTCTCCGTCGCGCTCTTACCGGAGGTAAGAGCGCTTACTCGACCCGCTTCGCGATGCCCAACTTGCATTCTGCGGCATAATTATTTATTTATATTTGCGGCGTAATTAATTATTTATAATTGCGGCGTAATTAATTATTTATAATTGCGGCGTAATTAATTATTTATAATTGCGGCATAATTAATTATTTATTTTTTATATTTTTCTCGGCTTTAGTATAGGCTATGTTAACACACCAATATTCCAACTCGGCCCCCAAATCAGCGGCGAGGCTAGCGTGTGTCTTCGACACACGCGCCGCAGCCCGTTTACGAACGTAGTGAGTAAACTATTGAATTTCCTAAAGCTCAGTAATAAATGTTTCATTTGTTGTTCTTTATAGTCAATGGAAGGAATATTTTTGCGAACTGTAATTTATGCGGACAAGAATTCATACTTCATAGCCCCACAAGTCTTAACAAAAACGGATATATTCCGATAGAATTACGATTACATTTGCGCGAACATGCTGGCTATACAAGCAATTTCATAACAATACAAGGAGGGTGGTACATCATGAAAATTAGATACGCTGACAACAGTACCCGGATATATAATGCTGGAGGACTTACAAATTTAATATGGCCTCAACTTATATTCATCGAACCATCTGACATGTTAAATTATTCCAGAGCGTTGGAAACAAATGATGAAATTATAGAAAGCAGTAATTTGATATATAGGGCCGTTTCATTATATAATGGCGAAAAAATGGAGATTGATGACCTCATTCGGGGAGCTATAATCAATAGCGACTACAAATGTGTTGTTTGCGGAATGGATTATGATTCTGGCATGCCCACATCCGAACTAGTAGCGCGTCATATTTTATGGAATCACTCATAATAAATAATTGAATTACTTTTTTGTGGGGGAATCGTTTGATACATGTCCATCCTTGGTAAATTAGTAAAATACAATAATAACGGTGTCGTCTGCGATCTGTGCGGGACCATGATAGAAATATATTTTCGCTTCTTGGAGGATCCTTTGTACATGTCAATTCATATCGCTAAACATTTCGCGACTCATTCGCAGAACAGATTCTTTAATGTTAGTTTCGGGAATGTTCCTTGCTTGGTGTTCGAAAACGCAAAATTGCACACAAGAGAAGTTTACTCCATAAATAGAGAAGAGTTGGAAGCGTTTCCGCAATTTGTATTCATTCATCCAATAGAGAATATAGAACCTATTAGAAACATATCACATTTGGTTGATGTGGATGAAGGCAATTCTATAACATCCATCAAGAATATACTTTGCCAATTGGATTATTGTTGTAACATATGTGGAGATCATTTTGAAAACGGTATTCCTTCAATTGAGATGATATCCAAGCACATCAAAGAATGTTATATGGGTCGTCGCTAGGCTGCTATTCGCGCCTATGGCGCTCCACCCCTGATCCAGTATGCAGGACCTGTATATGGCGAGGCTAGCTTGTGTCGAAGACACACATGCCACAGCCGATTGACAAAGTCAATCATAAATTTGAATCGATGTTTTATAGCAATGTAATCACAAAATGTTCAGTTTAATAAAAGGGCCATTCAAGGCAAACAGACGAGAGGATGGATATATTAGCCTTGGAAATAATACCTACATCACGTATGCGTGCAAACTGTGCAAGCTTAATATATCAACATCTGATGTGTGGATTTTACCCAAAGATTTGATTAGATCGCATGAGATATCTCATGCAAATGGATTCGTAAAATTAGATAAAGATTGGTCATTCATTAGATTGGGCAATTATCGTAATCGGTTCGGCAGAATGGTGGTGGAGTCAAATTTTGCGGTTGATGAGATTTTGGACGTGATTCCTCAACTAGTATTCATCGAACCCACTTCTGTGGAAGAATTTGCGAATAACCTATCCTTTATTATGAAAAAACATGACATAATGTACGGGATGATGACAACATTAGGAATTTTAAATAGCTGCTTCGTTGAAGAGACTCAAAAATACGACAATTGGGAAGAATTTGCCCATTGTGTTAGGCATTTGGTTGCCTCAACACAGTACAAATGTTGCAGATGTGGGTTGGAATATGATTCTGGAATGCCATCGCGCGAAATGGTACAAAACCACTTTATTCTTTGCTTCGCAAATGGCTGCGCCGCAAGTGTCGAAGACACTTGCTAGGCTCGCCACTGATCCAGTATACGGGCCTGCATACACCAGGTCGCGAATGAAATGAGCACTGACCGTCAATACACCTTTACAGGGCGAGGCTAGAATGTGTCGAAGACACATGCGCCGCAGCCTGTTGCGTAGCAACAATTAATATAGGCTATGTTGTGTAACACATTTTAGTTTTTTGTATTTAGGCCCGTAAAATTTGAATGCCGGATCGTATAATTCGCAAATATGTGGTGTTGTCAGGGGCCCACACAATTACGTAAATATGGGTTGAAGAATGACCTCATAGATAAAATCGTTCCAGTCTATAACTGTGTTGGTTGTGGGAAAAGTATGAGGGCATGTATTGCGTGCATGGATGATGGTAGTTTTGCCGATCGTTTTGCCTCTATCAATCACATTGTGAGGTGCCATACTACTGACAAACTTATTGCTGGGGGTCTTGAATGGTATACTCTAATTTCTGAAGACGTTGGATATTTGTCTATTGAGCCTATTATATTGCACTTTCAACAAATATTGTGGGTTGTGTATCAGGATCACGTATACGATAATATTAGGCAATTAGTGCTTGACAATATAGATGAATTTCAACGCATTCATATTCGTATTATTGAGTTTTTAATAAAGAAATCAATGCTTATGAGAATCATTCATATTTTGATAAAAGAATCGTGTGTGTGCACATTTTGCGGGCTCGAATATGACTCAACACCGACAATAAGAATGATAGAACGCCACCATTCTTATTGTGCTGGATTGCCACACAAAATTTGAATATATTATTAGTGGATTATAATGGGTAGCGAAGATAATATTTTTAGTTTGATTGGGGTTAAATATCCCAGTGCCGGTATGGATATTTGCAAGTTATGCTCAGCCGTTTTGTATTCTACATATGATTATGTTTTGAGTCATGTATGCGATCACACGCGATCATTTTTATCAAACACATTTGGAAGGAGTTCAGTTGCTTCAAATGGGATAGCATTCTCGTTTACTTATGTGCTTAGAATATTTCCAGTTCTGGCTCTCGTAAATGTTCATGATCCTGAAACATTCGTGGACACAGCCACCAAACTGGGGCAAACTCAGTCTATAAATTTCGCCATGTTTAATCTTGCTTGTGTTTCTCAATCACCCTACAAAACATCTAATGAATATGACACTAATTTCAGGGAATACATTCGCAAACAAAACTATTATTGCGGTATATGTGATTTGGATTATGATGATGGGCTTCCTTCTATTGAACTGGCTGTTAGACATATGAATATACATTTCACGTTTACAGGGCGAGGCCGGTCGAGCACGACGCCCAAAAGCGAAGCGTAAAGGATTTTCGGAGAAAATCCGTGTATTTCCTTCGGAAATATTTTTTGGGTTAGAGCGGAGACGGTCACCAAAGCGAGAACCGAAGGTTCGAAGCGACGTGACTAGCGCCGCAGCCGATTGACGAAGTCAATCAGTAGCAACAAACAAATTTGAATTATCCATCGATCGATAATATGAGTCAACATTGCCCCCTTTGCGGGGAAGAGTCCGATACGATCCGCCATATTGTGGAGAAGCATTCGCGCGGAATGATATTCAGCGGATCAACCACGTTAATTTTATCTATTCCTGTAGGTAAAGGAATGTATGTGTCCTATCTTTATGAGGCCAGCTTATACGAACAATTTGTGTACATAGATTTTATAGATGTACGCGAGTTCGGCAAGTGGTTGGTAGAAACAATCGGTTCAGGATATCACCATGCGTCAAGCTTTCTGGATGCGATACGGGGAGATCAAACCTTAGAAATGATGATAAATAACGGCAAATATAAATGTTGTATTATTCATCCGGCGTTTGCGAACGCTAATGATGTAATATGTGATTATGTTTATGAAGACGGGCTACCTAGCATGGAATTGGTAAGAACGCATATAAAAAATTGATTAAAGTAATCAAAAACATTATTATGAGTCAGAGCCTATTCACTTTATGCCCGCCTGAATATGGGAATTATAGCATAATATGTCATCTGTGCAATAAACGAATGGTTATATTCCGCTCGGATGAAAGTCAGTTATATTTCGTTTTTGATCATAAATAATCAAAAGCACATATCTGAACATTCTAACTGTGATTTGCATGTTGTTGTTGAGAGCGCTGGATTGATGCTAAAATATGGTAATCCTAGTCGTATAGGTTGTATAGGTTGTATAGGTCGTCGCTTAGGCTGCTGTTCGCACCTGCGGTGCTCACAATAGCAGCCGTTGCTCCTCCCCTGTACTTATCCTGTATACAGTACCTATATACACCAGGTCGCGAATGAAATGAGCACTGACCGCTATTACATTATACCTTTATATGGCGAGGCCAGCTCCACGGAGTGGGTCGAGTAAGGTTCGTGCGTAGCACGGGCCGACGGTGTAGTAACATTCTGATCACCGAAGGTGATCAATTGCGAGTGCTATGCCACAGCCTAGCGAAGTGTAGTGCCTTTGGCACTACACGAAGCATCTTTACATTTACCCATATGATTGTAAACTACATCGGAATGAGGAATCCCTTTTTCGTATTCCATTCTGCAAAATAAGCATACATACTCTCTTTTTGATATGTATTCTTTTAAAATTGATGAAACATCATCATCAACACAAACAATCAAATTTCCTGATGCGTTGGGTATTGTGAACCCGTTATGTATTTGGCTAATTAATTTTTTGGTCTCTCCATCGCAGAAATATCCATCTATGTTCACAGAGTTAAAATCGAGTAATAATAAATGATCGTTCAGCTGGTATATTTCTCCTACATCCACAAATAATGCTGGGTAACTACCGCTGCAAGGGCCGACAAGAGACGACATATCAACAAGACCATTTACCCCAAGATAAACTCTTCCGCGCACGTCAAATGAAATATGATATGTATGTATTTTATCGTGCTGGGAATATGAATGCAATAACATATTGCAGTAACTTTTGTCCCCAATTGATTTCATACATGCATTACAATATCGATCCCTTCTGGCCCCGCATTCAACACACACGTAAGATGGATATAATTTGTTGAAATATATGTTTTGCACTGCATTATGTTCTGGATGAGTTACCGCCTCCCATTTGCATTCTTGGTATGCCGACATTGATATGTGTTAGAACAAAGAATCAATTTTCGCTTCGCTAGGTCGTCGCTTAGGCTTCTGTTCGCACCTACGGTGCTCACAATAGCAGCCGTTGCTCCTCCCCTGTAATGATCTAGCATACAGGACCTGTACACACTAGGTAGCGAATGAAATGAGCACTGACCGCTAATAAACTATATCTTTACGGACGAGTCTGGCTGTTCCGTGAACAATTCGGCAATACTGTTAAATCGATTTAAATTTATGTTATGAGCTTGTTTAACAGTATTGCCGGATATTATGCAAAACCAGTGGCGAGTCCGGCTGAACACCGAAGGTGTGAAGCGATAGCGAAGCTATCAGCGCCGCGAAGCGGGTTGAGTAAGCGTCTTTGCGAAGCAAAGACCGACGGTGTAGTAACATTCTGATCACCGAAGGTGATCAATTGCGAGTGCCACGCCACAGCGAAGATGTTGAGACGATTGCGAAGCAATCAGCGCCGCAGCCAGCGTAGTGTAGCGCCAGAGGCGCTACACGAAGCGAAAAAATTGAATCCGATATGTTTTTAATATCATTATGTTTAGCAGATTTGCTAGATTGCAAGCCCCGAGAACAGTATTTGCACGAGCGTATTTCTCTGATGAATGCGCGAGTAAAAAATATGTACATAAGGTCGCCAATGAAACAAAAAATAAGATGGGGAATGAATTTGTGACATTGAGACTTGCTCTAAGAGAATCATTCCATATGATGGTGGAAGAAATGGAGCTCAAAAACAATGTAACGCGCACAGCGGATATAAAACGAATAGATGATTTGGATGATTGTATAGCCGAGATACATGATCAGCTGAATGAAATCGCCGCTGAAGTTAGAAACATCAACAGAACATTGCGATCTGAGAAGAAATGATTATTTTTTGCCGATTCGGCCAACCCAGCGAGGCCAGCAAGGATCTTCGATCCTTGCGCCGCAGTCACAAGCGAGGTACGCGCTTTGCGCGTACCGACGCGAAATTTGAATTTCTTCCTTTCATCGTAAACACATAATGCTCAGCAGTAATAGCAACATTTGTTGCTTTTGTGGGTGGGTAAAGCCTCGATTGTTGGAAGATATGAAATTCAACCCATTATTATTGCCGCATTTAGGCGACCATATGAATGCGTTTGTAAAACTGGTTGACGACGATGGGCTTGCAATAGTCAGAATCAAATATGAAACCCATCGAAGCGATTGCTCCGCTGATTTCGCATGTGCAGCCGATAGATTTCCTCAATTATGTATGATAAGGGCATCAAATGAAGAAGAGTTTGATGACAAAATTAGCGATATATCTCTAAAATGCGATCAGTCAGGTATGGACATTAATTTTCTATTCGATGAAATCAGTAAACGTAATGACGAGATTTATGACGAGTTCGTTGATTTAATAACCAGAATAGAATATGTATGCGGTTTGTGTGAAATGAGTTATGAATCCGGATTACCGTCTATAGAAGTCGCGAGTAAACATGCATTGTGCTGTATTTCGCAACAACAAGCTACACATTCCCGTTGACAAAAATAGCCAACTCGGCTAGGCGTGTCGAGTAAGGTTGTTGCATTTTTGCTTCGCAAAGCCGCAACGGTCGACGGCGTAGCACTCGCTTCGCTATCGTCGCTAGTCGTAGCTTCGCTACAACATCGCTCCTCTTTGCGGCCTAATTAAATAATTATTTTTGCGGCCTAATTAAATAAT
>JACCDG010453087.1_pt1 | contig 27599 bp, 25 predicted proteins | sample 7442471 | NCBI WGS metagenome assembly JACCDG01 (sample SAMN15323444, study PRJNA562643) | freshwater metagenome | isolation source: river surface water | place: USA:Blue River Watershed | collected 2017-08-17 | reverse complement strand
ATGCAATGTAATGAAGGCGTTGACCCTGTACTTCTATCACGCCAAAACCTGTGACGCGAAGTGCTGGGTCAATACCTAAGATTCTCATTGATCAATGACGGAAGTGACGTGTGCCGGTGTAAACCATTGCAACACCGCGTTCATCCGCAGCAGCAACCACTTCATCATCACGCATGCTGCCGCCCGGTTGAATCACGCAAGTAGTGCCTGCATCAACAACCACATCTAAACCATCTCTGAATGGGAAGAATGCGTCGCTGGCCACCGCTGAGTTCTGCAGAGTTAAGCCAGCATTTTGTGCTTTGATGCTCGCAATTCTGGCTGAGTCAATGCGGCTCATTTGTCCAGCGCCCACACCAAGGGTCATACCATCACCGCAGAAAACAATCGCGTTTGATTTAACGTATTTAGCAACGCGCCAAGCAAACATCAAGTCTTCCATTTCTTTGGCAGTCGGTTGACGCTTTGTCACTACACGCAATTCAGATGGGAGAACGTTCTTTGAATCAGGGCTTTGAACCAAAAGACCACCACCCACACGTTTGATGTCTTGTGGATTGATGGTTTCGGCTAATTCGATTTCTAATAAACGAACGTTTTGTTTACTTGCAAAGATGGCCAATGCTTCTGGTGTGAATGCTGGCGCAATTAACACTTCTACGAATTGTTTAGAAACAGCTTCTGCTGTTACGCCATCGCACGGGCGATTGAACGCAATGATGCCGCCAAAAGCCGAAGTTGAATCAGTTTTAAATGCTTTTTGGTAGGCCTCAAGTGCTGAAGATGCAACTGCTACTCCGCAAGGATTGGCGTGTTTGATGATCACGCAAGCAGGTTGTCCTGTTGTCACGGTGCTACCAAAGCTCTTAACGCATTCCCATGCAGCATCCGCATCGGCAATATTGTTGTATGACAACTCTTTACCTTGTAGTTGACGGTAATTGGCCAATGCGCCAATCACTGCTTGAGTGTCTTTATAGAAAGCAGCGCTTTGATGTGGGTTTTCACCGTAGCGCATTTCTTGAACCTTATCAAACGCTAAGTGGAAAGTCTGTGGGTAGGCACTTCTCTTGCCATGATCCAAATCATCGCCAAGGCTCGATAGATAGTTTGCAATCGCACCGTCATATTGAGCAGTGTGTGCGTACACTTTTTTGGCTAATGCAAAGTTTGTTTTAAATGACACTTCATTCTTATTGGCGCGCATTTCAGCTAACACTGCATCGTAGTCAGATGGAGAGATAAGCACAGTCACATCTTGATGATTTTTTGCTGCTGCACGCAACATGGCTGGACCGCCGATATCAATGTTCTCAATTGCATCTTCAAATGAACAAGTTTGTTGCGCCACTGTTTTTTGAAATGGATAAAGGTTGATGACCAACATGTCAATTGCTTCAATGCCATGTTCTTTAATGGCTGCCATGTGCTCTGGGGCGTCTCGGCGAGCAAGTAAACCACCATGCACCATTGGGTGTAATGTTTTCACGCGACCATCCAACATTTCTGGAAAGCCAGTGATTTCTGAAACTTCAATAACAGGTAAGCCATTTTCAGCCAACAGTTTGGCAGTACCACCTGTAGAGATTAATTTAACGCCACACTCGTGAAGTGATTTTGCAAATGGAACGATGCCAGATTTATCGGAGACAGAAAGAAGGGCTGTACGAATCATAGTTATCTTTAAAGTTAATGTGAGTAAATGAAATTGGATTTGAGTGAAGTGGGTCTTATAGGAGGCCGTGTTCTTGTAACTTTTTTCTTAGGGTGTTTCTGTTAATGCCTAAGTAATTGGCCGCCAAGGATTGATTTTGTCCAGCGTGCTGCATGATCAGTTCTAGCACAGGCTTTTCCATGACAGTTAGAACCATTTGGTAAACATTGCTTGGAGCGGTATCGCCCAAGTCATCTAAATAGCGCTTCAGATGTTTTTCGATGGTTTGACTAACTGGATGTTGAACTGGGGGTTGCATATCAAGCAGCTTCTAAATAAATTAAGTGTTCAGATTCTTGTTTCAATGAATCAAAGAAATGATTCACCGTTTTTAATTGTTCTTGGCAATCGTCTATTGTATTCATATGCTGCTTGAATACATGAGACCCCTTGAGTCCTTTGCAATACCAGGCAATGTGTTTGCGGGCGGTTCTAACGCCCGCGTATTCACCATAAAAACTGTAGTGGTCTAACAAGTGATGGTTCATGATGTCTTGAATCTCTGAAATTTTCGGAGCAGGTAAATGTTCACCTGTTTCAAGGAAGTGCAAAATTTCACGAAAAATCCAAGGGCGACCTTGTGCAGCTCGGCCAATCATCAAAGCATCAGCCCCAGTTTGTTGCAGAACAAAGGCTGCTTTTTCTGGGGAGTTGATATCGCCATTGGCAACCACAGGAATATTGATCGAAGCTTTAACGGCGGCGATTGTGTCGTATTCAGCTTCACCGCGATACAAATCAGCCTTTGTTCTGCCATGGATGGTGAGCATTTCGATACCGCTGTTGACCGCTATTCTGGCGATATTGAGGGCATTTTTATTATCTCTGTCCCAACCAGTTCTGATTTTTAAGGTCACTGGCACCAAGGGGTGATTCTTTTTAACTGATGAAACAATCTTTTCTAAGATTCTGCCCACCAGTACTTCATCTTTTAGAAGGGCTGATCCAGAGGCCACGTTGCAAACCTTCTTTGCAGGGCAACCCATATTGATGTCGATGATTTGCGCGCCACGATCCACATTCAATATGGCTGCTTCAGCCATCATGTCAGGATCTGCGCCAGCAATCTGGACTGAAATCGGCTCAACTTCACCATCATGATTAGCGCGGCGAAGCGTTTTAGGGCTGTTCCAAAGCATGGCATTGGAAGCAATCATTTCAGAAACCGCATATCCCGCACCCAAACGCTTACAGAGCTGCCTAAAAGGGCGATCGGTTACTCCGGCCATCGGAGCAACAAATAAATGATTGGGGAGCGTGTAGGGGCCTAATTTCATCAGGACGCCACTCTAACATGTCAGACTGACTTTTGCCTAAATTTTAGGCAGCTTGGAGTTTTAGCGCTGACCAAACATCATTTGTCTGGTGATGCCTTGTTTGAGGGGGCTGAGTAATTGAAGGCTGGACAGTGCAATGCCTCTTCCCCAGATCACTGGCTTTAACTTTGAGGTAAAAACTCTGGCCAAAAAGTCAGTGGTGCCAATCGTGGCTTTTCGATCCTTTTTGCGAAGTTCTTGATATCTTTCAAGCGCTAGATCAACATCATTTTCATCACACAACACATCAGCCAAAGTATGAGCATCGCGCAAACCTAAATTAAGTCCTTGGCCAGCCACCGGGTGCATGGTTTGTGCTGCATTACCAATCCACACTTCATTTTTATCAATGATCTTTTTTCTGGCGTTTAAACCAAGTTGATAACTTCTTAGTTCTGCAACATCCATGAATGTGCCAGCACGAGATCCGAAGGCTTCTTGCAGTTCTTTGATGAAAGTAGCTTTATCGAGTTGCAGACGTCGCTCGGTGGCTCCAGGACTGTCGCACCATACCAAGTTAAGGTATTCAGGGCCTTGATGATTTGGCAGGAGGGCGAGTGGACCTTCATCGGTGAATCTTTCCCAAGCCATGTGTTGGTTGAGTTGATTTGTTTTAACCCAGCCAACAATCGCGCTTTGTTGGTAGTCGCGATAAATCTCTTGCCAATCTTGTTGTTTGAAAAGACCACCTTCAGCATGAACCACCACATCACCGAGCTGATCAAGATTCAATTGATCATTGGCTTGGTTGAAATGCCATTGAAAGTTAGGTGATTGACCTGCTATTTTTTTCAAAGCCTGTCTAAGGGCCAAGTGAATATCCGCATAACGAACAATGTGGCCCAAGGCGTCTTGCTGTAACTCTTCTCTTCTCACGATCGCTTTACCAAAGTGGCCTCTGTGAGAAATGTGAATGGTGTGAATTGCAGGAGAGGGTGTTGGCCACGCGTTGATTGTTTTGAGCAGTAAATGACTGCCTTGTGAAACAGCAATACCGCGACTATCACCTTGCTTGATTGAGTCATCAGCTTCTGGAAGGCGGTCAAAGAGATGCAATTGCGCATCAGGTTGTTTGCTCAATATCCAATTTGCGCAGGCTAAACCTACGGGACCTGCGCCAATGATGGCAATTTTTTTCATGATTGTTTCATTAAGTACTCAATCTCATCAGCTTTGACTGGTACACCACGACTCATCAGTTCACACTCGCCATTGGTCACCAATGCATCATCTTCAATGCGAATACCAATGTCCCAATAGCGTGAATCAACATCATCTGCTTTGCGAATGTAAAGACCTGGCTCAATGGTTAAAACCATGTTTGGCTTCAGTGAACGCCAAGCTTTTGGTTCTGTTGAACTGCCAGGCTCTCTGTAGTTCCCAACATCATGAACATCCATGCCTAACCAGTGACTGGTTCTGTGCATATAAAAGCGTTGGTAGGCTTTTGTTTCTATAGCGTTATCAAGTCCACCAATTATTTTTTTATCAAGCAGGTTTAAATCAAGCAAACCTTGAGTGAGAACTTTTAATGCTGCGTCGTGAGGAGCTTGAAAATCAAAGCCGACTTTGGTGACCGCAATCGATGCTTCTTGAGCGGCCAATACGATGTCATAGATGGCTCGTTGAGGTCCAGTGTATTTGCCGTTAACTGGGAATGTGCGCGTGATGTCTGAGGCATAACCGTCTAGTTCGCAACCAGCATCAATCAAACATAAATCACCGTCTTTTAATTCTGCATTGCCGGCGCGATGGTGAAGCACACAGGCATTAGCACCGCCTGCAACAATGCTGTTGTAGGCAACGCTTTGTGCGCCTGCATTTCTGAATGAATACAGCAGTGATGCTTCTAGGTGGTATTCGCGAAGACCAGGCTTAGAAGCTTTCATGGCAGAGATATGACCGTCTGCGGCGATCTTGCCAGATGCGCGCATGATATTAATTTCGTGAGAATCTTTGAATAGACGCATTTCATGAATCATCGCTTCAACATCTTCGATCCTGTTGGGTGTGCTTGCACCTGAACGTGACATGCCTCTGACTTTTTGTAACCAACTCTTGAGTTGATTTTGCAATGGACCTTCACTGCCAAGTCTTGCGTAAATCGCAGGTTGATCCGCTAAAAAATCAGGCATCAAGTTATCTAGTTCATTTTGCGAAAATGCTTGATCAACGCCCAGTTGAGTTGGGGCTGCCTCAGGACCTAAACGCCAGCCATCCCAGATCTCACGTTCTAAATCTTTGGGGCGGCAAAAAAGAATGGACTTGCTTGATTTTTTATCCACCATCATCACCAGCGTGGCACCTGGTTCTGTGAATCCTGTCAGGTAATAAAAGTCTGAATCATGACGATAGGGGAAGTCACTGTCACGATTTCTAAAATGCTCAGGGGCTGTTTCTAAAACCAAGACACCACCATTACTTTTCCCCAGCATGATTTCTGCTAATCGCGCTCTTCTGTCAGCGTAGATATTTTTTGGGAAGTTATTCATTGTTGTCATGGTTATTTATTCAACTCAGCCAATCTTTCAGGTGTTCCAACATCCACCCATGGAACGCTCAAAACCTCACCTAAAACCCGATCTTCATTCATGGCTTGCCTGAGGATTGGAGCAAGTTTGGCAATTTCCCCTATCTTAATACTTTTAAACAAATCTTGATGGTAGATGCCAGCCCCTGAAAAGGTGAGGCTTGAGCCTTGTGCATCCTTGTCTTTGACCAAAGAGCCTTTTAGTTGAAAGTCTCCTTGTGGGTTGTGATCCGGATTCTCAACTAAAAAAAGATAAGCCAGGTTTCTTGGGTGATCAACTCGCAATTTTTGAACAATGCTTTGGATTTTTTCGAAGGGAAAGTTTGGACAAAATACATCACCATTGATGGCAAAAAAATAATCGTCCAATTTCATGAGGCTCATGCCCTGGCGTAAACCTCCGGCAGTTTCTAAAGCAGTTAGTTCTTCGGAGCATTGCACACAGAATGCTGTGTTCTTGAATTGAGATACATGCGTGACCACTTGTTCGCCCAACCAAGCGTGATTAACAACCACTTGAGTAAAGCCATTCTTCAATAGACCGTCCATGTGCCAGTCAATCAGTTTTTTACCTTGAACCTCTAGTAATGGTTTAGGCGTGTGATCTGTCAGTGGGCGCATTCTTTCCCCTCGGCCTGCGGCCAATACCATGCATGGAATAGGGGAGAGATTGCTCATTAAAAAGTTAATCCGTCTGGACGGTCAATGCCTTCAATCGTATCTAAAAGCTGTAGAAGGGGTTTAAGGGCGATGTATCTTTCAGCCACTTTTCTAGTGTATTTGAAAACCAACGGTATATCTTTTAAATAGCCATCCTTGCCGTCACGGTGATAAAGACGAGCAAAGATACCTAAAACTTTTAAATGTCTTTGTAGGCCCATCCATTCAAAATCATGATAGAAGTCGCCAAACTCAGGAGGCACAGGTAATCCGGCTTTACGGGCTTTGTCCCAATAGCGGATCAACCAATCCATTTGTTCAGGCTCTTCCCATTCAATGTAAGCATCACGATACAGAGAAGCCAAGTCATAAGTGATGGGGCCGTAAACGGCATCTTGAAAATCTAAAATCCCCGGATTGTCATTGCTTGTCACCATCAGATTTCGACTGTGAAAATCTCGGTGAACGTATACCTTGGCTTGTGAAAGGTTGTTTTCCAGGATCAGGTCAAAAATATGGGCTAAATCGGCGCTTTGTTTTGAATTCAGCTCTAAATTCAGGTGTTTGCCCAAATACCACTCGGTAAAGAGATTCAGTTCACGGCTGAGCAGTTCTTTGTTGTATTCCGGAAGAATGCCTGGCTTGCTGGCCAGTTGCAGTTGAATCAGGGCTGAATTGGCATCGCCATAGAGTTTTGATGCGGATGCTGGATTGAGAGCTGAGAGATAGGTTTCATTGCCCAAATCACTTAAAAGCAAAAATCCTTGATCAACATCTTGTTCAAGAACCAATGGCACATTGAGTTTGGCTTGGGCGAAAAGCTCAGAAATCGCGATAAAGGGCTTGGTGTCCTCGGTTGCTGGTGGGGCATCCATCACGATAAAACTCCTATGTGCCCCGTTTTGGGTGCTTGCAACCCTAAAATAACGCCTAAAACTGGCATCGCTTGATGCGGGCGCCAAGCTTTCAAGAGTTAGTGACCACTTGCTTGCCAAACTGGCCAACCAAGAATTTAATTGAGATAAGCGGATATCGGGGTTCATGGCTTCGTATAATAAAAGCACTTAAGTCATATGCCTAAAACTTTTATCGTTCCGAGTGCCATTCTCGATATCAAACGACTCCCATCACTTCTTAAAGTGGGAGGTTTTTGTGCTTCTTTTTCTCTCGTCTCGGCGGTTTTTGCCCAGGATGTTTTACCCAAGGAAGATGCGCTCAAACTAAAGTTAGAAGATCAATTATTGGTCAGACCTATTGTTCCTGATGATGTGGCGCCAACATTTACTTCATCCAAGCAATTGGATGGGGTCATGGATCGTCAAATGCGCTTAGAAGGCGATGCAGTCATCAGAAGAAATCGCACGGTGATTAAAGGCGATTTAATTATTTATGACCCTGATACCGATATTGCTGATGTTGATGGCAATGCCACCTTATTAAAAGACTCCACTTCCTTCAAGGGCCCAAAAGCAAAAATCAAGGTTGATGCTCAAGAGGGTTGGATGGATGAGCCAGACTATGAACTTAGAGATATTGGTGGCGGTGGCAAGGCACGCAGAGTTGAATTTAAACAAGACAATGAAATTGAATTTGAAAAGTTAACCTACAGTACCTGCCGACCTGAAAATTTAGATTGGTATCTAACGGCCAGTCGCATGGATGTAGAGCAAGACACTCAATCGGCAGTTGGTACCAATGGAGTACTTCATTTCTTCAAGGTGCCAGTTCTTTACACCCCAGCATTTTCTTTACCCACTGGATCAGGCCGTCGTTCAGGATTTTTATCACCAACCTATGGTCGTGCCAAAAGAGGTGGCGTCAAGGGTTGGGATATCACGGTACCCTACTATCTCAATCTAGCACCTAATCGTGATATGACTTTGTTCCCTCGCTATATTGAAGGTCGTGGGGAACAGTTAGGTACTGAATATCGTTACCTTGATAGAAATTACTCGGGTGTTGTAACTGCCGAAGCTTTAAATGATGCTGCTTATGGTCAAAATCGTTGGGCCGTTGGTTTAAAGCATACGCAAGTGATGGCCCCTGGATTGGTTGGTTATACCGACTTCAGTAAAGTATCTGATGACTTATACGTCGATCACTTGGGAAAGAGTTTGAATGGTGTGGTCAACCGCCAGTTCAATCAAGAAGTGGGCGCAAGGTATGGAGTTGCTGGTTGGAATATCTTGACCAGAGTTCAAAAGTTTCAAACTCTCCAACCTGATCCAAATAATTCAGTGATCTTGCCTTACGACCGTGAGCCACAAGTTAATGCAAGATATGCCAGAAATAATTGGAATGGCTTGAATGTTTTAGTTGAAACTGATGCCACTCGTTTTACTTATCAGGGCTTAAGTAATCCTAGTAGAACTTTCAAAGAGGGTAATCGTGCCTACGCATTGACATCTGTGGCACGACCATTCATGACTCCGGGCTACTACCTCACACCAAAGGTATCTTTTAGAACCACGCAATACACAGTGGATCCTTTCCCTGGTCAAGCAGATTTAAGTAAGAACATCACTCTGCCAACATTTAGCTTGGACTCTGGCTTGGTGCTTGAACGTGATGCTCTTGAGTTAAGCACATTGTTCAGTAGAAACATTTTGATGACTCTTGAGCCAAGAGCTTTTTATGTTTACACGCCATACCGCTATCAAAACGATTTACCTTTGTTTGATACGGCTGATGCGGGCTTTGGCATTTCTCAAATTTTTAGTGAAAATTCATTTGCTGGTAATGACCGTATTGCTGATAACAATAAAGTGACTTTTGGTATTACCTCAAGAGTTTTGGATGCGGATACCGGTATTGAGCGCATGCGTGCAATTCTTGCGCAACGTATTGATATGGATGGTCAGCGCGTTGGACTAACTGCCGAGCAAAATGCCGTTAAGAGATCCGATTTATTAGGTGGGTTGTCGACTCGTTTGATCGGTAACTTTAATCTTGACGGTGTGATTCAATATAACGAGCAGCTATCTAAGGTGGTGCAGCAAAGCGTCACGGCCAGTTATAGGCCTGAGGTAAGAAAATTATTAAATGCCAGTTATAGACGGGTGGTTAATCCTGCAGACGCTAGAACAAGTACTGACCAATATGAGGTATCTGGACAATGGCCCATCACCCGTCAGTGGTACGGTATTGCTCGCTATAACTTCGATTTGATTTCAAATAAAGTGTTAAATCGCGTTGCTGGTCTAGAGTACGATGCAGATTGCTGGGCAGTGAGAGTGGTGCATCGTCAGTATCAGAATACATCTGTGCTTTCTACTTCAGAAGTCTATATGCAGATTGACTTTAAAGGGTTCTCTAGCGTGGGTAGTAACCCAATTAACCTAATTCGTTTTAATATACCTGGATATGAGCCAATCAGCCCGAATCCAGCACCAATATCACCATTTGAAAGTTACGAATGAAGCTAGCTAATATTGTTTTCAGTGCAATTGCTTTGATGCTCTTTAGCGAGATGCCTTTAGCGCAAAACAAAAACAGATCAATCGATGAAGTGATTGCTGTTGTTGATACAAGCTTGGTGACAAAATTGGAGCTTGAAAGCAGAGTGACCCAGATTGAAAAGCAATTCAAAGCAGCCAATAGACCTTTGCCACCTGCAGATGATTTGAGAGCACAAGTTTTAGAACGTTTAATTTCTGAGCGTATTCAGCAAAACTTAGCCAAGGATGCTGGAATTAAAATCAGTGATAAAGAGTTGGATAGGATTCTTGGAAACATCGCAGCGCAAAGTAAATTATCAGTGGCTGAGTTGAAACTCAAGATTGAAAAAGAAGGCACTAACTTTAATAAATACAGAGAAGAAATTAGAAAAGAAGTGCAGGCTGCAAGATTGCGTGAACGCGAGGTTGATGCTCGCGTACAAGTCAGTGAAAGTGAAATTGACAGCTATATTTCTGAAAAAAATAGAGGCAAGATACTCCAGGCAGGTAATGATGAAATTTATCTTGCGCAAATGGTAGTTGCATTGCCAGCCAATGCCAGTGAGTCTGAGATTGCTGCAGCCAAAAATAAAGCTGAAGATGTTTTAAAGCAAGCCAGCATTGAAAAAGATTTTTTGGGTTATGCCAAAAAGATTGCTTTGCCAGGGTCAGGTATTCGAGTTGAGGATCTTGGTTACAGAACCTTGGATCGCTTGCCACAGCTTTTCGTGGATGGTGCTCAAGGTATTGGTGCAAATCAAATGATTCCTCGAGTTTTACAAAGTGGCGCTGGCTTTCATATCATTAAGGTACTTGATAGAAAAGGTGCCTTATCGGCAAATACTCAAAACATTGTTGTGACACAAACTCAGGCTCGACATATTTTGTTGAGACATCGTCCAGGTGTTACGGATCTTGAAGCTCAGCGTCGTTTAAATGGGTTCAAAGATCAAATCAAAGTGAAGGCTTCCGATTTTTCTCAGTTAGCAAAAAAACATTCAGAGGATGGCTCTGCTCAAAATGGTGGCAATTTAGGTTGGATGTCACCTGGAGAATTGGTGCCAGAATTTGAGCAGGCGATGAATCAATTGAATATCAATGAGGTCAGCGAGCCAGTGAGAACTGAATTTGGCTGGCACTTGATTCAGGTTGTCGAAAGACGTCAAGCCCAGCTATCAGCTGATAAGCAGCGTGATTACGCTAGAGCTGCGATCAGAGAAAAGAAAATGGATCAAGCTTATCAAGACTGGCTTCGTCAAATCAGAGACGCGGCCACTGTAGAAATCCGCCAGTCTAATTAACAATGATTCATATTGCTCTGACCACTGGTGAGCCCGCTGGCATTGGTCCGGAGGTCAGTCAAAAGGCTGCTCAAGAGTTTTTAGCGCAACATCCTGATGTCAGTGTTCACCTCATAGCCGATCAATCTTTGGTGCACTCTCAGAGTCATGACAGATTATCAGTGAGGCATTGTGACCTTGGTGAAAAGGTCATTCCTGGCAAATTAAGTGTGTTGAATGCTCCTTATGTATTAAACACTTTGGATATCGCAATCAATGGTTGTTTGAGTGGTGAGTACCAAGCCATGGTCACTGCACCAGTTCAAAAAAGTGTTATTTCTGATTCTGGTGTTAAGTTCAGTGGCCACACTGAATACTTGGCTGAAAAATGTAATGCTGACTTAGTTGTGATGATGCTTTGTGGCAAACCTATTTTTGAATCAAAACTCCTGCCTGATCAATTAAGAGTGGCATTGACTACCACGCATATTCCATTACAAAGAGTATCTGCAGCCATCACAGCAGAATTGATTGAAAAAACCATTGAAATTGTTTGGCAAGATCTTAAGAATAAATTTGGCATCAAAGATCCATCGATTTATGTCACAGGCTTAAATCCTCATGCGGGTGAGTCTGGTCACATAGGCCTTGAGGAGAGGGATGTGATTGCTCCAGCGATTGAGCGCATGAAAAAGAAAAACTATCGTGTCTCAGGACCATTCCCTGGCGATACGATTTTCAGTCCGGATAACTTAAAAAAGGCTGATGTGATTTTGGCAATGTACCACGATCAAGGTTTGGCGCCATTTAAATTTGCCACATTTGGCGAGGGTGTGAATGTCACTTTGGGCTTGCCAATCATTCGCACATCCGTGGATCATGGCACTGCTTTAGGTATTGCAGGAAAAGGTCAGGCTGACTCAAGCAGTATGTTGGCTGCTTTGAATGTGGCTTATCAAATGGTCAAGGCCAAAGGTTCTTAGTGGCACATCAAGCTCGCAAACGATTTGGTCAGCACTTTTTGGTTGATAGCGGGATGATTCATCTCATCATCAAAGCCATAGACCCACAACCACAAGATGCACTGATTGAAATTGGTCCTGGATTAGGTGCCATGACAAAGCCATTACTCAATTGCTTGGATGCCATGGCAGTGGTCGAACTTGATAGAGATTTGGTTAAATTTTGGAAAAATCAAGCGATTCAGAAACTACAAGTGCATGAATCTGATGCTTTGAAGTTTGACTTCCAAGCTTGGGCCAAAGAGCAAAGGGCGCTGCTCCAAAAAAATGCACCGGAAGCCCGCGTCAAAATTGTGGGCAATCTTCCCTACAATATTTCTTCACCCCTACTTTTCCATTTAATGTCTGCAGTGGCTGATGTTGATGAGCAAGTGTTCATGTTGCAAGCGGAAGTAGTCGAGCGCATGGCTGCCCAGCATGGTGATTCAGAATATGGACGACTATCTGTGATGTTGCAGTCAAAGTATCACATGGAGAACGTTTTAGATGTTCCTCCTGAGTGCTTTGATCCGCCACCCAAGGTGAATTCTGCGATTGTCAAAATGATCCCAAGACAAGATATCAATCTGACTGCCAAAGAGTATGAGTCACTGGAGCGTGTTGTTTCTATGGCTTTTGCTCAAAGAAGAAAAGTATTGAGAAATAATCTTGCGAGCATCAAAGATGCCTTGAAGCTCAGTGATGATGTTTTAGGGCTGCGCGCCCAAGATATCTCAGTTGAGGACTACATTAGCTGGGCTCGCCAGCTAGCTCATTAATTACTTGGATTTATAAGCTGGCGCATCAATCACGCGCATTTCAGCTTCAATCCAGCCTTCAGTTTGTTGATGAAGTTCTTCAGCTGATTTATTTTCAGAAGTGATGGCTGGTCCAATTGAGACAGTGATTTTTCCTGGATACTTCATGAAGCTATTTCTTGGCCACACATGACCTGCATTGTGTGCCACAGGAATCACCCAAGCCTTGGTGGCACTTGCTAAGCGAGCACCACCTTTGCGATAGTTAGTATTTGCACCTGGTTTTGTTCTGGTGCCTTCCGGAAAAATAATGATCCAGATGCCTTGGGCCAAATATTTTTTCCCCTGACTTGCAATCGATTGTGATGCTGCAGAAGTTTTCGAGCGATTGATGTGAATCATGCGCAGCAAGGCCAAAGCCCAACCAAAAAATGGGATCCAAAGAAGCTCACGCTTGAAAACAAAACATAATTGCTTTGGAAATAAAGCCATGAAAGAAATGGTTTCCCAGGCAGATTGGTGCTTCGATAAGATGATTGCCGGTTGATCTAGCACGGCGTTCATGTTTTCTAAGCCTTTGATTTCGTATTCAATCTTGCAGATTACTTTGGCCAAATAAGTGATGGTGATGTTCCAACCTTTGACAAACTCATAGCGTGTTGAGGCATTAACAATCGGGAACACAATCAAACAAGCCACCGCATACACTGGTGTAACTATCAGCATGGCGAAGAAAAAAGTCAGCGATCTGATGAAAATCATGTTCGTCCGATGAAATGATTAACAAAAGCCATTAAGTCGTGATGAATCGCGGTGTAAGGTGGGAGTTCGCCGCTGGCACGCGCTTTTTCACCTTTACCAGTTAACACAAGGTGCGGCTCAGCACCAACACTCACACCAGCAACCAAATCTCTGACGCTATCACCAACGATGGGCACGCCCTTGATTGGTACGCCGTAACGTTGTGAGATTTGTTCAATCATGCCTGGCAGAGGTTTTCTGCAGCGACAGCCATCAGCGTCTGTGTGTGGACAAAAGAAAATAGCATCAACATGGCCGCCCACTTTTGCCAAGAGACGATGAAATTTCATATGAATGGCGTTCAGGGTGTCCATGTCATAAAGGCCACGACCAATGCCGGATTGGTTGGTTGCAACTGCAATGTGGTACCCGGCTTGATTGAGCTTTGCAATCGCTTCTAGACTGCCTGGTATTGGCTCCCATTCGTCTGGTGATTTGATGTAGTGATCGCTGTCATGGTTGATGACGCCATCTCTATCTAAGATCACTAATTTCGAATGGGTGAGTTTTTGAGGCATATTAGCTGGCTAATTTACCAATATCAGCAACTTGATTCATAAGACCGTGCATTTTTGCTAGCAAAGCCAAGCGGTTATCTCTTAACTTAGTGTCAGGATCCATCACCATGACATCATTAAAGAAGTTATCAACCTCAACTCTTAAAGTGGCAAAGGCTTGCAGCGCTTCGGTGAACAGACCATTTTTAAAGGACTGATTCACCTGTGGAAGAATTTTATCCAATGCCTTGGCCAAAGATTTCTCTGCATCCAAAGTGAGTAAATTGTTATCAACAACATCAGGTATTTTGAAATCAACTTTCTTCAAGATGTTGCCAATTCGCTTATTAGCAGCAGCTAAAGCTGTTGATTCATCTAAAGCGCTGAACAATCTGACGGCCTTTAGTCTTTCAAGAACATCACCAAAAACAACAGGCATTTGGCTGACAACAGATTCAACTTCATTGGTTGAGTAATTTTTCCCATCCCACTGCTGATCTTTTAAATAAGCTCTCAAGCGATCCAAGATAAAGCCATGAATCACATCAACAGAAGAATTTTGATGAACTTCATCTTGTGAGAATTGCTTGATGGTTGATTGCAGTACATCACGGATATTCAGAGGTAACTTTTTCTCTAGAAGAATTCTGCAGATACCCAATGCATGGCGACGCAAAGCAAATGGATCTTTTTCACCAGTTGGTGCTAAACCAATACCCCAAATACCCACAAGAGTTTCTAGCTTATCGGCAAGAGCCAGGATGGTGCCGGTATCAGTGACTGGTAGAGCATCTCCTGCAAACCTTGGTGCGTAGTGCTCCATACAGGCTGCAGCGACATCAGGGTGCTCTTTGTCGTTCAGTGCGTAATAGCGGCCCATGATGCCTTGCAGCTCAGGGAATTCGCCAACCATATCAGTCAGTAAGTCAGCCTTTGCAAGTTGAGCAGCGCGTACTGCTAAGCCAACGTCAATGGATGCTTGGTGCTTTTTAAGTTCATTGCCGATCACTTCGGCAATTTTGGCAACTCTTTCAGTTCTTTCTAATTGAGTGCCTAGTTTGTTGTGATAAACCACTTTGGATAAAAGAGCCGTGCGCTCGAACAAGGTTTTCTTACGATCTTGTTCGTAGAAGAATTTTGCATCAGCCAGGCGCGGTCTAACCACTCGCTCGTTACCAGAGATGATCGCGTCAGGGGTTGATGTTTCAATGTTAGACACAATCAAAAATTGATTGACCAGCTTGCCGTTTTTATCGGTCATCGCAAAGTACTTTTGATTGGTCTGCATAGTAAGAATCAAGCACTCTTGAGGAACTTCCAAGAATTCTTTTTCAAACTCACAGGTGTAAACAACCGGCCACTCAACCAATGAGCAAACCTCTTCTAATAAAGACTCTGGCATCAGCACAGAGTGACCATTCGAAGCTTTGAGCAATGATTCGCGGATCTTTTCAAGACGATCGCTGTAGCTTGCAATCACTTTGCCAGATATTTCTAGAGTTTTAGCGTAATCATCGGCATGCTTGATGGTCAAAGTGCCATTAGATAAAAAGCGATGACCTAGAGTCGTGTTGTGAGCTTTTAAGCCTAGCGCTTCAATATTGATGATCTCTGCACCATGCATGGCCACCAAGCCATGAGCAGGGCGAACAAATTCAACATCTTTGACTTGAGCTGTTCCTGGTGCGATTTGATAGCGCATCAATTTAGGAATTGGTAGCTTGCTAATGGCTTGCTCTAAAGCAGTTTGTAAACCTGCAGTCAAAGTTTGGCCAGTGACTTCAACATTTAAGTAGAAAGTCTCTGACTTATCGCTACCCTGTCTTTCTAATTGAGCTAAGCTGATATCAGGGTGTCCTAATGCAGCCAGTTTTTTTAGCAAAGGTGCTGTAGCTTTTCCGTCAGCATCCAATGCAATAGCAACTGGCAGTAACTTTTCTTTGACTTGGCGCTTGGGCGCTTTTGCTAAAACATCTGATAGGTGAACGGCTAGTCTGCGTGGCGTTGCATAACTGGTAGTCACGCTTGTTGAACCCAATAAACCTTGCGCGCTCAGTGACTGCTCAATGTTTTCAGAAAAACTCTGACCAAACTTCTTTAAAGCCTTTGGCGGAAGTTCTTCTGTGAATAACTCAATGATCAATGGAGTGCCGCTCATTTTGCACCCCCTGATTTTTGATTCATTGGTTGACACATCGGGAACCCTAGTTTTTCTCTGGATTCAAAGTAAGCCTGCGCAACGCTTCGAGATAGGTTGCGAATACGTCCGATATAAGCAGCACGCTCTGTGACTGAAATTGCACCGCGAGCATCTAGCAAGTTAAATGTGTGAGCTGCTTTTAAAACCATTTCATAAGCAGGCAGAGCCAAAGGAATTTCCATCAAACGTTTGGCTTCACTTTCATAATTAGTGAATTGCTGAAACAACAAATCTGCATTTGAGTATTCAAAGTTGTAGGTTGATTGCTCAACTTCATTCTGGTGGTAAACATCCCCGTAACTAACGCCCTCAGTCCAGACCAAGTCGTAAACGTTTTCAACTTTTTGTAAATACATGGCCAAGCGCTCTAAGCCATAAGTGATTTCGCCCAAAATTGGTTTGCAGTCAATGCCACCCACTTGTTGGAAGTAAGTGAACTGAGTGACTTCCATACCATTGAGCCAAACTTCCCAACCTAGACCCCAGGCACCAAGCGTTGGATTTTCCCAGTCATCTTCAACAAAACGAATGTCATTTTGTTTTAGATCCAAACCTAAAGCTTCTAAGCTGCCTAGATACAAATCTAAAATATTTTCAGGAGCGGGCTTTAAAACTACTTGGTATTGGTAGTAGTGTTGCAAGCGGTTTGGATTTTTACCATAGCGACCATCTTTTGGGCGGCGTGATGGTTGCACATAAGCAGCTTTCCATGGTTCTGGACCAATGGCTCTTAGAAATGTTGCCGTGTGCGATGTGCCGGCGCCAACCTCTAGGTCGACGGGCTGAAGAAGGGCACAACCTTGTTGGTCCCAGTAATTTTGAAGAGTAAGAATAACTTGCTGAAAGGTAAGCATATATTAGGTTTCCTGAACCCGTTGATTTTACCTTTCTTGCGGGCAAAGACCTTATTTTTTGTTTTGATACCAGGCAAATGCAAACAAAAGGGCGCTAAGGATCAAAATTGGTAAATCTCCCAGCCAAACATAGGGTGTTTTACCTGAATATGCTTGAACGCTTGTTTTGAGGGTACCCTGTTGAAATTTCTGTAGTTCATAAACAACCTGGCCTTGAGAATTGATCACAGCCGTGACGCCTGTGTTCGTCGCTCGTAACGTAGGAATGCCAGTTTCAATCGATCTTAGGCGGGCTAATCTGAGTTGTTGCTCTGGTGCTTGACTCTCTCCAAACCACGCCAGATTTGTTAGGTTGATCCACAGATGATGCTCAAGCGATGAATTTCTTTGTCGTTTGGCTAGTTCATCGCCAAAAACGTCTTCGTAGCAAATCATCAAACCAATAGCAATTTGATCCGTACCTTGTTCGAGGATGTATGGCATCTGAGTGATTGAGCCACGATCAAAGTTGCCGAGGGGGACCTTGAATAAATCGATGAACCATTGAAAACCCCATGGTATGAATTCACCAAATGGAACCAAGTGATTTTTATCGTATTGATAAATCAAGTTACCTTGATTCAAGGCAATCGCTGAATTTGTTGGTAAACCAGAGTTGCCAGTGCTGACCACTCCAAGGATCACATTCTTTTTGGCGGTGTTGGGTTTGATCTCTGAGATCAATTCTTGTGGAATGGCCTTAAGTGGCAGCGGTAGTGCAGTTTCTGGTGCAACAACTAAATGACTGTCACTGCTTTTAATGGCATTTGAATAAAAGTTAATTTGTTGTTGAAGATATTCAGGATTAAATTTAAGCGATTGCTCAAAATTTCCTTGAATCAAAGTCACATCAATTGGTCTACCAATGGGTTCAGTGAATGACACCAATCCTAAGGCATGGCTGGCTGAGATGATGGTGATGGATGCAACAAACTTTGTGAATAAATTATGTTTACCTTGGCTGAGGTAGGCTGCCAAACCAACGCAAAACCATGTGCAGGCCAATCCGCCAAAGATAGTTGCCCAGGCAAAAAATGGTCCATCGACTTGAGATTCAGCAAGACCGGCCCAAGGAAAGCCAGTAAATAATTGCCCTCTGGCCCATTCCATGATTGCCCAAGAACTGGCAAGACCCAGGACTCTAGCGGCAGAAGAATGGAATTGATGAACCAGCTTGATGGCAATGGCTGTAAACAAGGCCAAATATGCTGAGAGTGCGATAACTGCTAGAACAGAGATTGGAGCAGCGATTTTGCCTACATCATGCAGGCTGACATAAATCCACCACAGTGAATTACAAAAGTAACCCAAACCAAACAGCCAGCCATAAAGAAAAGCCCGCTGTTCTTTAAAGATCAAGTGAATATAGATGGCTAAGCCAAGAATTAAAAACCAGCCACCAAAGGGCAACTCAACCAACCAAGCGCAGATACTTCCTAGAAGGAAAAAAAGTAAAGCTTTAATCAATTTCTAATTTGGTGGCTAATAAAACATGCACTTGTCTAGCATCGGCTCGTTGAACCTCAAAAAGAATGTTCTCGATCGTGATCGATTCACCTTTGTGAGGAACTCTGCCTAATTTTCTTAAGATAAAGCCAGCAAGGGTGTCATTGTCTTCATCGGCAAAGTTGGTTCCTAAAGCTTCGTTGACTTGCTCTAGTTCAGTGATGCCACGGATTCTGAATTTTGTTTCACTCACACTGATGATGTTGTCTTCAATGTCATCAGTGTCATGTTCATCTTCAATGTCGCCAACAATTTGCTCTAAGACGTCTTCAATGGTGACCAAGCCTGCGACACCACCGTATTCATCAACAACAATCGCAATGTGATTGCGATGTTCTCTGAAATCTTTCAGCAAAACACTCAAGCGTTTTGATTCGGGAATGAACACGGCAGGCCTTAACCAATCGCGTAACTGAAAATCTTCTTCTTGAGAATGGCGCAGCAAATCTTTTGCAAGCAAAATACCAATCACGTTGTCGCGATTGTTTTCGTAAACGGGGAATCGTGAGTGAGCCGCTCTGATGACTTCTGCAATCGTGTCTTCAACAGATTCATTGATATCGATCCAATCAATTTGAGCTCTTGGGATCAGAATATCTCTGGCTGAAAGTTCGCTGACCTGAAATACACCCTCAATCATGGCCAATGCGTCTGCATCGATGAGGCCATCTGCTTGAGCTTCTTTGAGAGTTTCCAGGAGCTCGCGGCGCTGTTCTAATGGCGAGGAAGGGCTTGGCGTCAGTAAGCTACTGATGCGTTCTAAGAGGCTTTTCGACTCGGGTTCAGTTGTCATAATGGTTAAGAATAACTGATTTATTTAAATTCAGCAGTAAGGGTTTGCCTGTTTAAGGCTTTTTAATATTTTAATTTCAAGCTCTTCCATGGCTTCGGCTTCAATATCATCTTCATGATCAAAACCTTGCGCATGAAGCGTGCCGTGAACAATTAAATGTATTAAATGTTGCTCAATTGATTTTTTTTGAGCTAAAGCTTCTTTTTTTAGTACCGGTAAACAAATGACCAAGTCAGCATTCAGGGCATTGCTATTAGGATCAATATCGTAGGGAAATGTCAGAATATTCGTGGCGTAGTCTTTGTGTCGATACGTTGCATTCAGTTTTTTACTCTCTGCGTTTCCAACAAACCTAACAGTCATGCTGGCATCCTGTTGCAAAGCTTTTTTGATCCAGTTGCTGATTTTTTGTTTGTTGATCAGGGGTGACCAAGTTTGCTCAAGAGATTCACTGGCAAACTGAATATCAAGTGTTAGCTTAAATGCTTGGCCCATATTCAATTCATTCCTGAATCATCAATTCGCCACGCAAAGAATGAGGCATGGCTTCCGTGAATGTCACAGGCATTAATTTACCGATCAAGCGTTTGGCCTGATCTGAGCCAGCATTGATTAGAGCGACTCGACCATTTTCTGTTCTACATTGCAAGTGAATGCCATCGCGCGCCATGCTTTCGACCATGGCAAGCTCAGTTTTACCCACCATGCTTTGATTGATTTCTAAAACATGCTCGTCAATTTGAGACACCAATCTTTTGAGGCGGTCATTTTTAACTGCTAATGGAATGTCATCGGTTAGATTGGCTGCAGGAGTTCCAGGTCTCTCGCTGTAAGTGAAGCAATAGCTGTTATCAAATTTAACTTCTTTGACCAACTTCATCAGTTGTTCGAAATCTTCTTCTGTCTCGCCTGGGAAGCCAACAATGAAGTCACTTGAAATAGAAATGCCAGGACGCACAGCTTTCATCTTTTTGATGATGCTTTTATATTCCAAGATGGTGTAGCCACGTTTCATATTGGCTAAAACTCTGTCCGAGCCATGCTGAACTGGTAGGTGCAGATGATTCACAAGCTTAGGAATTTTTGTGTAGGCATCAATCAAGCGTTGCGTGAATTCTTTAGGGTGACTGGTCGTGAAACGAATTCTTTCTACACCAGGTATTTCTGCTACATATTCCAAAAGCATTGCGAAGTCAGCAATTTCACTAGATCCTGCAATGCTGCCTCTGTAGGCATTCACGTTCTGACCCAGTAATTGAATTTCCTGAACACCTTGTTGTGCCAAGCCAGCTACTTCGGTGAGAACATCTTCAAAGGGTCTAGAAACTTCTTCACCCCTTGTGTAGGGCACCACGCAATAGCTGCAATATTTAGAGCAGCCTTCCATGATGGATACATACGCTGCACCGCCTTCAACTTTGGCAGGAGGTAAGTTGTCAAATTTTTCAATTTCTGGAAAGCTGATATCTACTTGAGATAGACCGCTTGATTGTCGCGCCTGAATCAGTTCAGGAAGTCTGTGCAGAGTTTGTGGGCCAAAAACAATGTCAACATAAGGTGCGCGGTTAACAATGTGCTTACCTTCTTGGCTTGCAACGCAACCGCCAACACCAATCATCAGCTCGGGTCTCTTTAACTTTAATTCACGTAGTCGACCCAAGTCAGAGAAAACTTTTTCTTGGGCCTTTTCGCGTACTGAACATGTATTTAGAAGAATTAAATCGGCATCTTCTGGCGTATCAGTTTTTATCATGCCATCGTGATGGTGGAGCACGTCCACCATCTTGTCAGAATCATATTCATTCATCTGACAACCGAAGGTCTTGATATAAACTTTTTTCATTACTTAGATGAACTGAAACGCAATGATCGCAACGATGGTTGGTGGCAAAGCTGCCAAAAATAACCACAAAGCAGAAACGCCGCCATCAGGAAAGTGTTCACGAAGAATTGACATACCTGCTGGATTTGGAGCGTTCGCAATCACAGTCAAGCCGCCACCAGTGATGGCGCCAGCAACCAATGCATATTTGAACTCTTCGCTCGTGCCTTCTACCAATGATCCGAGGTAAGTCAGAGCGGCATTGTCAGTGATGGCAGTCAAAGCTGTTGCACCGTAGTAAACAAGGGTGCTGCTCATGTTTTCTAAAATCGGTTGTAACCACCACTGCTGCATACCGCCAAGCACAACCAGTCCTGCCAAGAAGAATGCAACCATCAAAGCTTCTTTTAGGAGCAAAGGATTTTGAAACTTAGCGTAAGCGTGTGTGTAACCCATGAAGAAAAGTAGCAATCCCATGAAGACCACAGGGTGATGAGCAAACACCACGATGCCAGCTAAGAATAGTAAGTGAACTGCCACAACAAAAATAGGCATCACATCGTTCTGGTGATTTGCATTGGCTTTAGGTAAATCTTTTCTTACTAATAATGTGACCAATGTGGCATTCACAATGACCGCCAAAGCTGCTTTCATGCCGAATGTTTTAAAGACGTATGCGGTGTCCCATCCCCAAGCGCTTGCAACCATCAAGATTGGAGGAGCAGCAAAGCTCGTTAATGCGCCACCAATAGAGATGTTAACGAACAACACACCAATCGTTAGATACATTAACTTTGCATTTGATGTTTGGCTGAACACTTTCTTCTTCAAAAGTAGGGCTGCCAAAGTCATTGCTGCTGGCTCGGTGATGAATGAGCCAAGCAATGGAACAAGGCTGAGTGTCACGAAATAACTGGTGGTGACATTGTTGATGCGGAACAGTTGGCTGAGTAAGCCAGACACCAAGCGCACCAACTCCGAAGCAAAGTGCAATACAGGACGACTTGCTGCCACAACCATGATGGCAAATACAAACAAAGGCTCGGTGTAGTTTCTGCTTTCTAAATACTCAACAGAAGGCTGATAGCCACCAGAGGCAAAAGCCATGAACAAGATCAAGATCATCGCCCAAAAACCAAAAACAGCTTCAACTTCACCAAGCAAGTGCCATAAGCCAGAGTGATTGGGTTGCTTGTGAGCCAAGTGCTCAAAGAATGATGATGAAAAAGTGTGCAACACCGCAATAGCAAAAAGTGTTGTGGCGATAATTTGTAGGGTTGTTGGATTCATGAAGAGCCTTGAGTGTTCAAATCGTTAACAGGCTCTATTGTAAGCCACTGAAAACACCGAAAATCCACATATAAACTAGGTAAATACCAGTGACCTGAGGGTTTTTTTACTCGGATGTGGATGGATTTTTAGTTTGGGCTGATTGCCCAGAGAGATTTTCAATCAGACTCGCATTCATCGATTGATGCTACGAGAGGGGGAATTTGGTGGCGAATCAGGGATTCGAACCCCGGACCTGCGGATTATGATTCCGTCGCTCTAACCGGCTGAGCTAATTCGCCAAAGACCGAAAGTATAGCTTATTTTGCTAATTTCACCTAGCTAAGGGCTGTTTCGGCAAGTGATTAGGGCTTAATAATGCTTAGGCAGAGGCTTTTTAAGGCTTTTTTAGCCAAGCAGCTTATTGATTGAGCATTCGGTCATTAGCAAAGTGCTGTGACCACCATAAATCCTAAGCTACCAGCGCCTGACCATGCAGCAGCTCTTTTGAGCTTGTGTTTTGAGAACGGGCGATAAAAATCATCTCTGATGGCGTAGAGTGAATCTAGGATTTCTTTCGGACTGGATTTTTTAATGAACAATTCTGTGACGACTCGATCAATTCTGAGGAAAGGTTTAAAGATTCCTTTGCCATTGATGAGATATTCAAACCAACCTTTTTGCTTGATTCTATTTTGAGAAAACTCAATTTGATCTGTCTGAACTGAAGAAATATTTTCAGACGGTTGAGCTTTCTTTTTAAACAAGACTTTTAAATTTCCATGATCTTCTACTTTGATCACATCAAAGTACTGGCTGGCTGCGCATGCCAGTGTGAATTTCGAGTAATAAAAGAGGTGGGCTTTGAAGTAGATGTTGTGTGGTGATGCATCAGCTTGCAAAATATTTGGAACTTCGATGAACAGATAGCCACCATCTTTGATGCTTGAGTGCAGCTTTTTCATCACTTCTAAGGGCTTTGCCATGTGTTCAAACACGTGAAACAAAGTCACGATGTCTGCAGAGGAATCCTGAACATCGGACAGCATCGCCGTTTTAACTTCAACACCGTATTGCTCTTTTGAAAATGTTGAGTAACCAAGATTGGGTTCTATCCCTTTGGACTGAAGCCCTCTTTTTTGCGCCATGTACACAAATTCACCACCACCTGCGCCTATATCTAAAAGAACTTGATTGGATAGCTGTACATGTGACTCAAGAAATTTGATTCTATCTAGTGCGGTGATGCCGGCGCGACGCACATACTTTGGTTTTGGTGAGTAAGTGCTTTTATAGTCTTGGCGGTAATTGTGAGAATAGTAGATTTTTAATTCTTCATCTGATGGAATTTCTTGCTGCTGCACAAGGCTGCAGTTGGTACAGAATGAAATGGCCAGTGGTGACTTGCTCTTGGCATCATTTTGAAGATTGGTTTGTAAATTGGTTGAATTACATAACTGACAAGTAGAGGCCATAAGTCACCATTGATTGTTTGTAAAAAATCTTAAGAAGTTTCAGCTAAGGGTAAATTGATCAGTAAGTTTTGTGGCTTGAACTTCAGGCACTTATCGATGTCATGGGCCATGGCAAGATAAATAGGCTTGCCAGCAATTTCTGGCAGCATGCGACCTTTGTCAACAAACTCCAATTTGAATAAGCACAAGACTTGTGCCAATTTTGAGTTGTCGACTGTTTCACCGTTGTAGAGTGCATTCAGAATTTCAGTGGCATTGACATCAAGACCAATGTGCCATGACCATTTAGAGTCTGAAATTTGACCTTGGGGAGTGATTGTCACTTTTGTGCCGTGGAAGTGGAAGATCCACTTTTCAAGAAGTCTGCTCAGAGCAGCAGCGCCATCTTGGTCATAGTTCAGTTGGAGAACAAAGTCATGTAACTCATCACGTTCCCAGTAGTCATCCGCATTCTCTTTGATCATCACATCTAAATCAATGCTTCTTAGGGGTGCTGAGTTTTGTTTGAGTAATTCACCAATGCTGCCAAAGCCACCAGTTTCTGCATACTTCTCAACAGTGATTTGATCCGCTGACATGATGTGACCATCTTCTAGGATGGTGATCTTTTGCATTCTGAACAAAAGCTCTGCAGCTCTTGCTTCAATGGCACTTGGGTTCTCACCCAAAAGGTGCTGACAAAGGATTTGAGTTAACTGGTCAACAAAGAGCGGTGGAACATCAACACCGTCGCCTTGAAATAATCCCAAGTAAAAATTCTCTAATGTAGGCGCTTGAGCCAACTTATCTCTGAAGCGCAACCAGATTTCATAGTTCACCTGAATATCAGGATCTTGCATTTTTTTAATTTCAGCATAATCAATCGTTGCTCTTGGATTTTCTGTGAGCAATTGATGGATCTTTTGTTCTTGCGCGCAAGACTCTGGGATAAGAGCAAGCTCTGGCCTTCTTAAATAAGATCTTAAAAAGTCATCAGTGATGATAAGTTGTCGATCTTGATTGATGGATAGAAACTGGTAATTGCTGTTCGGCCAAAATTTGCGCATGATGTCTCGTTAGAATGTTTTTTTAGTATTGTGCAATGAAAATGAAATAAATCCATGAAATTGATCCATAGCCGCTTCATTTTTAGGGTTAATGCCAGATTACTTTTGGTTTGTTTTTAAGGCCTTTTTTTCATATTGATGCATCTTGTGGGCGTAAATCCAGATGATTGCTAAATAAATCAAGAGTGCACCTTGAGCGCCCCACCAATAAGTGAAATTCCAACCAAAGAAATTAAATCTCAGAGGTTCCGGTGCAAGACCAACCACCAGGGTTGTCAAAAACCAAACACTTAGTAGGATAACGATCAAACGTTTATTTTTAGACCATGTTTTCATGGTGTACCTACTGGAAGATAAACGCGCATACAAGTTCCGTACTTCAGCGGTGATTCTTGATAGACATTTTCAAGAATCTCTAGTTTGCCGCCATGCTGCGTGGCGATCTCTTTCACAATGGCCAAACCTAAACCACTGCCTTCAATGTCACTTCCAAGAACTCGGTAGAAGCGTTCTAAAACTCGCTGACGTTCTTCTGGAGGTATGCCTGGACCTGTGTCTTTTACTTCAACAATCAATAAACCGGCTTGGTTGGCGTGTCTTACATCAACAGTCACGGTGCCGTTCGCTGGTGTGTATTTGATGGCGTTATCGAGTAAGTTATTGAATAACTCTTTCAACATCACTGGATTGCCATACATTTTGTATGTTTGTTGATTGGTTTCATAACCCAAATCAATGTTCTTTTCCCAAGCGGCTGATAACCAATTTTTAGTTGCGTCGGCTGCTGCTTGCGATAAATCAATCAAGATCTTTTCGCTGAGCTTGTTGGTGTTTTCCATTCTGGCCAGTGACAGCAATTGCTGTACTAAGCGGGTGGCCCTGGTAGAGCTATCTGCAATTTGTTCTAAGGATCGTTGTAGCTCTTCAGGACTATTTTCTCTTTGAGCTAATTCAGCCTGCATGCGAAGGCCGGCCAAAGGAGTTTTTAACTGATGAGCAGCATCAGCAATGAATCGCTTTTGTGATTGAACGGAATCTTCCAGCTGATACAAAACGTCATTAAAGCTAGAAATCAATGGCATGATTTCTTGAGGGGCTGCACGTTCTTCAATGGGGCTTGTGTCATCCACCAAGCGCTTTCTAATTCTATTTTGCAAGGCGTTCAATGGTGCGAGACCTCTGCTCAAGCCAAACCAAACCAAGACAACCACAATCGGCAAAATAATGAACTGCGGCAAAATCACGCCCTTGATGATTTCATTGGCAAGCTGAGATCTTTTTTCTAGGGTCTCAGCAACCTGAACCATCACTGAGCTAGGGCCATTCGTTGTTGAGAGTATGACCAAGGTTGCAGCAATTCGAACTTCATTGCCTGCAATTCGGCTATCACGATAAGTGATGGTGCCTACTTGTAATGGGTCTCCATCAGCTGGCAAAGATAAATCTTTATCACCCGCAATTAACTCTCCGCGGGGACCGATGACTTGAAAGTAAATCGTATCGTTTTCATCAGCACGCAGAATTTGTCGAGCAGACATTGGTAAGGTCAGTGATATCTCGTCACCAACTGCTTTAATTTGTTGGGAGATGGCTTGAACACTGTTTTCAAGACTTCGGTCAAACGGGGCGGTTGCAATTGATTGAGCTACCAAATAAGTCACGGCAATACTCATTGGCCATAACAATAAAAGCGGCGCCAACATCCAGTCTAGGATTTCTCCAAACAGTGACCTTGGACCTTTGCTGGCATGTTTTAAGCCATATGACTCTGGGGGTAAAAGTCGTTGAAGTTCCGCATCAATGGCGGGGCGTACATCAGCCATTTCAAATATTAAGCTTCAGATACTTTTGGAGCTTCTGGAGGTGCTTGAAATTTTTCTAGGCAATAACCTAGGCCACGGATTGTTGCAATACGAATGCCACCAACTTCAATCTTCTTGCGAAGGCGATGAACGTAGACTTCGATAGCGTTGTTACTGACTTCTTCACCCCATTCGCACAAATGATCAACCAATTGATCTTTGGATACGAGGCGACCAACTCTTTTTAATAGAACCTCTAAAAGTCCTAGCTCTCTTGCAGATAGTTCGAGCATTTTTTCATCGATATAGGCCACACGACCTACTTGATCAAATTGCAAGGGGCCATGTTTCACAACAGTTGGTCCGCCACCGGTGCCTCGGCGCGTCAAAGCACGAACTCGGGCTTCTAATTCTGATAGGGCGAATGGCTTGGCCATATAGTCATCAGCACCCGCATCCAAGCCTTTGACGCGTTCTTCAGTAGAGTCAGCGGCTGTCAAGATCAAAACAGGGAGCATTGAATTTCTAGAGCGAAGGCGCTTAAGCACTTCAAGGCCCGTCATTTTGGGTAAGCCTAAATCTAGGATCAATAAGTCAAAGGCCTGGGCGGATAGGGCGAGATCAGCAGATTGGCCATCTTTCACATGGTCAACTGCATAACCAGACTGTCTCAAGGACCTGGTTAACCCATCAGCTAATACGCTATCGTCTTCTGCAATCAGTATTCTCATACAGCCCAATCAGCAAAATCTTGCTTGTTTATAGGTATTGTCTGACATTAGGCAGCAATAAACTAGTT
>JACCDG011999400.1_pt1 | contig 27617 bp, 18 predicted proteins | sample 7442471 | NCBI WGS metagenome assembly JACCDG01 (sample SAMN15323444, study PRJNA562643) | freshwater metagenome | isolation source: river surface water | place: USA:Blue River Watershed | collected 2017-08-17 | reverse complement strand
GTGAAGGGGGCGCAGAACCACAAGGTCTCGGATCCCTCATGAATGGTAACGACGTGACCCGTGACCGCATTCGCCCATCCAATTTCCTCGTGAGGTGGGGGTAACTTCCAATCCGAGAGGGGGTGACCCTCTGCGACCCAGGGGGAGTCGATGGAATGTCGTACCAGTGCGGTTCCCTTTCCAAGGGGCATTTGAAACTGTGTGCCTTGAAAGACGGGGCGAACACGGGGGTGGTCGTGGGTCTGAATGAGAAAGGTCTGCCCTTGCGAGGGGTCCTCCGAGACGAGATACAAGGTATGGTCGGCCGCCTTGACCAACTCCAAGGAGCGTTCCTGCCGTTTTTCCTCGTATAGAATCCGTTCCTGCCTGCCTGTGCGGGCATCACACGTATACAGACGACTGGTGCTCTCTTTTTCTTCCGAGCGAATGTAATAGCACTGGTTGTTGACGACGGCCACCTCCGAGGCGACATCGTGCTTGGACCACTTGCGTTTCCCCGAATGGTCTTCACAGATGATTTCTTGAACATAGGGAGTATCTGTTCCCGTGACATACCACACGTGTTCCTGGTCGACATCCAAATCGTAGGCCTTTTTGTATCGTTTATGCCATGAACGCTTCCAATAAAATTGTGGCTCAGGGGTCATCACGATATCCACGAGACCTCCACCCACCGTACATCCAGAAAGATAGAGGTATTGATGCGCATCCGTCAATTCCTGTTTCATACGGGGCGCCACGGAGGCCACGGCGGGTTGTTCGAGAAGTGTCTGGTGACGCCGTTTTTCGTCTCGGAGCAATGCCTCCCATCGCTTCCCTCGCATACGTTCCATCCATGCCCACGGGTCTTTCCACCGAATATGGTTCGTTTCACGAATCTCTTTTGCGGTCATTTCTATCACGAAAGATGTACTACTATACCCGTACAACTTAAACGCTTTGGACCATCTTCCCCTATTGTCCCGTTGTTTATCCGAATGCCGCAACCGTTGTCCGTTCATTTGTTGTATCCGAAAACCAATACCTTTGGTCTCCTGGAGGACGTCGTGGTCATGGAACGTGTCTTGAAGAAGGTAGCCGAGAGGTCCGACCTTGTGATCCAAAAACCAAAGCGTTTGGACCCTCGTGAGGGCTTCAGTGCGTGTGACCTCCAGATTCATTTGGAAACTCCTGTCTATGGGGCCATTCCGTGGAGTCCTGTGAATTGGATGTGGGTCAATCCGGAGCAATGGACGGCGGCCTATGACGGATATCTTCACGCCTTTGATGCGTTTCTGTTTCGTGACCCCGATGCGGCCGAACGATTCCGTGTCCAATGGCCATCGGTGGCCGAAAAGGTGCGGGTGGTTCCATGGTGTTCATCGTGGTCTCCCTCACAAGGGGTAGGGGTAAGCGCAGAGGAGGTCGCCGATTCGTTTGTCTGCCTTGTGGCCGGCTCTCTTCCGAAGGGGCGTTATGTCTCCGAAGTGATTCGTGCGTGGCGTTCCACGGACCCCCCTCTGACGGTGTATACCACTCGGGAGGACATTGAGGCGGAATGGAAGGGGGTTCTGGCCTCAGTGGGGGAGAATGGCGTTCGTATCGTGCGGAAGGAGTTGAGCGTGGAGGAACAGCGTAACCTGCTTCAACGACATCGTGGGCATCTCGTCGTGAGTCAGGCGGAATCCTTTGGCTATGCCGCGGCGCATTCAGAGAGAGTGGGTGGATTTACGATTCTCAATCGCCTGCCTACGTTTGTGGCCCAGTATGATGGTGCTACTGCGACTGCGGGTGTGGCATGGCTGTCCAATCGGTACGAAGCCCATTCATCGGGTACTCCCCTCGCTTCTCCCACGGAGGGATTGCGTGAAGAGTTGGACCAGGCCTTTCTGCGATTTCGGGAAACGCCTGCTGCGGTGTATGCGGACGCTCGTCGTCAGCGAGCACAGGCCCGTCAGGTGGAGACGGAGGCAGGATGGTTGGACCTTGTCCGACAGGCCGTGGAGATTCGTAAAGGGCGACGACCGGCCAAGGGGATTCATCACTTGCCCCCCATTCTGGAGGCGCGTGATTGTCCGCCGATCAGTGTGATTACCCCCACCTTTCAACGGAAACGGTTGATGGAGATTGCGTTTCATAACCTGCTGTCCACGGATTATCCACGGGCCAAGATGGAATGGATTGTCGTGGAAGACAACGATAAGTCCCCTCACATGATGGTTCGGCGCTTGTCGGAGTTTCAGGCGACGGTTCCGGAGCTGACGATTCGGTACATTACGCTAGAGGGTCGTAGGAGCATTGGTGAGAAGCGGAACAAGGGCGTGGAACTGGCGTCTCACGATATTGTTCTTTTTATGGATGACGATGACCATTATCCCCCTACGTCGTTTCGGCGTCGTGTGGCGTGGCTTACGAAGGGGAAGGTGGCAGGCGGATCTCCTCGGGTGGCCGTGTGTACGACCATTGCGTTGTATGATTTGAAACGGGGTATCAGTGCGGTCAATGTTCCGCCGTTGGACATCCCTTTCCCTCAACGTGTCTCGGAGGCCACCTTGACCTTTTACAAATCGTTTTGGCAGGAGCGCCCGTTTCCTGAGGTCTCTCTCTCGGAGGGCGAAGCGTGGCTGGACGGTCGTACCTCCGATGTGCTGGAACTCCCTCCTCAACAAATCATTGTTGCCTTCTCCCACGGTGCCAATCAGTCCAGTCGTCGCCTGCCACCGTCCGACCAACCCCCGTCGTGCTTTTGGGGATTTCCCAAGGAATATCTCGTCTTTGTTCACGGTCTCGTGGGCGTGGATGTTGCGTAGCGTGTAGCGCCGATTCCTTAAAAGAAGCAGGGAAACTGCTTTCCACCACCCGTTACGATGGGCGCAGGAGGGAGAACGGGTGTTCTGGAGGCAGGAAGCGGAGCGACAGGAAGTGCGGGGGCCGCTGGCATCTCGGGAGAAAGCGAAGTGGAGGCAGGAAGCCTAGAAACCGCAGGAGAAAGCGAAGTGGAGGCAGGAAGTGCTGGGGCAGCCGGCAACTCGGGAGAAAGCGGAGCGGAGGTAGGAAGTGTAGGAACCGCAGGAGCAACAGGAAGTGCTGGGGCAGCCGGCAACTCAGGGACAGCAGGAGCGACAGGAAGTGCTGGGGCAGCCGGCATCTCAGGAGAAAGCGGAGCAGAGGAAGCCATCTCAGGAGCAGAAGAGACAGGAGGGGAAGCAGAAGAGGCAGGAGCAGAAGAGGCAGGAGCAGAGGCAGGCGTCTGTTCTTGGATTAAGAGTGCCCGATAGGGTTGGCAGGGTGTTTTCCCTACGCAGGTATATTTCTCTCTCATGTCTTGGTTAATCGGCAGACGGAGCAATTGGAGAATGAACTTCATCAGTGCGGAATCCCCGATATTCTTCAGTACTTCTTCATATTCACAGGAACAAATAAAAACGGGGTCATCATTGACGGCTTGTAAGCGGTTAATGTCCTCCCATGTGGGGGCAAAATGGTCGGGACGTGGTTCCAATCCGGCCTCTACCAGAGATTGGTCAATGGCTTCTTTGCCCTTTGCCAATTTCTCCAACATTTCCATAAAAGGCTTACGAACGCTGAGAGGAGCGGTCAGTTGAAACAAGGAGAGTAAGATGCCCAAGAGAAGGGATTTACTCGTATCCCAGGCACCATATACCATGCGCTCTTGAATCGTAGGAGACAGACGTTCAAACAGATACAAAAAGACTTTGAGAACTTGTCCGACCAGCAAGGGGGTCGTTCCATAGAGACCCATAAAGGTCAGAATGGCCTTCTTCCAATCCCCTCGGAAGAGCTCTAGAATGGCCAAGAGGATAGATAACACTCTCTGTCGAGAGGAATCTCCCATCGCCGAGGCAGACAGTCGGGACACATCCAATGCGAGATAGACCAGAAAGACGATGAGACGGAAGGGGACTTTTATCTTATCCAGCACTTCCTTGACCGCCATCCCTCCTTGACCAAGTGACCCAATCAGGGTCCGGATAAATCCAGGAATGGCATGGAAATCATCGGTTTGGTCGTATTCTCGTTCCCATTTGAGCAGGCCATACTCGGAAGAGATGGATTGGGCGTACTTGTCCCATTCTTGGCTTTTCTTCACCATCCCCGTAAAGATTCCATCCATGTCTACCCCTGTGGTGGTGGCGGCAGTCGCGTCAGCAGCAGTAAGCGAAGCGGGAGCGGCAGTAGAGGCAGGAGCTGCGTTGGGAGCAGAAGCAGAGGCAGGAGAAGAAGCAGAAGCAGGAGCAGCGTTGGGAGCAGCAGAAGCAGCAACAGAGGCAGGAGAAGAAGGTTCCTGTCCACCTCGTTGGCCAGGATTCAGATACTGCCGAATGGCAGGCACATAGGGCCGAAACACTTCCGTAAAACGCTTCTTTTCCTTTTCTTCCAACAGTGGATGACCCTCTGCGTCCGTCACATGATGGACCCAGTCGTCATCCGTGGTCTCCGCAATGGCCGTGAGGACACGAGAGATACCCTCTACCGAGTCCCGAAGATGGTTCCATCCCTTTTCCGTTCGTAACTGTTGATGAAGCTCACGACGAATGGGTTCAAACGATTTACCCCTTGACATCCTACTAGGAGTTCTTGACTTATTTCATTGATTTAGATTCGATGAAAAAAGGCACACCATTGGGAAAGTATCAAAGAAAGAAAGGCTGAAAGGTTCATTCGGACAGGGATGATAAGCTCATTCGGACAAGGGGTACAGGGGGTAAAGCATCCGCAGGATGCGGACTCTTTAGAGAGGCTTGCGTCGCATGCCCCAGATGGGGCATCTTGCCCCCGCACTCTGTGCGGGAGGTCCCCCTCTAGGAGCCGCACATCAAGCATTCTTCCGAGTCGGCGGAGGTACGGAGCTGACGTTCCATTTCGGACTTGCTCGCTGCTTTCTGGAGCTCAGGGTCAATGGTGAACTTCTGAGCCATCACCGGCGCCCGCGTGCGCAGATAGTATTGACCGGTCTTCAATCCCTTCTTCCAGCCATAGAAGTGCATGGACGTCAGTTTGGCATAATTCGGGTCGGACACGAACAGGTTCAAGCTCTGAGATTGGCAGATAAACGCACCACGTGCGGCTGCCATATCAATCAGTGTCTTCTGCTTGATTTCCCATGAGGTCTTGTACAGACGCTGAATGGATTCAGGAATGAGGTCAATGCCCTGGATGGAACCGTTGCGCGCAATAATCTGTTGCTTCATCATTTCGTTCCAGAGGTCCAGTTTCTTCAAATCGGCCATCAAGTATCGGTTAATGACAATGAACTCACCTGCCAGGGTACGACGGGTATAAATGTTACTGGTAAAGGGCTCAATGCATTCATTGAAGCCGAGAATCTGAGACGTGGATGCCGTGGGCATCGGAGCCAACAACAACGAGTTGCGAACACCGTGTTGTCGGACACGGGCCTTTAGGCCCTCCCAGTCCAGGAGGCGCTCGGATTCGGCGATGGCCGTGGTGGTGAAGCGCTGGGCATCGGGTGTGGCGGTCAGAGGGGTGACGTTCCAGAGGTCATATTGAAAGAGACCCTGCGACATCGGGGAACCCTCAAAGGTGGAATATGGGCCCTCTCGCTCGGCGATTTCACAGGAGGACTCCACAGCGGCATAATAGATGTGTTCAAACAACAGTTGATTGAGCTCGGCCGCCTTCTCGGATTCCCAGGGCGCACGGAGCATCGCAAAGACATCGGCCAGGCCTTGAATGCCAAGACCCACCGGACGATGGCGCAGATTCGAGGTCTTCGTTTCCGGTGTCGGGTAGAAGTTGATGTCAATCACACGATTCAGGTTGCGAATCACCGCCTTCACCACCTCACGAAGCTTCTTCACATCAAAGGTGCGAGCAACGGGATCCACGTAGGTGGGGAGGGCGATGGAGGCGAGGTTACAGACGCTGGTCTCGTCTTCTGCGGAGTACTGAACCACTTCCGAACAGTTGCCTGTCAGGATACCATTGAAGACACCGGCGTGATTCTCGGGTTCGTTGAAGCAGTAGGTGTCATCGGTGCGGCCTTCGTCCAGGACGGAGACCACCGTTACAAATTGCTCTGCGTTTCTCTGTGGCTCTTCCCCTGTAATTTGCAGACGATGGCACGGCAATCCTAACACATTAAGAACGTGTAGAGCTGAGGATGAGATGATAATTCTGTATAGCGGTTTGCTAACATATTCCTTGCGCCCACCCTTTCCATCCGGCATTAGAGTCACACGCTCTTTATGTGCCAATGTGACTTTGCTCTGGACACCCAGTGTCTGCAACATTAGGCGAATTCTATCCAGAAACTCAAAATGGATAGAGCCAATCTGAAGTGATTGATTTGTACCATTTCGTACTAAACAGCCGTCTGCGTCCAGAAGTCCTGCAAGCCATTGAAGTTTGCAGGATACTGATGAATTCATGGGAACATAGAATTTCTCTGGAATTTCGTCAGGAAGCATCGTATTAATGCGCCCCATCTTATCCTCTTTGAGGGATGAACTACGAATTGCAAGGTAGTCCACCAGATTTTTCTTTTCACCATACAATGATAATCCTTTTCCGATATAGCCACTCGGATTTTTATGGTAGGTTCCGTCGCCACAGAAGAATCCGTGCGTGTAGGGGAATGGGATATCCTCTTTTTCATCACCTGGTGTCACGTTCAGGCCAAATTTGAAAAGTGTCATTCCGCTCTTTAGCTCCCAAGCTTCCACACGTTTCGCATCTTTCACGGAACGCTTATCCGAATATCCTTCACGAATCAGGAACTTGTGATACGGCGTACAGGTCAGTTGCGCACCATTGCTCAAATGGACGGTAATGAGCTTCTGATTCTCACCGGTCTTCATTACCGTCGTGGGAGACCACTTCTGACCGTTCCAGACACGCACCTCCTTGCCCTCCAGCTCTTGAATCTGAATCTGACCCTTGTCGGTGAGGATGTAGGTTTCAGGCGCCACGCAGAGGTTGGAACTCTTAATCGTTCCCAGATTCTTCTGATTGGACTTCTGATTACAGGCATCCTTGTACAGCAAGTAAGGCGTACCCGTTTCAATCTGAGAATCCAGTACCTTGAACCACAGTTTCTGTGCGTCCACCTGCTTTCGGCCACGTCCTTCCTGTTCGTAGCGCTCATACAACGCACGGAACTCGTCTCCATAGACATCCGACAGGCCTGGAGCCTCCGCAGGACAGAACAGCGTCCACGGCTCATTCTTCTCCACACGCTCCATAAACAAGTCCGGAACCCACAGGGCATAGAACAGGTCACGACAACGCTCCTCCTCCGAACCCGTGTTCAGTTTGAGCTTCAAGAAGTCCTCCACGTCGGCGTGCCACGGCTCCAGATAGATGGCAAAGGAGCCGTTGCGCTTGCCGCCACCTTGGTCAACGTACCGTGCAGTATCATTAAAGTTACGGAGCATCGGTACAATGCCATTGCTGGTTCCATTCGTACCTCGGATGAGTGACCCCTTCGCACGGATATCGTGAATGTGGAGACCGATACCACCCGCATACTTGCTAATCATCGCACAGTCCTTGAGGGTGTCATAGATGCCCGCAATGCTGTCCCTGCCCTTCATCGCCAGGAGGAAACAACTGGACATCTGCTGTCTCGGAGTGCCCGCATTGAAGTTCGTCGGAGTGGCGTGAATGAAATACTTGTTGCTGAGCAAGTCATACGTCTCAAAGGCTCGCTCCAAGTCCGTCGTGCCCCACAGCGCCAGAGAGACACGCATCATCAGGTGTTGGGGGCGCTCCAGGGTCTTTCCCTTTGTGTTTCGTAGCAGATACTGGAGTTTCTCCAGCGTCTTGAAGCCGAAGTAGTCCAGGTAGTAGTCTCGCTGGTAATCCAGACGCGCATTAATCACGTCTCCGTGCGTCTTACACAGATCCAATAGCTCCTGGGACACATTACTCACGACTTCTCCTGTTTTCTCGAGTTTCTGCTCCGCCAACTCGAAGATGACGTCCGTGAATTTGTCCGAAGTGTTGCGATGATGGTTGGAAATCGCAATGCGTGCGGCCAACGTTCCATAATCCATGTTCGTCGTCATCAGGGAAATGGAAAGCTGCGCTGCCAACTCATCCAATTCCGACGTCTTGACGCCGTCATAGATGCGAAGAAGGGTGCGTTGCGCAATCAGCGTCGGATTCACTTCCAAACCGTCCGCCGCCAACTGAATGCGCTTCAGCACCTTGTCAAAGGAAACGTCCTCCAGTGAACCATTACGCTTCACGACCTTCATACTCAAAGACATCTTTTCCCGGATGTTACTTTATACGCAAATGGATGCTTTATACCGACTTCAATTTTTAATTTAGGGGTGAGTTAATAGAATCGGACGATGTCATTTACTGGTGGAATCCTTGTTATCTTACTTATGCTACTCATGCTTCTCCTTGGAGTCTGTGTTCTCCCCTCTCTCGCCCAAGGGGGCGGGGGCATGAGGGGTGTGAGGGGTGCGGGGGACGGTGAATCCACCTGGGAGGCCTTTCAATCCCAGGCAGCGCAGGGTAAAAAAGGGAAACAGGCACAGATGGACGCATTGGAGAGTCCGGACTCACCTTTAATGGAGTATCCACCGGGTAAACCGTGCCCTGTTGCCCTGTATTCCTCGGAACCGTATCATTTGTTGTCAGATGTTCTTCCTCCTGTCTCCCAGGGAGAAGAAGCCCTCTCCTGCGTTACAAGTCGCTCATGCTTTGCAACGGACATGGAGGCACAGATGGCGAAAACGGGAAACTATCGCCAATGGACAAATCAGTACAAGCGGGGATATCCAGACCACTGTTCGGCGCCTCGGCAGGAGCTGGTGCTGAGTATGTATCAGGCCTCTCCTCTTGTTCTTTCTCGGGCTTAAAGGGATTTCCGTGTTCATCCAACTTTTGGAGCTGGAACTGAAACTGTATGCGACAGACATCTTCCGTGGTTTTTGCTTTCTTCGTAGGGCGTGTGGATTCGGGTATCGTAAAGAGACCCTGTTTGGCCTGCTCCACGTCTTCCCAAAAGGTGCGAAGGACGGGCTGGAGAGAGACCCACCATTCCTCATTGCGTACCACGAGTTGTTCACACCATTTCATCAAACGCCATGGAATCCATTCCACCACTTCCGCATCGCCCATCAACATCGGCGCCCAATCCGACGGGGCATTCACGGGACTGTACTCGTAATGAAAGCTGCCATGGGCACTCCATTCCCTCTTCTCTTCTGGGTCGGACTCGGGGTGGGGTGGTGGAGGCGTATAGACCAGTGCGATGGTGCCCGATTCCGTGGAAGGTCCCTGTTTGGGAGACAGTTGCGCATAAGGGGACGCAAATTCTGCCTCCACAAAATCACAGTGAGTCAGACCCGTCACATGGAGCTGCATCTGCATCTGGGCGTAGTAGTCTTTTGAGATTTTCCCATCAATGTCTCGGGTCACAGGACACTTAATCTCCACCAAACGACCTGTTCGTATTCCCTTTGGACAATGATAGACCAGACCATCGGGAGAGGCCATACACTGTGGATGGGTGGGGTGTTGGAGTCGCCCTAGTTCTTTCAAGGTTACGCCATACCGTGCCTCATAAATCTGTTTCACCACGGGTTCAAACCGAATGCCCCAATCAAAGGCCGACATTTGGTCACTGTAGACCGCAAGCGCCTGATTCCGTGGAACAGGAGGAACCGTCTTGGATAGAACGAGCTTCGCCCGTTGACGGGGGGCTGCAAAGAGTTGCCCCAATTCACTGGCGGAGATGATTTCCGACATCTGACGATACCATTCAGGGGTTCGCTGTTCCGTCTGCTTTTGTTGAAGGAGTGCATCCAGCCGTTCCATGAGGGTAGGGTCGGATGAGGTAGAAGGGGGTCGTTCGAGTTTCGCACGGAATTGGGCCTCATAGGCTTCGAGGAGATGGTCCACTACGCCCTCTTCCTCGGAAGTGAACTCATACGCATCCGCAAGCTCCTCGGCAGATTCCAACCATTGTTGAAGCTGAACGGAATCTTCGGGTTCCGATAACCAATTCTCTACCAGGCGAAGCCATTCCGCGAGTTTGGTGCGGAAGCAACTGCGACTGGGACTGCGACTGGGACTGCGACTATCGGATTCCATCGTACTACACAGAAACGAAAGGGGGTTTAAAATCCTCTTTCGTGTCGATGTCTTGTTGTGTCTCATCGTTTCAATTTTTGTAGGTCAAAACGGAGAGGATTCCTACTTCTCGGATGCGACGGCGGTTGCGACGAGAACAGGAACGGACACAGAAGGGATTTCCTCTTTTCGTCGCTTTCGTGTGGTATCCGCCCTTGTCTTTTTCGCATTCAATTCATATATTAATTTACCGGTCACTTCCTCCCGCTTCATATCCAACCCCTTAATGGAAAGAATACGCTGTGCCGTGGGGTCATAATGAACCACCTTTAAGGTATTCAATAATTTCTTATCCAGGGACCGTTGAAGAAAGAGAAAGAGTTGTTCCTTTTCCTCTTTCTCCATCGCATACTCCGAAGCAATCTCTTCAATGAAGAGACGAATCCGATTCAGACGCAGACCTCGTTCAATCCGATGCCATTGACGGGAATAGGCGTTCTTTGCCCCCTCTTCTAACAACAGACGGAGGGGGTCCATTTTTTCATCCATGTCGGTCTTCTCCGTGGAGACCCTCTTTTGTGTACGATGACGATAGGAATCCATAGCTACTATACGTATGTCGTTGGCGTTTAATATGTGATGATAAACCCTTTATGGGTTAGGAAGTCAAGGTCATCCGGTGGTCAAGGTCATCAGGTGGTCAAGTACCTCTCGGCAGGAGAAGGGTTCCAGTCGTTCCGAGGCAGGAGGAGACAGGCGATAGGGTTGACATTGATAAAAGGTTCGCCAACAAAATTGTCCGCCTTGTGTGGGGTCAATCTCTTCCCAATGATAATCATCCGATGTATCCGTTCGTGTCAGATCCACTGGACAATAATAGATACCGTTATGGAGAATGGGGTCGCCTGAGAGAAAGAGTCCATTGGGTTCCAATACCTCATGGAGGACGTCTAATGTATCTTCCTCCTTCCATAATGCGGTCCCGGAGAGAGTAAGTACCGAAAACTGTATTACCCGTGAGGAGTCCTCTTTCGCGGTTGCGGTTCGTGTGCTTTGGGTCTGCGCAGGGGTGGTCATTGTGGCGGGGCTGGTGGTGTTTGTCGTGGCTCCGCTCTTCCTTGCCCCACTGGTTTGGGTTGTGCTGGAGGTCGCTTCACTTGCTCTGCTTGTACCGCTTGGGCCTGCTCCGCTTGTACCGCCTTCGCTTATTACACGGTAAAAATACGGTAAAATAAACATCTTAAGACCATAGTAAATAGGTTTCTTTAAATGACACAGCCTGTTTATCCACGTTCCTCCTCGGCGTCGGCTGCGTTTCCTCTCCCGCAATTTATGCCCCGCACCCGCCGCGAGGTGAATGCGACCGATGCGGTGAATGCTCGGCAATTTGAACACTGGCAAACCAACGGGAAGCACGGAGTCTATCAACGGCATGATATGAACCAACAGGTACCCTTCTATGATGTGATGCCCAACAGCAGTCGGTCCAATGACCGAAGTTATCGTTCTCAGCCCCGATACGACGTAGAGGCGGAACGTGGAGTACAGAATCCCTATTTTAATAAATATGATGCGACCTCGGATTCACGAAATATGGCCCGTGAACTGAGGGGCAGTGTCTATGAAGAGAAGCATACGAGTTATGCGGCAGAATCCTCCTCCATTATGGAGCGAAACATGGAGAACCGGTGGTTTCTGCCAGGAGGACCCCCCATGCCTGCCCCTGTGGTGGAAGAATTACGCCCTCAGCGGGACGATATTCAAATTGTGTATCGGTCCGTGGAAAAGAAGTGAGCCTTGGGCGCTTCGGTCCCGTGGAAAAGAAGTAGGCGCTTCGTGGGGTCAGGTCAGTTGAAATCCAATACGACAGGAGTAGAATAGACCTGTAATTTTGTGAGGGAGGATGGGGTCTGCTTGGTGCGGCGACGAGTGGTACGCAGGGTATCGGACACCGACGCACGAATCTCCAGCACCGGTCCACCCCCACTGCGTGAGGTAGCACTCTCATTGGACTCGGTGGAAGAGGCAGAAGACGGTGGAGAAGCATCTCCTTTGTTCCGCTTCTGATGCTGAATGGTTTCCTTTAAATACGCATTGTAGCCCGTACGGATTTCCTCTTGATGGGCTTCAATGTAATCCAAAATATTGGTCTCCAGGGCCCAACGGAAAAAGTTCAATTTCCCAATCGTGGTCATGAACGGCTCGTGACCTGGTATTTTGAACATAATTCTCTCCCGACGGCAATTGGGGTCAAAATACTGCTTGGAGTAGGCTTTGAGCTGACCTTTGTAGCTGAGATACACGAGAAACTCTTGTCCGTGGAGGGGATAACGAATAAAACATTTGCGACTGTACTTGGTGACAAACCAGTCAATAATACGGAGACTCAGGGGAGCTTCGCCATGAAGATAGGCAATCACTTTTGGAATGTCCGGATGTGTGCTGTAGAATCGTTGAAGGCTTGAAATCACCAGCTCGGGCTTACATTCAATCTTACGCTTTCGGGTATGGGAATCCATGGCTGCGAATAAAGGGGCCGTTGAGGCTTAGGCTCTTTTTGCTTGGGGACAAGTGTTCGTTTTTCATAATTTTAAGATGGGATACAGTTAGAATGGCCTACAACCCTGATATTTCCCTCTTGCCTGACGTGAAAGGGGTCAGTGTCACACCGATGAGTGGAGGTGGTGGTGATGGCAGCGGTAGTGGTGGCGGTGCTGGCGGACCGCTCACGAGTCTCCTGCCGGTCACGGATTCTTCCATTCCCATCAAGGGGTTTTATGGTGGTTATCAGTCTTATGAGGGTGGTGTGGTGAATACCTCTACGGTGTCTCCTGCTCCTGCTGTCCCTGCTACTCCTGTGGTCCCTGCTACTCCTGTGGTCCCTTCGGTCCCTGCGGTCCCTGTCGTTCCTTCGATGGCCGTTCCCTCTGCGACAATGGCTCCTTCCATGGTGATGGCGTCTACCCTTCCTGCCGTGACGGTGGCGGCGGTGGCCCCTGTGGTTCTTTCGTCTGCTCCTGCGATGGAGGAAGCGTCAAAGGCAGAGCCAGAGGCAAAGGCTGAGCCAGAGGCAAAGGCTGAGCCAGAGGCAAAGGCTGAGCCAGAGGCAAAGGCTGAGCCAGAGGAAAAGACAGAAGAGGCAAAGGCAGGCAACAAGACAGGCAACAAGACCACTCCCACGAACACCAAGGATATTATAGTAAACAGTGTGTCTGCCAACGGTGATAAAGAAATCCTGCTTTTTGGTGAAACGGTGAAGCTACGTCGCACGGCCTCTTCCCCCTTTACTGCGGATGAACAGCGTGTCTTGAAACGATTCGGTGCGGAGGGTGAGACCATCACGGTACAGGAGAAAAAGGACATTCTTCAAGCCATCTACGACGGGCGTTGTACCACCGATAAGAATGTGGCGATGTTGGACAAATGTAATCCCATTCGCTCGGTGTTGAAGCGTTTGGCGCTTCAATGGCTTACGAACTATCAAATACGGGATGCGATGGAAGAGGAGGCTCGTAAAACGAATGCGGCATCCAGGGCAGCGTCCAGGGAGGCAGAGAAGGGCAATCGAGCGTCCAGTGAGGCGGAAAAGGCAGGTACAAGTGAGGAGGAGAAAGCGTCAAGCGAAGCAGACAAAGCGGAAAAGGCAGGTACAAGCGAGGAGGAAGAGGCGGACAAAGCAGAGAAGGCAGGTACAAGCGAAGCAGACAAAGCGGACAAGGCAGGAGAAGCATCCGAAGCCTTATGGCACATCACCAAGCGTGGTATTCCCAATAAGGACATTCGTTGTTATTGTATTTCTGCCATCCAGCTTCTTTACTCCCTTCCTGCCTTGCGGCGTGCGATTCTGGCCTATTCCTGTCCCGAGGAGATGTCCGTGAACGAGGTGGTGAAGAATAACAAGCAGGAACCGACTCCCGAACAGGTGGTGTGCGTCCTTCGCTCGGTCTTTGCGGATTTATCGTCCAATACCGGCTCATTGGAAGCCGAGGCGACCCTAGAAAATCTGGAAGACGCCAAGAACATCGGAAAAGCCAATCGCATTGGATTTCTGACCCGAGCCTTCTTCAAGAATGTGGAAAAGAATCGGCAACAGGATGCGTTGGAGATGATTCGTGGTCTCCTTTCGGAGATAGAGAAAGTCCCTTCTCTTGTGTCGGTGGTCTCGGATCTGTATTCTCATCTTCGTCGTGAAACCAAGTGTGCGTCGGGGGAGTGGGTACCTTCCGAGAAAGCCGACCCCGTCCTAGATATTCCTTTGCCTGCCAAGCAGCTCCTTCAAGAACCGTCTTCGTCCGTATCGTCGTATGCTCAGGGCTACAACGGAGAGACACCCCTTTCGTTGGATCAATTGATAGAATACTATCAACGGGAACAGAAAGAGGATACACTCGCGGCCTGTGAGGGGGGACCAGGAATGGCTCGGTACAAGGTGGAACCCTCTCCTGCCAGCCCCTTCCTGTTCCTTAGTCTGTATCGTACGCTTCCCACGGAAGATATCTCCCGTATGGACCCCCGTGTTCGGATTGACCTGCCGGTGGAATGGAAGTTGGGTTCGGAGACATATCGTCTGTTTAGTGCGATCCTGTATCGTACCTCTGCGTCGGGGTCCGCGGCGGGTGAGAGCGGACATTATACGTATCGCCGTTTCTATACACCGGCCGATGTCTCTCCTTCGACAAAGGTGGCGGATTTGCGTTCGGTGGTCTATGACGATGACACGGTGAAGCGCCTGCCATTGAATCCCGAGGATTGGCTCACCCAACCGTATCTGGTGGTCTATCGTCGTCATCTCTTTTCCATGGGAGCCGTATCCAGCGAAGAAGCGGAGAAAACGGAAAAGGAAAAGGCAGAAAAGGCAGGCGAGGAGGCAGACGCGGCCATGAATCAAGCCTACCGCAATGAACTCGCTCGGCTGGAGGGGGCCATTCATCTTTTGGGAACGGCCGAAGAGACAGCCGCCTATTATGTGGAAGAGGCCTATCGTCGCCTGCTTCGTCGGATGGATGGATATCCAGAGGCGGTCAAGGAAGAAGGAACACGCCGAGTGGATGCGGTGATGGAACGAACGGCGTTGAAAGAGGCCATGAAACAGCGGGTGGAGGCTCAACTCACTCATGTGCTGGCCCAATATCGGTCCAACTATGCCAAACGACGAATGGAACTCCGCAAGAAGCGGGGAACGATGCCGACGGCGGAGGAGGAGCAGGCGTCCAAGGAGAAAGAGGCCGAAGAGGCCAAGGCACGGGAGGCACATCACGAGCATTCGGAGCGCGTCAAGAAGGCGCTGGCCGAAATGGAACAAGAACTCCAGACGTACCTTACCACGCAGGAGGCGGAGGCGGATGCAGCAGTTCCCATCACGGTGGAAGAGAGCGAGGAACAACGGCGTCATCGGGAGGAGCGCGAACGCTTGATTCAAGAAGCGGAGGAGGATCTCAAGCGTCGTGAAGAAGCGCTCAAACAAGAAGAGGCAACCTCCGAAGAGGCAGAAAGGGAAAAGGAGGAGGCGCAGAAACGCTATTTTGAAGCACAACTCGCCACCAAGAGAAAGAGGAATGAGGAGCGAAAGGCGGCGGAAGAGGCCGCCCTACAGGCCTATACAAAGGAGAAGGAAGAAGCCGAGGCGGCCGAGCGACGTCGGCAGGAGGCAGAAGAGGCCTTTGTGGCAGCCAAGGTCGCACAGGAGATTCTCCAACAGGTGGAGAAGGACGAGGAGAACGAGAACGAGGAGGAAAACGAGAACATCCCTCCTCCTCCGCCTAACGAGAACGAGGACGAAGAGGAAAACGAGAACATCCCTCCCCCTCCCTCGTCTCCTTCCCCCAACGAAGAGATGGCGCTTTCTACCGCAGTTGTTTCTCAAACGAATAAGGTAAAATCGGTGCGCGAAGGTACCGATAAGAAGGAAAACATTAGGGAGATGGTATCCGAGGATGTGTCTGAAGAGGATATCTCTAAGGAGGATATCTCTAAGGAGGATGAATCTCCTGCTTCTTCCGTGACACCTGCCTCTGCTGCTACTGATGCGACTGACGCGACTGCTCCTGCTGCTCCTGCTTCTTTAGTGACACCTGTCTCGGTTACACCTGACTTATCGGATTCGCTTCCTGCCTCTGCTTCTGCCTCTGCTTCTGCCTCTGCTGCTGACGCGACTGCTACCTCCCTTCCCTTAACGAATGCGAAGAAAGCCTCCCTCTCCGCCCGTATCTCGGCGCATCGTCGGAAATTTCTTTCTAACATCCTCTCGAACGTGAAAGTCACCGAACTTCGTAAACTATCCGAGGACGTCCGACGTACCTCTGATACCTCTAAGGCAGAACAAGCAAAGAAGCGGTATCTGATTCAAATGGAGAAGGCAGGAAATGCCTTTGTCTCTCAGTTAGAGACCCTTAAGGAGGAGAAATATGAGGAAGGGCAGGAAGGAAAGCAGACCGATCTTGTCTCTGCGCTCCTTTCCCAACGAGAGACCACCATGGCTTCCTACCTACACACAAGGGATGGGGAGCTCGAAAGAGAATACCGCGACTTTCAAGCAAACTATATGAATTACGCCACCACAACGGCGAATACGCAACGCTTGAAAGAGGAGAAGGAGAAGCAAAAGGCAGCACGTGGGTTCTTTGAAGGGAAATCCGAGGAATATAAGCAACTCTCGTCTTCCCTGAAGGACAAACAGGCGCTCCAAAAAGAGAAAGAAGAACGGGTGGAACATCGTGCCGATGACTTTCTCAAGAAAACCAACAGTGAACTCTATCGTGGCGCATCCGATATTTATCAGGCACGGTTTGACTACATCGTAAACGTCTTGAAACATGACGCACTGGTCTTCCGCCTTGAGGCTGTGGACCCTACTTCCCCCCATGCGGTCCTGTGGGAAGCCTATTTGTCCCAATGGCAGGATGCGCTTCAGAAGAAACTCTCTGTGGTTCGTTCCTTCTTTGAGGCATGTGATACGCTTACTCATTACCTGGAGAGCTTTCCTGCCAATTTAGACGAATTGAGCAAGAACTATCGTACTCGGGCCAATTCCAGAACCGACGCCTTAACCATTACGAATCAGGCCATTACCCAGAATCGCCCCAATATATTGAGAATTATTGAAAGTATCCTACAACGTATCAACGGCACCAAGAAGGGATATTCGGACGAAATCCGTCGCACACTTCTTGAGATGATTACGTTGATGCGTGAGAAAGTGGATGTACCCGAACCCGTCACATTGGATTCTGCGATACTTCCTCTTCATCGCCTGCCAGAGAAAAAAGAGAGCCTGCTACGACTGATGGAGACCCTCCGTGAGAACATTAAAAAAATGACCGTGCCATTAAAGGAATTTATTTATGAGAAAGATCAAGACCTTGTTCATTATGGCAATACTGTGATGAATGCGGAATCATCCCTCTTTTTAATCAAGATGGAACAAACCGTGGAGCAAATGGAGACCTACCTTCAAGCGCTTCTCGCATCGGTAAAGGTGTCTGAAGTGAAGGAGGAGAGGGCAGACGTGAAGCAGGCAGAAGCCGAAGCAAAGCGGGCAGAAGCCGAAGCAAAGCAGGCAGAAGCCGAAGCAAAGCAGGCAGAAGAGGACCGAATCCAAGCGAATATCGCAAAGGCCGCTGCGGAAGCCAGTGAAAAAGAAGAAGCGAACCGAGTCGCAGCAGAGGCGCAACAGGCTGCAGAAAAGGCGCAACGCGTCGCAGAAGAAGCGCGACAGGCAGAGGAGAAAGCCAAAGCCCATGCGGAAGCGAAGGCAAAAGAGGCAGAAGAGGCTCAGGAGAGTAAGCCAGTGAACGAGAGACAAACGACACTCTCTACCATTCCACTCTCCCCCCTGTACGAGGAAGGAAAGGATCTTCTCTCTACTGCCCAACGGTATGCGAAAGAGGAGAAGGCCCCCGAAGAGATTCAACGTATTCTCAAGGAGTTATCCATTCACTATCACAGTCTTTCCTCTATCCTCCGTGAGTCCATCGATAGCAATCAAAAAGAAAACACCACGCATCAACGGAATACCCTAACGAATGAGTCAAAGGAAAAGCTGGAATCCATCCTTCAAGTGATTCTGCGGGAGGATAAAATGATTCCGAATACGTCATCGTTTCCACGTACTCACTTTGCTCTTCAGAAAGTCGGAATCCTTCTCCCTCTCCTGTTGAAGGAGGTTCCCATGGTCGCCCCTCAGGGTCCTACGTTGCTCAACAGTTATCCCCTGTATGCGCTACCGTCTTTGATTCAAGAGCTGAAAGAGGAACAGCGACGACTGGATGAAGAAATTGCCCAGAATCAACGGAAGACACCGATTCTCCCCTCTCTTGCCAGTGAGAGCAATAAGAAGCGTTATCAAAATCGTCTAGAAGAGATCGAACGGCGCACCGAGGTTTCGCGGGAGATGTTCAAACGTCTTCGTGCCCTGGAACGACAACACGCCCAACTGAAAAAGAAAGAGGGGCAGCTCGTTGCGATGTATCAGTCGCAGATTTCCTCCCTTGTCCCTCCTCCTGGATACGTAGAGGGCGTGGCGGTTGCGGATGCGGCGGTTGCGGATGCGGCGGTTGCGGATGCGGCGGAGGCGGATGTGGTGGAGGCGGAGGCAGAGGCGGATGTGGCGGTTGCAGATATGGAGTCGGTTGCGGATGCTTCTGAGTCGGCCCAGGGGGCCTTCGAGTCGGCACCCCAAGAGACTCGGGCTCGTCTCATTGAAGACATGGAAAAGCGAGTGAAACAAGAGGATACCTCGCCCTTGGAGGAGAGAGCACTGATTACGCTGGATGAATCCATCGAACAATGGATGGAGGAGAAGGTGGATGATGCTCACTATGATGACATCCGTGCGTTGTATGACCACTATGGCAAATGGCTTCAGATGATTCATTTGGGCGAGAAGGAGGTAGAGGGTGCCCAGGAGGAATTGGAGAAGGTGGTGTCCGAAGCTCGTAGGGTATACGACACGCTCAAACAAGAACCGGATACGTCTCTGGAGGAGGTGGAACGGATGTTTCGTATCCTCTCTACCCTGAAACGATTCAGTAGCTATAAAAATTCCCCTATCTGGAAGAACCTCTTACAACAAAAGAAAGAGGAACAACGTCGACAAGAGGAAGAAGAGGCAGAACAAGCGAAGGCTGCGGAAGAGGATAGCCGATACCAAAAGGCGAGTGAACTCCAGTTGTATGAAACCTTGGAACTCACCTGGGAAGCATCCGAGGAGTTCGTGGATGAATTGGAGCGTGTTCTCCCCGAGGGCGACGAACACAACGTCATTTCTCTGCCTGCACGATTGAAGGTGAAAGCCAAGGAGGTGTCCAAGGGAATGTCCGAATTGGTGGAGTCCATTCTTGCGCTTCGTAAGCGTAAGTCTGTGAAGGCCGTGACATCCTCGAATCAAGCCGAATGGAACATCCAACTCCAACTCGTTCAACGGCTTGTGTCCGACCTCCACCGAATGACAAACCAGTCTTCCTTTATCAAAATGAAGGGTGTGACGGAGGAGATTGCCGATACCCTTCGCTCACGCATTGAGAAAATGTCCAGCAATTTGGATCGTGTGTCAAGCGCATTGGACTCCCTGTTTCTTGTCATCCAACGAGAGAACAACGCCAAGGTGGTGAATAACACAACAAAGGTATCGAAGAAGCGCAATGCGTTTCGGTTGGATCGGAATACTCGGAAGAAGGCGAAAAACAATGCCGCACGACGGGTCCGTGAGGAGAAAGAAGCCGCAGAGAAGGCCGCGAAAGAGGAGGCCGAGAGGGTGGCCAGGGAAGAGCAGGATCGGCAGGCCAAGGAGGAGGCGGAGAGGCAGGCCAAGGAAGAGGCGGATCGGGTGGCGAGGGAAGAGGCGGAGCGGAAGGCCGCTGAAGAAGCGGCAAAGGAGGAGCGCAAACGTCAGATTCAGGAGAAGAAGGAGGAGGTGGTCGCAAAGGGAAAAGCCGTGAAGGCGTTGGAGGCGAAGAAAGTGACCATCCGACGAGGAATATTGGATGCGGATCGTGCCATCTCCACCTTTCACCAAAACAAGAGTCTGGGACTCCATACGCTCCGTACCTTTAAAGGAATGAAGCCTGATGTCCAGAAAAAAACCCTCGAAGAGAAGGGATGGAAGGGCACGCCTGCCGAATACATCGTCGAAGAGGAAAAACGTCTACAGGGGATGGACCACTCCATTCGGGAGCAGGAAACCCTGCGGACTCGCTTGTTGGAAGAAGAAAGAGAGTTGCGTGACGTGTCCCTTCCTGAAGCCAAACAGGTGTTTGATGCGGCGAAGGGGGAACTTCAAGGGTTGAATGCGATCTCCTATAAGAATGCCATTGAGCAAGTCTATGGCCCCCTGTCGGCTCAAAAGCCTGCCTCTCCCGTGGTGACCAAGTCGGCTCCTGCTCCTGCTTCTTCTGCTGCTGCTGCTTCTGCCTCTTCGGAACTCGGATTACTCCAAGAATACCGCAAAGAGATGTCGATTGGAAATGCGGCACGAAAGGCAGCGAATACCATGCGTCGTCCGAAGAATGTTTCCAAGAGTCTCTACCTGCCTCCTCCGCAGCACCGAGATTCCATGTCCTCGGCGGCCTCTGCGTCCTTCGCCAAACGGGAACAGAGCTTTCAAAACAATATGGCAAAGACCCGAAAGGCCCTGAACGAAGCCAAACAGAGACAGAACGCACTTCGTGCGAAGCTCAAGGAGACGAGTGAGCGCCTGAGTCGGGAAGAGCCGTCGCTTGAGCAGGAGCAGGAGCAGGAGCCCTTTGCGGAGTTGCCTGCCTCGAAGGTGGAACCTGCCAACAAGGTGGAACCTGCCAACAAGGTGGAGCCTGCCCCGAAGGCGAATCAGAAGAAGGCCCCTAATAAAACACGCTCGTTGAATGACCGCCGAAAGGCATTGAGAAATACCATCAAGAAACAGCAGAAGACGGCGGTTTCCAAAAAGGTATTGAATAAATTGTCCAAGGACTTGGATCAAGTGGAACGTACCGTGTCCTATCCTGCCACGGCCAAGAACGTGATTCAACGTCTGGAAAAGGAGTACAAGCCTTAGAAGCGCATACTGCTCCCACGTTTTACCATTAGGTCCATCAGAAACAGAACAAAAATACCACTGGAGATGAACATCAGCATTTCCGAAGTGAGCTGCTCGGGAGTCGAATGATTCATCTCCTCCAGTCGGGCATACAACTGGTCCAACTTTCTCATCACATCCTCCATAGAGCGCTCCTGTCCAGAGTCACCTAGCGATTTTCCATTGGCATTGGCATTGGAATAGGTTCCAAGGGCCTTCTTTGTACCATATCCTCCGAGGCTCCTTCCATTACCCGAAGAAGCCTGGGAATAATATCTGCCTCCGGGAGGCGGGAGATGTTCAATAAATGCCGTCTGTGCCCCACTCGGTGTGATGGGTTTCCATGACTGGCTCACCGAAGGGATAGGAAGAACCGCAGAGGCATTGGCTCGTTGATTGCTTGTGGCGGGTTGAAAGGCATTCGTAAAGTCCGGTTGGAGACGATAATCCCCCGCATCCGGCGCATAATCCGCAAACGCCTCCTCCACGGGCACACTGGCCCCAAAGAAGTTCTTCTTGCTCATCGTACTTCCGCCATTCAATGGGATGGTCATGTAATGTTGGCTCACTTCGGATTTGGAGTATTCTTCCAACATGTCCTTGTGATATTCGGGTGTTTCTGAACCTGGATGGTTTGGATGTTTTGAACGACTTGCCATTCCTTCGGTCTGAAAGGGCTCATAGAGGGGGGAAGCGGTGACAGGGGCATGTTCGGTCAGACCGGTCTGGGGATTCATCGCCGGCACATCGGGAAGAGGATTTAGGTGTTGGCGGTCAGGGTCCTTTGAATAGACGGCGTCCTTTGAGTCCTTCGAGTAGACTGCGTCTTTATCCAGTTCCAAGTACGTGGCGGCCGGTCCCTTACAGCGCCGTGCTTTACGACGTTCCTCCTTGCGAGCCTGTCGTGCGGCATCATCCTCCGCTCGCCCCGGAGTACCCTGAAACGCATCCTCCAATGAACAGTAATTCATCGCTTCTACTACCTGTTAGGAATCATTCTTCTTTTGTGAGTTTGAACGTCTCCTAACCTCTCCTCTAATCAGAATGTCGCTCTCCCTGCCTCTTATGGACTCTCCCCTCGCATTGACCTATGGCATCTTGCTCATCCTCCTCATCGTCTATTCCGTAGCGGTTCCTGTCTCCCTCCGTATGTTGATGGACTCTCTATTGGGTCGTATTCTAGGTGTTCTGTGGATATATGGTATCACGGAGTCTCTCGGATGGGTCTATGGTATTCTGACCGCCATGGCGTTTCTCCTTCTGCTGTATCGTTCCCCGTCTTCCCCGTATGATTCACGGGAAGGGTTTGATGGAGGTGGCACGGTGAGTGAGAAGCGCCGTATTGGCAAGCGGTGGTTTGTAGAGCGCGTGTTAGGGGAGCAACCGGTGGCCATTGCGACGGACCGTGTCACCACGCATCCTGTTCAAGAATAAGCCATAGCCCCCTATAGGATTTCTCCCGCCACAGAAGTAGACATGCGTTCTTGGCCCTCTTTTTTACAGTTTGAAGGAACTACGGATGGTGTCTTCCGTGCCCTCTTTGTGGCACTCGCTGCCTTTGTCGTGATTTCCTATTGCGCCCTCTTTGAAGAGGAATATCACCATCGTCTCACCACCCTCTATCTTCAACCCTGGTGGCGCTGGTTGGTGGCCCTCTTGTTCCTTTCCTCGGTGGTATGGTGTCCTCGTGTGGGCATCTTGGTGGCGTTCATCGTCTTCCTGTACCTCCACGATATGAACCTGTTGATGACTCCGTTGCCCTCCCTTTAGGGAGACACCCACCGCTGAAAGCGGTGGTCTAGGTTTCCCCACTCTGTAGGGAAATCGACCTCCCCCCACCTACCTTTGTTGCTTGCTGTTAGGATCCCGCAGAGGGAGAGAAGAACTCTACCACTAACAGATGAGTGTTCCGGCTGCTCTATCCGGTCCTGCCCTCGCCACGATGGTGGCCATGAGTCCCCTTGACAGTATGCTACACGCGCTCAATCAAAATCCCTACTTTATTGGAATGATGATGCTTCTTCTCAATCTGGGAGGCCGTTTTATCAGCTTAGAAGTCACCAAACAGCAGGAGCAATTCCTTCAGCATCCCTGGGTTCGTCGTGTTCTTATCTTTACGGTATTGTTCGTTGCCACTCGTAATTTGTGGGTTGCGTTCTGGGCCACTCTGGCGGTGATCCTGCTTCTTGGATATCTCTTTAATGAGAACTCGGCCCTCTGTCTGTTTGGAAAGGCAGGCACATCCGGTTCCACATGTACCCAAGAGAGTCCTTCTGCCTCCGAAGAGATGACACCCGAAGAGAAAGAGATTCTCCAACGTCTCAGTTCCAAGGCACAGCGTTATGCGACGAGTGCGGTGGCTTCCAAGCGTTCGGAGGAACAAGAGGTGGAACCCTCCAAGGGGTATTCGGCGAACATGTCTCTGCTTCGTTACGGAACGAAAGGGGGGCCTAAAAGAGGGTGATAGGATACAGTGGTTTGTATTTGCTTTTTGTATCAAGCACATAGAAACCGAACAGATAGAATGGAAAAGGGCGAAGGGAAAAGGAAATCAGGTTTACAAGTTGAGTGTCATCGTATTGGCGGCCGGTGGAACCGGCTTACGACGACCACGACCCGAACGTTGGCGAGTGGTATCGGTACTCATCTCGGACATCGGGGTGGAATGGACGCTGGACAACTCCGAGGCGGCGTGAATGGCCGGCTGTTGAGAGAAGGCAGGCATCGGGGGAGGAATCATCACGGGACTGATATCTTCTGCCGCACGTACCTCTTGGAATGTCTTGAGAATGTCATCCACACCGGAGGGGCCACGCATTTCACGACGAGGGCCTGAGGGGGCAGGAGCGGAGGCGACGGAGGGGGGTGGCTGTGGAATGGGTGGAGAGGTTTGGAAGGCGTTAGAGGCCTGATAAAAGGGGCTTGGACCTGTGCCTGCGGCACCATTCATTGGCATCTGTTGGGGCATTTGTGGTGGACCCGAAGGAACGCCCATGGCAGCGCCCATAAAGTTACCAAATCCCTGTCCTGCCTGTTGGGCTGCCGCCGCCGCAAATTGTTTCGCCAGCTGCGGGTTGTTTCGGAAAATGTCATCGGGGGTCATATTGCTCATCTTGGTACGGAAGAAGGAGTTGCTCATGTGAAACATAAATCCACTGCCCACGAGAGACATCATCAGCTTTGCCTCGGGTGGCATATTTCCACGACCCTTGTACTTGTCATACAGTTCCTCAAACACTTCATCAAAGTCCTCAATGTTCTCATGAACGGATTCAGACCAACCATCCAGCTCCCAATCAAAGGGATTAAACTTGCTGTTCAAGAACTCGGCACCGGTTACGACACCCATCAGGCATTGACGCTGAAAACGAAGAGAGGCTTCCAGGTTCTTTGCGTCCAAGAGACGGTCATGCTCCTGTTGAATCTCCTCCAAGGAATTGTCCATCGTAAATCGCTTGGTGAGCGAATATCCCTTGCTCTCCAGACGGTTCAACTTGTTGAGAAGCTCTATCTTCCGCTTCTTCTCCTCCTCGGGACTCAGACGTGTTACTGCCGAAGACGAAATGGAAGGACCTGTGGCGGACTGTGGATTGGAGAAGAGGTCCGAGGACGACTCCTTGGACACCGTGACGTCGGGAAAGAAGGAGGAGCCCGACGAGGAGGCGGAGGACGAGGCATACTCCGAACGAGCAGGAACATCCAGGGAAATGGACTCCAACGGCTCCAGGGGTTCCAAACCAATGTCCGTAATCGGGTCCATCGCAGAGACTTCTCGCTTCGCCTCCGAAGAGCGGTTGGCGCTTGCGCTCGTATGATGATTGCTTAAGAGACCCACGCCCAGGTCATCGCCCAAGTCCTCTCCTCCCAACTCAATGACGTTGCCAATGGAAGAACTCATGTGAATGTCAGGCTCATCCAAATTCGCAACAAAGTTCTGCATATCGGAAATGGTGACGGTAGAACCACTCATTTATCTCTCCACTGATAGGCTTTTTTAAGCACGATAACGGACGCACTGGTGCCGAGTAGCGCACCCATGAGAATCTGCGTGGGCGTATGACACTGTTTGACATAACGAGAATACATCACTGCCAGGGCGTATCCGACCAGGAGAAGCGCAAAGACACGGAAGGCGGGGGAGGAAGAGGAAGCGGGGGAGGTGGATGTGGAGGAAGAGGAAGCGGTCAGAAACGCCTCTTGGAGATAGTAGGCCGCCAGAAAGGATACTTGTGCCGAATGGCCCGATGGCATACCGGGTTTCCCACCACAGGGTCCATCATTGACCCACAAATTACAATCCGCTGCGTTTGCCGGACGAGGACTCTGTGTTCCGATAAGGGCATGTTTGACCGTTTCATTCAAGGCCACCGTGCCCATCATCCCCACCAGGGCCAGCCATTCCGTCCATCGACCCGTTTGAAACCACCGTATCGCAGGAATTGCATACAAGAGGATAACCGATAGAGATACCAGATTCGCCCACGAAGACATCCTATTCTGGGGGCGAGGGGCTATTCTAAGGACTACACCGATAGGAAATCCACCGCCATACAGAGGGCATCGGCCATATCCGATTTCTTCTTTGCCTTTTTCCATTCTTGGTAGAAGGTGGGTCCATGGACATCGGACACAAAGAGTTGTTCCACCCGCTGTTCGGATTTATCCTTACGTTCCTGGTATCCTGCGTCGCCCTTCGGCGCATCCGCTACCTTTTTCTTGGCGTGGACCAAGTGGAAGGCAGGACACTCCCCGTGTCGTAAAAACCATTCGCGGAGGGTCGCAAACAAGAGTACCTGTACCGACTTCATGTGTGGATTCTTAAAGGCCGGTTGATTTTCGAGTAATACCTCCGTCGCTCCCGAAAACAGGTGCCATCGGACGTCCATGGCGTGTCGTAGGGCGTCGTGTACCTTCTCCAGGGAAACCTTGGACGCATTCACCGCCTTGGGAGGGGCATAGGGAATCGCAACGGTAGGGGCAAGGGCTTCGATACACTGCTCCACGGTAGCGTGGGACAGATTCGATAGGAGGGGGGAGGCAGGACATCGTTCCCGCACAGCGTCTCGTAGGGCTTTGAGGAGGGGACGTTTCTTGGCGGTCCATCCAGGCAGGAAGGTGTGCGTCTTGGGTACGTGACGCTTACAAACGAGTCGGTCCATGACACGAAAGGAGGCTTTGGAACGGCAACGAGGGGCACTACATCCTTGGGAAGGGGACGTATCCTCCGCCAAGAGATTGATGTTCTCCCATGCGGTTAGCCGATGAGGTTGCGATTGCTCTTGCTCTTGCTCTTGCTCAACCACGGCATAGGCCAGATTCTTAATCCCAATGTCAAAGGCGATGACCTTCTTTGGAGTGTCCATTCGGAAAGAAGAGGGAAATACACAATGTTCTTTGTAAGGAGGGGCAACGGAGTTTAGATGCGTTTTCATTGCTCGTAAGACGAGAAAGGAAAACACATGAATGGACCCAGTGAGGGTTGAACTCACGACCGATGGCTCATAAGACCATCACTCTACCACTGAGTTATGGGTCCCTCCACGGTAGGGGTGGTTGGAGGTCTTTAGGCTCTTTTTTGTCTCTCTACTGACGCCCGCGCATGGAGTTGCGTCCTCCCTCTTCGTGAACGGTCATTCCCACATTCTTCCGATTCATCTGAATGTCTCGGATGCTTGGCTCAAACGAGAAGGTTCCAAAGAGTTCGGGGGCGTTGGCGTTGGCACGCTCCACACCGAGACCTTGACGGAATCCGGTGGGATGGAGATCGGAGGTGAAGGGGGTCGAATGAACGATGGCGGCAGGCGGGGGGACGGTGGAGGCCATCGGGAGAGATGCGCCGGTTCCCTCGACCTGCCGACGACGAGATTCCTCCATCAAGTCCGTCGCATGTTGAATCATCCAGTGCTTGGTATGGAATTGACTTCCTGTGCGAATGTTCTTTGTACATTGCGGACGGTAATCCGTTACCAGACGACCGTCCGACATCGCACTGGCGTAAGCGGGGTATCGGACGTCGCGAGTAGGAGGGTTAGTTGTACCCACAGACATCCGATGCGCTCCCGAATACTCACTGCCCACTGGAGAAAATAGGTTATCCAATGCTGAAGTATTTCCACGAAGGATTGAATCCATGGCTCTTTACCTAAGAGGGTGGGAATAATTTCACTCCACGTCATTCAATACAGAACTCGCTTCTACGAACGAGGAAGAACTCAACGAACCGGGTTTAACCTCACTGTCTGCCTTTCGTAGCGCATCCAACAGCACCTGCTTCTTACTGCCTTTCTCCACCGACAGACCACGCGAACGAGCCAATGACTGGAGCTCCTTCAAAGACAGGGACTCGTATTCATGCGACTGCGACTGCGACTGAGACATCGGGTGAATGGTAATCTCCTCCAACATCTCCGAAGAAGATACCGTAAGGGGAGAGAGGGAGGAAGACGAAAAGCTAGACAGAGGGGGGAGTGACTCCTCCACGTTCTCTGACACCAACTCGTTCTCGGCATCGTCC
>JACCDG010656547.1_pt1 | contig 27627 bp, 16 predicted proteins | sample 7442471 | NCBI WGS metagenome assembly JACCDG01 (sample SAMN15323444, study PRJNA562643) | freshwater metagenome | isolation source: river surface water | place: USA:Blue River Watershed | collected 2017-08-17 | reverse complement strand
GCATCGCGTCAAGCTGGTCACCATACTGTGCACGAGCTTTAATTAAGTATGCTTGAGCTTCTGGATAATCCTGGCGTCTGTATGCCATTTGAGCATATTTCAATTTGGCAATTCCAGCCAACTGAGCTTGCATTTGAAGTGCTGCTTGCGACTCTGGATTAGTATTGTTCACAAGACGGCTTGCAAGAGATCCTATGTCTACCTGGTCAGCTAATTTTGCTGCTTGCCTTAGAGATTCATATCCAGCATCAGTATCACCTTTACCTGCTGCATCTTGCAGTAGACGAAGAATCTCATTTGTGGTGGCATCATTGCCGATTACTCTTTGTACACCAGGAGTAACGTTTTGAGCCAAAAGAGTAGCCTCGGGACTGGCGTTAAAATCGCGATTATTAGTGGCGGCAATAAAGTTTTGATATGCACTAAGTGCTTGAGTTTCTTGTGGCGTAGCGTTTGGACCCAGAAGCGAATCAGCCGGGTTGAGACTTGCAACAATGACATTATTAGTAGTCGAAACAGACGCTTGAGTGGCAAGCATGGCGGATGCGTTTTTCATATTCTGCAAAGATTCAAACTTGGCAATTTCGGCTCTAAGTATGTTTATTTGCGGATTGTCTGCTTTTGCCATCACCATCTGTGGTGTTATTTCAGGATAGGTTACAGCCTGTCCAAATATAGATTGGCTAAGAGTTTTAATATTCTGATCTGCTTTACCCAATTCAGAAAGCAAGAAATTAGCTTGAGCTGTTCCTTGTTGCTGATATTGAGCGGCAACAGCTTTTGCCTCATTGAGTGCATTTGTAGTTGTTGTCTGCATTTCTGCAATTTGAGCATCGCTCAATTTATACGGTTTGAAAGTTTCGCTAACTACTTTCAGAGCGTCTTGAACAGTAGCAAAACCGCTCATGTTGCCAGAGGTAGCGGCAGCATTAAGTGCTTGATAGACCTGACCCATAGAAGCTATAAGGGCTTGATTTGCAGGATTTTGAGCAATTTCAGGAACACTGGCAATAGATTGCAAGACTTCAGCCACTCGCGCCAGTTGCTGCGCACCACCAGCCACCGGCTGACCGCTTGAAAGCGCTTCCATAGTGACTGCCGCTTCGTTCAGTCGGCTCAAATAGGACGCCTGTTGCACGTTCATCAAAGCAGTCTCGACTTTGCGCATCGCCTCTATATGAGGTGCCCACTCGGCATTGAGTTGATTAACATCAGGTTGTGCTTGCAATCTTTGTTGCTCAACGGCATCAAGCGCTGCTCTTGGCACAACTTGCGTAGTATGAATTTTATAAATGTCACTTGTTACTGGCGCTGGACGCTCGAGCGGTCGCACCGTCTGTGGTTCAGGTGCTGGTATACCATTTTTTCTGCGATAGTCCTCAAGCGATGTATATTCGCCCTTCATCGAGAGATTCTGATAGCCCTGATCTCTTGTGCGAACAAACATATTTCTATATTCGCCTGGATTGATATAAGTGCCATTAGAGAATATTCTGTATCCGGTTTCGACAAGCGCATCGGCAGTTCCTATAGCCATCGGCGCACTAAAGGCGAGGGTGGCAGCAAGCGGTGAGCCTGCAATGGAAGAATTATTGGCAAGACGACTCAAACCTTGCCTTGTCATATCAATTATTGGATTAGAAAACGGGTTCACTAGCCCGTTAAGTCCATGGTCTTTAAATCGCTGCAACACAGAAATTTGTTGCGGCATATAGCCACCGCGTACCAATAAAGGCATAAATATCGCTGCGCCCGGTGTCGATGCCAAAAGTGTTGAGCCAATATCACCAGTTTGAGGAAAATGAGCATGTAGCAACGCCATAGCCAGATTGTCTCCAGCTTCCATGTTGTTTGGAGCAGTGACTAAGGTTCGATAAGCCCCAATAACGCCGACGCCCGTATAGTATGAATGAGCTATTTGGGACCGGGCGACTTGAGCTAGCGTGGCAGTTTGTGGGTCTAATTTGGTGTAGCGGAACCAATCGCCAAAGGTATTTATTTTGTCACGACCAAAATTAGAAACTCCCGTCCAGGCATTTTGCACTCGACTGGGACCTGGCATGTTGAATACCGATTGAGCCCGTTGCCCCATAAGAGAAACTGGAAAACCAAACTCGGCATTTTCGGCCATCAAGCGCAATCCAGGACCACTAAACATGTCTGGGTTTCTTGGCGCCAAGTTCGCAAGCACTCCTTGCACTCCGGGATCTGAGAGTTTTTCAACACCAGGTCCACGCAAATTAGCTAAGCGAGGGAAAAGTTTTTCTAAAGCCTCATCTGGCAACGTAGATTTGGCAAGAAATGCCTCCACTTCAGATGCGCTCTTAAGTCCAAGTGCGTCGACAACAGATTTTTGATTAGCACTAAGAGTTGAAAAATCATCAATATTTTTAAGGGGCTCAAGCGTCTTTTTCAGAGAATCAGAAAGCGCGTATTTCAATTCCTGAATGGTGCGAATGTTGGACTGAGCCATGCGATTGGCAAGCAATGCATTGTTGACGCTCATTGTGTCACTAACAACGCTCGACGTCCCAAGTAACTGGCGCTCAGCTTGAGATACGCTTGCAGTCATCATTGAGTAGCCTTCGCCGCTCAATGCTTTGGGATTATTAAACAGTGCATGACCAAGACCAGTATCGGATATGGTGCTAAATTTCAGATTTGGATAAAGCTTGTTGAAGGTTGCTTCAAGTGGAATGCTTGCGCTTCCGCTTGCGTCCTTTAAACTGTATTTTTCCAGGAATGCTTTTAGTTGTCCGTAATTGGTAATACCAATTGCATTCGCCTGCTTAATCATCTCAGGTGTGACACCAGAACCTGGAACGTTTTTAAATACAGTCTCTAGAGTGTCATCTGCAGCAGCAGTAGTCACTTTTGCAATTTGAGAACTCATTTGATTCATGCTATTAAAAGCATTTTGATAAAGCGTCTGCAATTCAGATTGCAAAGTTATGGTCTTTCCACTGTTAAGGAAAGCTCCTCGCTCAAATAATTGGGCATTACTGGCAATAGGCTGCCTGTAAAATGCACTCTGCAGTGTCTGCAATTCAGCTTTAGGAATTCGTGCCAATAAAAAGTCTTTCATTGGACCGTCAAAGAAGCGCGGATCTTTGAGCGAAGCAGCTACCAGGTCATCGCTGACTCCTGCCTTGAAAGCATTAGGAAATAGTGCAGATGTAGGATCGCCCCCTTTTGAAAAGGTCTTCATAAAGGCATTCACATCACCGCGAGTGGTCATGCCAAACCAATCGGCAGTGGCTTTAAGTCTGGATATTTCAGCAGCATCCATACCGGCTTGTTTAAGTGCTTGCTCAATATTTAAATTGTCTATTATGCCAAATCGGCGCTTCGCTTCTATAGAGCTAATTGTTGATTGTATCTTGCTTAAATCATCATAGACTTGACTTGAAAACGCTTTCAAATCAGACATGGTGCGCAGTTGCATTCCACTTACAGGTAAGTCTATGGTTCCTATACGTTCGGCAAGAGGTGCTGCACTCATGCGGTTAAAGCCAGTGCGTGAAGCTATAGTGCTCAATGTCTCATGAGTCATACCGGATGCTATAAATGCATCTTCGATAGCAATAGGTCCGGGAATCATGGTTTTGTATCCGGCCTGGTTTATTTGAACTGTTATCTCACTACTTCTGCTTGCAAGTGACTCCAACTCGGCTAATTTTTTGGCACCAATTTCAGAAACTAACTGGGGATTAGCTTTGACTGTCCTAATAAAATCATCCAGTCCAGCGCCAAACTCACCTTTGGCCGCAGGCGCCAGAGCATCTTTCAATTTATTGAAAGATGCGGCTGCATTAAACTCAATCGGTCGGCTTACAACACGAGATGCAGGATTCAATAAATCTCCAAACTTAGCGTTTGGTCCGGTAACTTCGGCAAGCTCCTGAAGCGGCTTCCAAATATTGGAAGCTTTTTCACCAACTTCATTGCGCACAAATTGAGCAAATGTACCAACTGAATGGTTCATCCTATCGATAAATCCAGCAGATTGGAGCGGTCCAAAATTATCCATTGGACGGCCAATATTGCTAAATCTATTGGTGATGCTTTCAGGTATTTTTGGAAGAGTAACTCGGTCTAAATAAGGCTGTATGCGACCAGGCAAGGCAGTCACTTGCGATGGCAATTGAATCCCTTCAAACAATCTGAAATTACTAGACTCACCACGAATCATCATTTTGTAGCCAAGACTTGCAGCTACAGTCGATCCTATTGCGTTTCTAGTAGACGTAAATAAGCTTTCACTCTCACCAAGAGCGTTCATAGTGATGTTACGTGTCAACGTAGGCAGAGCAATCGCGCCAGCAAGTCTTGTATACGGATTAAGTCCAGGTATTTCATTGAACTTGCCTTTGGTATAGCGCATCCAGGCAATGCCAACAGCCGCCGATAAGGCATTGACCATCAAGCTCCTGTTAGATTCGTTCATGCCAAGCTTCTTGGTCATTTCAGATGGTAATAACTCCGCAGCCAAAGTGAGAGCCGAAGTCAAATCGACGTCTTCTAAGAACTTGTTTTTGTCTAAAATGTTGACATTGCGATCGGTTAGCGTAAGTTCTTTGGCTTCTTTTAAATTTTCGACAGCAAGGTCTGGTCTGATACCGGCTTTATTGCCGTACTGAAGAATGGCACCACCGGTAGGATCATTGCCATTTGTTAGCGGACCCATGTAAAATCGACCCAGTGCCACTCTTGTTGTGATGTGCAAATTAACAAAATTACTAGAAGGCTTATCGCCTTGCAAACGCGCAATGGAAGCGCGAAGCATATCTCCTCTAAGTTCACCTGTTTCTAGTGGAGCATTGCTTATTACAGTCGGGTCATTAACAGCACCCTGAGCCATAGTCATGACTTCAAGTGCAAGTCCGCGGTTAATTTTATCGGACATCGCTTTGGCTTCTTTCAAAACCCGCTCTGCATCTTGCATTTGCCCGCCGACAGTAAGAGCAAGTCCATATTGCTGACGCAATAAAATAGAGTTGCGCACTCCTTCCATAGAGCCGAGCACTTCTCTATAAAGCTGCACTTTCTGCATCTCGGTGAGAGGTCTTTGAGTAGTCGGATCTACATTGGCTTTAAGCAAATCGAATTTAGATTTTATACCTTCAAAAATTTGCTCAACAGTGGGCGTCACTAGAATAGACGGATTATCCGGATGAGGAACACTTTCACTGCGACGAATGAATTCTTCGTAGAGAGGTTTTAGCTCTGCTATATTTTGTTTTGTGAGGTCGGCATCTAAAGGACCATTTGGTGTTTTAGAAATGAGCGAACCGATTTTTTTGTATAATTCATTATCTTTGAGACTGGCAAATCGTGGATCCAAAGCCGATTGCTGCGGAACGCCTTGTAGTCTCTGAACTTCATTATCTTGACCAACAATGACCTGATCTCGCCCTGGAGCGCTGGGGATTTTGGCTGCATAAGGTGTCATATCGACACCAACTTGGCGTGCCAATGCTTGCACATCACGCGAAAGGGCCGCTTGTCCCTGCACCGCATCTGGTGCATCTTTTAGAGCCTGACTTAATTGAGTTTTGGCAGTGGTCAAATCACCGGCAGCTAAAAGATTTTGAGCATAGATTTGGCGAATGCCAAACTGCTCCGTTCGACTATCGTTGCGAGCGATGTTATAAACAGTCTTTCTGGTTTCTTGAGCAAATAGTAAATTAGCTTTGTCACCAGATAAATTGCGCCACTGTTCAAAGTCGCGTATATAAGCATCACCATAATTGCGCTGCAATTCTGCTTTAACTTGCGCTTTGGTGGCATCATCACCCGATAACATTACGGCAAGTAGATTTATGTGAGCGGGATCTTTTAAATTGCCGAACACTTTTTGCTGCAAGTTTAAGATTTCCTGCCCTTTGGGACCAGTGCCTTGCAGGATTTGAGCAAATTGATTTTTGATGTCAGCCATAAGCGGCTGTTCCATCGCTTCTATGCGAGCGCGATTAGCGGTTGCAATTTTACTCATGCGCTCAAATAAAGGGCCATATGTCTTAAGCGTTTCTGCTGTAGCCCCTTTTACATCACCATTGCGCAAGCGTGCCAGATCATTTGCGCTTATCTGGAACTGTCCCTGCATTTCATACAATAGCTCGCCCAACGGAGGAACAGGTTCTCGATCTTTTTCACCTGGTGGCTGATTTTCATAGCGAGTAAGTGCTGCGTCAATCAAAGTGGTAGGCGGCACTCCAAGTTGAACTGCCTTGCTGCCAACTTCAGCACGCACAGAAGAATTGATAGAGCGCGCATAAGCGTCAGTCAAATGTTTCTTTGCTGGATCAAGTTGTCCAGCATCACTCAATGCCGCGGCATAAAGAAATCTATTGAACGCACGACTGTCTTCACCCTGAACCATTCGCTCGGCTGCTTGAACCTGCTGCAAATAAGGATACATGGGCGTTTTCAAGCTTTGCTGCACCATGAGCAATTGTTGCAGTTTGCTATCGGATGCAATAGGCTTCAATGCCGGATTCGAATTCAAGAACTGCTGCATGTTTCGCAAACGAGCTTGATATTCTTGTGCTGACTTGGCGCCGTCCAGTCCTTTAATATGCTCTGCAAACTGACCTTTTTGAGTAGCGTCTAATTGCAGTGTGCCTACATATTGCTCAAAACCGTTTCTTAAGCCCTGATTGGCATCCGCCCATGACATTGGTTTGCCATCGACTCCAACTTTCATCTGCTGCTCTAATGCACTTTGTGCTGCAAGCATTTGTGTAAGTCTTGCATTAGCCAGACCACTTGGTTTTGCAGATGCATCTGCAAAAGCAATACTTTCTTCAAAAGCACGCGCTATCTCGGGAGTCAATGCCGCTTTAGCAGCTACTTCAAGCGGGGTGCCCTTAGCAAGCTCAGCTTCCAGCGCTTGTCTGTATTTAGCGTATGCTTGCTCGCTTTTTTCTATTGCCGCAAGTGGATTATCGACCGGTTTTGGTTCAACCGGCTTATCTACTACTGGATTTACTGGATTAGTAACATCAGGCTGAGTCACTTGCGGGGCGTCAGGATTATAAAGAAGTGGAAGCCGGCCTTCTCTTATATCTTGAGATATTTTTTGCACCCGCTCCATTATGCCGCCATGAGCTTCAGCACCATCTGTTGCAGGTGCTGCGGTTTTGAGCTTAGCCCCATATTGATTGTCGATTGCCTGAGCGCGATTTTTAAAATTGGGGTCGTCTGCAAGGGCTGGATAATTTTGCACTGTATCCTGCATAGCCTTTTGTGCTTCAGTCAGGCGAGAGCGTATTTCTTCGGGGTTTGTACCTTGACCGGCCCACTGGTACATAGCTAAAGCAAGATTGCCGCGCATGAATCCAGGCGCTTTTTCAAGCACTTTCAGATTTTCGGATAATTCTTTCAGTTGTCTTGCAGTCTCAGGATTTTGCTCATTGCGGCAAGCTTCATCCAGGCACTTGGCCCATTTGCCAAACATGGCGCGCTTTTCGGGTGGTAACAAACGCAAAATTTCAGACATTGAATTTTTGGCCTGATCCATATTGCCAGCAGCATTGCCCTCTGGCGAAAAGGCCTTAAACATATCTTTGACCAGCGTATCGAGCTTTTCGCGATGCTGGCCTATATATTGCAATTGGCGAATAATCGCCTCGGGTGAATCCGCCTGAGGTAATCGCTCGCCCTGTTGAGTGCGCTGGTTTGCGCCTTTGAACATGTCATCGGGCAAAATATCAAGCGAGGTGCGAACGTCAGCCAAAGTGTTTGAAGCAAGAGTAATTTCAGTGCGACTTTCAGGCGGAGTCTGCGCAATAGTCTGCTCAGGAGGAGTTGTGTCCCCCTTGTTTTCGACTACTTCTTTGTTCTCACCTTCGCCCGCCACGTTGTGCGTCCTTTTGAAAGATATGTCTATCTTGAAGGATCATTCCCTCGGCTGAAAAGCCGGAAACTACGTAGCTCTTTGCCGTCCAAGCAAAAATTAATTATTAGACTATACTTGCGATTGTGACGCCATCGCCACCCTCGTGCGAATCGCCAGGTCTTTGCGCTCCAATAGCCAGGGCTTGGGATAGCTTTGTGCGAACAAGAGATTTGAGCGCGCCTGTACCGTGACCATGGATGACCATGATGGGGCTAATATTTTGAAGAGCTACTTTGTCTATGAAAGCCTCTAATTCTATTAAGGCGTCGTCTGCTCTTAAGCCGCGCAAATCGAGTGTGTTTATGGAGGTGCGAACGAAACCTGCCACTTCATTCTGGTCATGTTTGGGTTCATGCTGTTTTCGTTCTTTTCTTGGATTTTTGGGGTCAAAGGCCCTTGCATTAGACTTTTTCACCTGTCTTTTGCTTGGCACAACGGCAGGACTCAAGTCACTTAGATTAATTTTGGTTCGCGCCCGACCTACAACCACAAAGGCATGATCGTCCTGAACAGATTCGATTGTGCCGAACTGCCCAATCGATTTGAGTTCGACGTATTGGCCTTTCGTAAAACCGCTCTGAATAACTTGCATCTGTTTTTTGGGCTCGACCCAGTTGTGTTCGCTCTTAAGTCGAGCAATTTCGTCTTTAACCTTTTGAGCTTTGGCAAGGCTTGGTTGTTTTTGCAAATCACTAATTAATTGCTTTACGTGCTCTTGAGCGTTTTTTACCTCATAAAGAAATTCCCCTGTGACCTTTTGAAGCATATTAGTTCTTTCCAGTTCTAATGCTTCTTTTTCTTCTTTTAGGCGATTCTGCCGCTCGATTAGTTTGAGCTTATTGCCCTTGAGCCACTGTTCATGCTCAATTGCTTCTTTTAGCTTTTGTTCTAAGTCGCTCATTAGCTCGGAAGCTTCGTCTTTGGCCGCAAGCAAAATTTCATCAGCTCGTTTTACCACCTCACTTGCAAGCCCCAGCCGTTTAGCAATTATTGTCCCTTTAGACGAGCCTGGAATGCCGATTTGTAATTTGTATGTAGGAGTAATTCCAGCATCGTCAAAGGCTAGACTGCCATTTACAAAACCGTCTTTGGTATAACCAAGCGCTTTCAATTCGCCATAGTGAGTAGTGGAAATAGTCATAGCAAAAGAATCGTTCAAGCGCTCAAGTATTGCTTGAGCAAGAGCCGCACCTTCTTGAGGGTCTGTGCCGACGCCAATTTCGTCGAGTAACACAAGTGTATTCAAACTTGCATGACTAACAATTCCCACTATGTTTTTCATGTGCGAAGAAAATGTGGACAAACTTTGTTCAAGCGATTGTTCATCACCAATATCGGCCCAGACATGCTTAAACAGTGGCACTGTACTGAAAGAATCTGAACATGGTAAAAGACCGCATTTGACCATTAAACAAGTTAGTCCCACTTGTTTGAGTAAAACCGTTTTACCACCAGTGTTTGGACCTGTAATAATTAACGTGCGATCGCCACCTTTTAGATACAGGTCATTGGCAATGACTTCATCACGCTCATGCAAAACAAGCAGTGGATGGCGACTGTTGAGCAGTTTCAATTCCGTCGATTTATCTTCGACTGCGATCAATTCCGGTTTCTTGCCACCACTTTTAATGGCTAGTCTTGCTCGTGCCATTACCACATCGAGCTTTGTAAGCTCACTATAATCGGTATCAATCTGCTCCATATACTGACGGCACAAATCACATAGTTCACTTAAAATTCTTGCGATTTCACGCTCTTCTTCAGCTTCGTTCAATCTAATTTGATTAGTTGGCTCAATAACGGAAACAGGTTCGATATACACTGTTAATCCTGATTGCGAGCTGTCGTGCACAATACCATTTACGGTGCCTGTATTTCGTTCGTTTGCATTAACAGGCAAAACATAACGACCAGATCTAACAGTGTAAATTGGCTCCTGAAGCACTTTTGCCACTTTGCTCGAATGAATGAGTCTTTGCAGTTCTTCTTTAACGCGCGAATGCAATTTTCGAATCGAACTTCTAATCTGACTCAATCGAGGACTGGCATCATCTGCGATATTGCCGCCTTCGTCTATGCAATGCGAAATTTGTCTGTGCAATTCTTCAACTGGATGCAGATTTGGTGCATGGCAATTGAGATTTGGAAAAGATTCCTCTGATAGAAGTTGTATTGACTGCTTGGTAGCTTTAGCAAGGGCAAGCAGCTTTGCAACCTGATACAACTCCAGTGGTTGCAACATTCCACCAGAAGAAAGTACTGGCAAAATATTGCGCATATCCGGAATCACATCTTGCATGAGAGCCGAATTGGACTCGATCACGCTCACAGCTTCTTGTGTCTCGTCCAGTAAAGCACTTGCGCGAATTAAATCATTTGTTTGATCGAGTTGGTTTTGAAGACATAACTCTTTAGCCCATGCCGATCGTGCTTCGTTTGCAAGATATTTGAGCAAACGATCCCATTCCAAAAAGCGCGCCGAACGCAGGTCTAAGTCATGTTCGGGCGATTCAAAAGAATCCATCGGTTATCGAATAAATATTATTACTAGTTCAAGCTCGGAGGAATTGGAGCAGCAGGCACCACGCATGGTTGCTCAGGAGCAGATGCAAGCTCGGTCATTTCCATACCAAGATTGCCCATCAACTTTTTCAAGCGAATTCTTTGCAACTCGTATTGTCGGTTATTGCGTTTATGTACGATGCCGATGCGTTCTAACTGTTTAATTGCGTCAACATGACCTTCTGGAACTGAAGATACATCAACCGAACCTTTCTCGTCGAGCCATGTGATTGTTTGCGACAGGCTGCCGAGAAGTTTGCGCATTGGTTGATCATAAACTGGCATAAAAATACTCCTAAGTCCTGAAGATTAATTCTAACATCTTGGCATCATCTTTGCTCGTGCCTGTGTTTTTTGCGCGTTCCAAAGACCTGGAATTGATAGTGTTTTTGCGGTTCAATATAGAAAAGATACAAATCAGAATAAATCAACCTCAAAGCCTTTTGCCTTCGAATCATGCTCTACAAATATCTCTTTCACTCTCCGCAAATCGACACTTCTGTATATATCGCTCCAACAGCGACGATCATAGGTCAAGTAACTATCAAAGAAGAATCAAGTATCTGGTTCAACACAATAGTGCGCGCAGACATAAACACTATCGAGATTGGCTCACAGACTAATATTCAGGACTCTTGCGTTCTTCATGTTACGAATCAATATGGAGTAAAAATCCACGACAGAGTAACGGTGGGACATGGTGCCATTCTTCATGGTTGCACAATTGAGTCTGATTGTTTGATAGCAATGGCATCTGTAATACTCGATGGTGCCATAATCAAGTCAGGGTCTCTTGTGGCTGCAGGTGCGGTGGTGTCTCCAGGAACAGTAATTCCGCCAAACAGTCTTGTTATGGGAATGCCAGCAAAAGTAGTCCGCCAAATGGGTGATGACGACAAGGAAAAGATGAAACACAACTGGCAGAACTATTTAGGTTACGCTAAAACTTATAGCGATCCTAAGAGTGTCCAAGGCGTCTAGCTACTGCTTTGAATCTGGCTTTGGAAACCATTGCGGTCTGATCCGGTCTTTGCGTATTTGATTTTTCCATTAGCCAAGAGCGTAATGTCAGAAGTGTTTCCGGCAAGATGTGGTCTGTCTCAATTAGAATGTGACCAATTCCGGAGAACCAACGCACTGTCTGGTCGGTAGACCTCAAGCGCGATATCAAAGTAACCACTCCATTACACTTAAGCATTCGGTCTTGATCACCTTGAATAATCAAAACTGGCATATCGGCTGGAATATTGCGAGCGAAATTCTTATTGCGGCTAATCAGAAAAGCGGTTCTGAAAATGTCACATGGCGGCAAAGATTTGCGAACCAATGGATCTTTCAAGGCGCCATTGGCAATTTCGGCACTTTCAGAAGAAAACTCTTTAATATATGGACTGAGATCTACTTCTCGCTTTGGATGGACCAAAAACATGCTCAGATCCTTAACCACGCGACGGTTTATATGCAATCTAGCCTTAATGGCTGGACTAGACAGAACAATACCGTCTACCAGATTGCCATGCTGGCTTGCTACTCTGATTGCCATTCCAGCACCCAAACTCTCGCCTATCAAAAAGAGCGGCGTGTCGGGGTATTGGTTGCGCACAGCTTTTGTTAGCTGGCAAATATCTGCATAACTTTTGTCGTAAAGAACTTTGTGCTCAGCAGCATTTGTATCTTCTTGACTGTACTGACCATAACCACGCAGATCTGGGGCAATCACCACAAATCCCATATCGGTCAATTCATGAGCCAGACGATCGTAAACCCGGCCATGCATAATAAGTCCATGCAATGCTATCGCGACACCTTTGGGCTTTTTTGAATTGTCCTGCCAGCGGTAATAGTGTGCTTTTGGAGCCCCTTCAATCACAGGGTCACTTTCTAGTACTACTTCGGCTTTGACGCTCTGACAAGCAAGCATCGGCAATACAATTGATGCAGCAAATAAAAAGATGTGGCGTAGCTGTCTCTTAATATAGGGACGCATATCTATACCTACCAACTTGTTAATGTTCACCCAGGAAAATTGCGAAGAAAATTACAGCTTTTAAGCGAAACTGGTTCAAGCGCGTTGCATTTGCTACCATTTCATTTACCCAACAAGAGCGTCTCTTTAAAACCTGAAACCAAGATTTTTCATGTTTATCTGGCAATTTAATGCGACGCGCATCCGACGAAAACATAAAAAATGCCCAGACGCGCAGATATAAAGAAAATACTGGTGATAGGCGCCGGACCCATTACCATAGGCCAGGCTTGCGAATTCGACTATTCAGGCACTCAGGCTTGCCGAGCGCTTAAAGAAGAAGGATACGAAGTTATCCTTATTAACTCTAATCCGGCAACTATAATGACCGACCCGGAGTTAGCTCACAGGACATACATAGAGCCGGTAACTGCATCGGTCACAGCAAAAATTATTGAACAGGAAAGACCTTGCGCCGTATTGCCCACAATGGGTGGTCAGACCGCTCTCAACGTTGCAGTCGAACTGGCTGAGTCAGGTGTGCTTGAAAAATTCAATGTCAAGCTCATTGGTGCTCAACTTGAAGCTATTAAATTAGCCGAGGACCGCGACTTATTCAAAAAATGCATGCTTGAAATTGGGCTTGGCGTTCCAAATTCTGGCATTGCCAGAAACATCCAAGACGCAAGAAGACTTGCAGGCGAAATAGGTTTTCCCATTATCGTGCGACCCGCGTTTACCCTTGGTGGCATTGGCGGTGGCATCGCCTATAACCAGGAAGAATTGGACGAAACAGCACTGCATGGTATCAACGCAAGTCCTGTGGGAGAAGTATTGCTTGAAGAAAGTGTGCTGGGCTGGAAAGAGCTAGAACTTGAAGTGATGCGCGATTGCAACGACAACGTCGTAATCATATGCGGTATCGAAAACTTCGACCCTATGGGTGTGCACACGGGCGACTCTATAACAGTCGCACCTATTCAAACGCTGACCGATAAAGAGTATCAATTCCTAAGAGACGCATCAAAGAAAATTATTCGCGCAATCGGCGTAGAAACAGGTGGCTCCAATATTCAATTTGGTATTCATCCCGGTACTGGAAGAGTAGTAGTTATTGAAATGAACCCGCGCGTCTCGCGTTCATCGGCTCTGGCAAGTAAAGCTACTGGCTATCCGATTGCAAAAATTGCAGCCAAATTAGCTGTTGGTTTAACACTAGATGAAATCAGCAACGACATCACCCGCAATACCAAAGCATCTTTTGAACCGGTGCTCGATTATGTCGTTACTAAAATTCCACGCTTTAACTTTGACAAATTCAGGGGCGCTGACCCTGTTTTAACAACACAAATGCGCTCGGTTGGAGAAGTGATGGCCATTGGTCGCACCTTTCAAGAATCAATTCAAAAAGCGTTGCGTGGACTTGAACTTGGTCTTGATGGATTTGGTGGTGTACTTAAACGATCACAAGCCGATTTCTGGCAATGGCGCAGCCGCTTGGCTAAGCCGAGCCCTCATAGGATTACTGATATTTTCGGAGCATTTGAAGCAGGGATTTCAATTGACGAAATTTCCAATTTGAGTGCGATAGACCCGTGGTTCGTACAAAATTTATACGAACTCTATCAAATGAATGTAAGCTTGCAAGATTTAAAAAACGATGGAAAAGGGCTTGAAAACCTGACTCTAGAAGATCTGCGTTTTTTAAAAACGCGCGGTTTTTCAGACAAACAAATCGCAAAAGCACTGGGTGTAAAAGAGGAAGATGTTCTCAAAGTTCGCGAAGAACATGATATAAAGCCGGTTTACAAAATAGTCGACACCTGCGCTGCAGAGTTTGTTTCTTACACACCATATTTATATTCAACTTACGAGTCCGAAACAGAAGTGCCTCTAACCAACTCAGGCAAACCCAAAGTAATGATTCTGGGCGGAGGACCAAATCGAATTGGTCAGGGTATTGAATTCGATTATTGTTGTGTTCATGCAAGCTTGTCTTTGCGTGAGCTTGGCTTCGAGCCAATCATGGTCAATTCCAACCCGGAAACCGTATCTACCGACTACGATGTCTCAGACAGACTATATTTTGAACCGCTTACTTTAGAAGATGTGATGAATATAGCCGATGTTGAAAAACCAGTCGGCGTTATTGTCCAGCTAGGTGGACAAACACCATTGAAATTAGCCAAGGGACTGGAAGCACGTGGTTTAAAAATACTTGGCACTTCATGCGATTCTATAGATAGAGCAGAAGACCGCGCTAAATTTGGCGAAATGATCAATAAGCTCAAATTAAAACAACCAGCAGGCGCTATCGCTCAAAGTCACTCAGAGGCCAAAGAGGCAGCTCAAAAAGTTGGTTATCCAGTCTTGGTTCGTCCAAGTTATGTTCTTGGCGGTCAAGCCATGGAAATCATATATAACGAAGCAGATCTCGATAACTGGCTAGCCAGAGGTTTTGCTACAGGAACCGGTCAGTCCATTCTTTTGGACGAATTCCTGGAAGACGCTGTAGAAATTGACGTTGATGCTATTTCAGACGGAAGGGCAACCATTATTGCCGGAATAATGGAACACGTTGAGCAGGCTGGAATTCACTCTGGAGACAGCACATGCGTTTTGCCCACTCAAACAATACCGCTCAAAATTATCGAACAAATTCGCGAATCGACCATGAAATTAGCTGCCGAACTTGAAGTAAAAGGTCTTATCAATATTCAGTTTGCCGTAAAAGACGGCGAGCTTTATGTACTTGAAGTCAATCCCAGAGCTAGTCGCACTATTCCATTTGTCAGTAAAGCAACAGGTGTTCCATGGGCAAAACTGGCTGCAGGTGTGATGGCAGGCAAGAATCTGTCACAGCTAGGAATTTCGCCAAGACATATTCCGCCATATGTAGCTGTCAAATCGGTTGTTATTCCTTTTGATAGATTTCCGGGTGCTGAAATATCACTGGGTCCTGAAATGCGCTCAACTGGCGAAGTTATGGGTATTGCTACTAGATTTGATTTAGCCTTTGCCAAAGCCCAATTAGCTTGTGGACAAGCTTTGCCTGTTGACGGGACAGCATTCATTTCAGTCACAGATAAGCACAAGCAAGAAATAGTCTCCATTGCCCAGACTCTTTACACCCTTGGATTTAAACTGATTGCCACAAGAGGAACTGCCCAAGTAATAACTTCGGCCGGAATTCCTGTGCAGAACACTAATAAAGTTTCTGAAGGGCGTCCAAACCTTGTTGACCAGATTAAGAATGGCAATGTACAGCTAGTGATAAACATCCCTTCAGGTAGAAGTGCCCGCGGGGATGACCAAATCATTCGGCGCTCGGCTATAAATTACAAAATCCCCGTAGTAACAACACTTGCGGGCGCAAGGGCCGTCTGCTCTGCAATTGGAGTTATGCAAACAGGCGAGTTACCAGTCAAGAGCTTGCAAGAATATCATGAAAGCATTAACCGATCTGAATCTAAATCGAGGCTCACAAGCGCTCCATATAGTCAGTCTGTGTGAGTTTTGGTGCTAAAATAATCCGACTTACAAGTCAAATGCCAGTCGGAGAAGAACAGTGAGCAGTGAGTTAGCCAAATACATCGACCACACCCAGCTCAACCCTCATGCAAGCAAGAGCGAAATAACAAAGCTTTGCGATGAAGCCAAAGAGCATAATTTCTACGCTGTATGCGTCAATCCATATTATGTGCAGGAAGCCAAATATCAATTGAAGTCAAGCAAAGTTCAAGTTGCTTGTGTTGTTGGTTTTCCACTTGGAGCCAATCTGACCGAACTGAAGGTGCTTGAATTAAACCGAGCAATCAATGACGGCGCAGACGAAATTGACCTGGTCATAAATATAGGCGCGCTAAAAAACAAAGAGTTTGAATATGTTGAGCAAGAAATTGCCGAATGTGTCAAAGCCGCTGGTGACGTTCCTGTAAAAGTAATAATTGAATGTGACTTGCTCAGTAAAGAAGAAAAAGTTGCAGCTACCGAAGCCTGCATCAAAGCTGGAGCCTTCATGGTTAAGACCTCTACCGGATTTGTTAAAGACGGAAAAGGCGCCACCGTGGAAGATGTAGCTTTGATGAAAGCTACAATAGGCAAAAACAAACTTGGTATTAAAGCTAGTGCCGGTATAAGAGATTACAAAAAAGCGAAAGAACTAATTGACGCAGGTGCCCAGCGCATCGGCACCTCTTCTGGAATAGCGATCTTAACCGGTGCAAAAGCCGGTGCTGCTGCATATTAGTGAATTTAGAAAAGCAAAAACGAGGATTAAAAATTGAAGCTCAATAAAAATTACATCGCAACTTCACTTCTAGTGGCTCTTTGTGCCGCCGGATTTCCTCTTTCTGCAATGGCAGCGGAAGATTCTGAAGCGATGAAAAAAGCGGAAGCGCTTTATAAACAGTTAAGTAACAAAAATCAGAAAAAAGTGGCTGATGCTTATCGCGAAGTTATTCGCACCGAGCCAGACAATAGCAAAGCACACCACAGATTGGGTGCAGTTCTTGCCACTATGGATCAGTATGAAACCGCAATTCTTGAATGCAAACAGTCAGTCAAACTCGATCCAAAATCCTACCTTCCGCACGTGATTATGGGTCAAGTTTATGCCAATCAAGGCAAATGGGCAGATGCGGTCAAAGAGCTTGATCAAGCAGTCGCTCTTAAACCAGATAGCTACAGAGCCTGGATGGATCTGGGCGTTGTTCATGCAAGAACAAATAACATAGACGAAGCAATAAGAGTCTATGGTAAAGCCGCTCAATTGAAACCAAATGATCCGGCAGCACACTTGAATTTAGGTGTATTCCTTGGCAATAAAGGCGAACACAAAAAAGCGATTGAAGAACTCAACACTGCTATCAAATTAGAAGATGGCAAAAACTTTGTCACTTACTTAAATCTAGGCAACGTTTATGGCGATGCCAAAGAAGACGACAAAGCAATTGAAGCGTTCAAAACTTCGCTCAAACTTAACGGTGGCAACGCGCTTTCACACTCGGGTCTGGGATGGGCATATGAGCGTAAAGGCGAAATGACTCAAGCTATTAAAGAACAAAAAATTGCAATGAAATTAGCGCCAACGTTTCCACAACCAGTTTACAGATACGCTTGCGTACTTGCGCTTCAAGGCAAGAAAAACGAAGCCGAAGCGGAGTTCAAGCGAGCAATCAACATGAAAGCCAAAGATCCTTTTGCTTATGTTGAATACAGCAAATTCTTGAAATCACAAAACAGAGAAGATGAAGCGAAAAAACTTCTTCAATCTGTTCAGATTGCCAAAGAAGGTAACGGTAAAACCGGTAACTAACATATCTTGAACAAGGAACTTGGAAACAGGGTACTTGGTCGCTGGGATTCTGTTGCAATTAGCATCGGTATCGTAATTGGTGCGGGCATATTTCGAGTACCTTCCGAAGTTGTCCCGCACATTGCTTCGCCAGTTTGGATTTTAATTGCCTGGATGCTTGGTGGACTCTATTCATTTATAGGTTCACTTTGCTATGCCGAACTTGCCACCAGATTTCCTGATACAGGTGGCGATTACGTATTTTTGCGCGAATGCTATGGAAAACTTACTGCGTTTTTGTTTGCCTGGTCAGAACTGCTCATTACAAGAACCGGCTCGGTGGCTGCAATAGCCTTAATGTTTGGTGAATTTGCAATTAAGTTTCTGCCTTATCAGGCAGGAGAATGGGAAGTAAAAACTCTTGCAGTAAGCGTTATTATGACCCTCAGCGCATGTAATCTACTTGGGCTAAAAACTGGTAGCAGACTTCAAAATGCCCTTACTATATTGAAAATTTTGGCCATTGGTTTTGTCATTATAGTAGGACTTTTCGCTATGAAAGCGCCTGCAAACAATCTCGACTTCGCTCATTTCATGAGCAAAGAGACACTTTCCACTTTTAGTCTATTCAATCTAGGCGTGGCACTTGTACCCATTATGTGGGCTTATGGTGGCTGGCGAGACAACTTATTCTTAGCGGGTGAAACTAAAGAACCAACTTCTTCTCTGCCATTTGCCCTGTTCTTATCTTGTATTGCAGTGACTGTTATTTATGTATTGATGAACTTTTTGTATTTGTGGTTTTTACCTTTAGAACAGATACGTCATGCAAAACTTGTAGGCACCGATTTATTGTCAGTCATTTGCGGACAAGCTGGAGAGGCTTCATCGCGTTTACTTGGCATTTTTATCATGGTCTATGCTCTAGGTACGGTGAATGCATTGCTTTTAACTGGCAGCCGAATAGCGTCTGCAATGTCGCTCGATAATCCATTGTTTGCAAGCTTAGGTAAACTAGACGAAAAACGACAAACACCTGTGCGTGGCATTTTATTCAATGGACTGTGGTCATGTCTGCTTGTGTTTGCATTGAGCTTTGAGAGATTGCTCTATTTCACTGGATTTTCAGTCTGGATCTTTTTTGCCATGGTGGCAGCCTCAATCATCAAACTGCGCTATCAAAAAGGCGATACAAACAATATTCGAGAATCAGACAAGTTTTACACACCCCTATTTCCATTGATACCGGCCGTAGTGGCTATAGTAGCGCTCTTTCTTGCCTTAAGTACTTTTATGGATTACAAAATTGAATCTTTATGTGGCATGGCCATTATCTTTTGCGGGGTGCCACTATTCTTTTATCAAAAGAAAAACTAACGCCCCTCAATGGCAGAAGCGACATAGTTTGCCGCTAGTGCTTGACGCAAACTGATACCAATAATTGGTGCCGGATCAGGCAACATGTCTGGAAGCGGGATAGGACTGTTATTTTCAAAATGTCCCACCATATGTAAAACACTGCCTCGACCAAATCTGAAATAGACTGCAAGTGCCCCGATTCTATCGGGATCGTGTGCTTTTAGCTGCTCGCTTGCAGCTAAAACTTTCACTGCTTGAGGATTCTTAATGCCGATCAGATGACTTTCTAAGTCAAGTTTCCAGGGAGCATGACTAACCGTTTTATTAAACAAAACTGGATCTGGATCAATTACATAAGCTTCATAAGTAGCTTGTTTATTAACCCCTTTGTTCCAAACAATAAAATCTGGAAACGCGCCTTGAATGCAGTTATCCAGCGCCCAATCCGTTGACATCAAGGACCCACCACGCATGACAAAATCTCGCAGTTTCTGCTTTCCAGCAAGATCCATTTTGCCCTGACAGTCAACGATTACTACTTTTATCGAAGCAAGATTGTAGTTGGCGACTTGTTCCATGCCGATTTTTTCAAAGGGTATATCAAATTTTTTCAGAATTTTGCCTGAGTTGTCCCAGTGCCCTTTTACTACTAAAACTTGAGCGGGACCGCCTTTTACAATAGCCGCTTGTAAATTAGGATGAGATTGTTTTATCCATGCTCTGTAAACCTCGCTACCGACATTACGAGCACCAGTGCGCTCGTGTAAAGCAGAGGTATCAGTAATGGTAGCAAGCGCGGTGGCATGGCTGACATTACCTTCAATTACGCCCATTTTGCTTGGCTCGGGAGGAATTCGCACTTTGAATTCCTGGCGATATTGAGCCTGAAGCGGAAGAGCAAGCAATAAAACTGGTAAAAGACTTATGAGGACTCTGTGAAATAGATTCATAACTTGCTTCGATTCTAATACAATTAGAGCCTTAGACGGCATTGAAAATAGCAAGTTCCCCATTCAAAATGCGAATACTGAGCTCACTTTTAATCTTACTATTTGTGGCTCTTATGGCTGCAAGCGGCACCCTGATTTGGCTTTATCTGTCTTTGAGTGGTAGACACGACCATACTAAGACAAATAGCGTGGTGTCGATTCCACGCGGTGCAAACATTGATAAAATTGTGCGAACGTTGCAAGAAGACGGAATAATTGACAACGCTCTTGCTGTAAAAATATTTCTCAAGGTCACTTCTCGCACCGAGCTTATCAAAGCTGGGGATTATCGCTTTAAATCACCGATATCCGCTATCGAGGTCTTAAACGAACTAGAAAAAGGCGGCACAGAGCACAAGAGCATCACCATAATTGAAGGCTGGAATCGCTTTGATATTGCCGATGCAATGTTTAAAAGTCCAACATTGAAATTGGAAAATCAAACTAAAGCAATGGCTCTGCTCACTGATGTATCGCTTATAAGAGATCTAGACCCCAGTGCCAAAAGTCTTGAAGGCTATTTATTTCCAAGCACCTACTATTTGCAGGAAGATACAAGCGCAAAGCAACTAGTGGCACAGATGGTGGCAAAATTCAGATCTGTTTATAACAAAGAAATTGCGTTCAAAGCCAAGTTAGCCAAATTAACTCCACACCAAACTGTCACTATGGCATCGGTGGTCGAAACCGAATCTAAGCTAAAAGAAGAGCGACCACTTGTGTCTTCGGTCATTTATAACCGTATTGCCAAAAACATGAACCTGAGCATGGACTCAACTGTAGTTTATGCCTCTAAGCTTGCAGGTAAGTGGAAGGGGGATGGCAAAGTATATAAAAGCGATCTAGCGTTGAAATCGCCCTACAACACAAGGCTATATAAGGGGCTACCGCCTGGTCCAGTGGCGAATCCGGGACTTGAATCGTTACTGGCAGCGGTCGAGCCGGCAAAAACCAATTACATATATTATGTGCGTGACCCTTACCGCCCCGATGGCAAACATGATTTCTTTGCCACTGCCCAAGGATTTGAGCTTGGCGTTCAAAAGTTGCGAAAATGGGAAGCCGATCAACGCAAAGCCGGATTGCGCTGATTTATTTAAGTTGTCGGCTCAAGCTTTATCGGTCACTTATCACGAATTAGAGACACGATTTATTTTGAACTGTAATAACTTGGTCTTTAGGAGGGAAGTATATTAATACTTCCATGGCCGGGACCCCTCTAATGCAGCAACCTCAAAATCAGCAAAACCTCCCTCCGATGCCTGTGCAGGCAACTGATGAAGTTTCTCTTGGCGAAGTCCTCAATCAACGATTTCAAATTGAATCACTACTGGGTCGAGGCGGTATGGCTACCGTTTATCGTGCCATAGACTTGAGAACTGAGCGAGCAGTCGCCATTAAAGTGTTGCACAGTGAAGTTTTACGCGATCAAGTGAGGGTTCAACGTTTCTGGCAGGAAGCTAAAACCTATCGAAACCTGCGTCACAAAAATATTATCAAAATCTTTGAATTTTTTACTGACGAAGTAGGTCGACACTGCCTTGTGATGGAGTATCTGGAAGGTCAAAACTTATCTGAAGTGCTAGACCAAGTTGGCCAACTCGATCTGCAACGTGGTTTGAAAATATTCAAACAAATAGCAAGCGCTTTAGATCACGCGCACAAAACCAAAATTGTCCACCGCGATTTAAAGCCAAGCAACATCTGCATCATGCACAAAGAGGAAGAGCAAGACTTCGTCAAAGTACTCGACTTTGGTATCGCCAAACTAATGCCTGAAGGTGAAGAAGATATTGCCAAAATGGCACTGACTCAAACTGGTGAAATTGTAGGAAGTCCGCTTTATATGAGTCCCGAGCAGTGCATGGCCAAAACCATAGACAACCGCTCAGACATTTATTCATTTGGCTGTCTTATGTATGAAGCTATGACTGGTCAGCCTCCATTGCTTGGTGGCAACGTATACGAAACATTCCACATGCAAACGGCAGTGCGTCCTAAACCCATTTCGGAACTGCGCGATGGTGTCGAGCCAGACAGCCCGCTTGAAATGATCATTCTAAAATGCATGGCCAAAAAGCCTGGCAATCGCTATCAAGCGATGGATCAAGTAATTGAAGACCTCGACAAAGTAAACGATCCGCCTGAGACCAACTCGGTCAAGAAGGGTCTGACCATTGTTAATAACGAACTTATAAAACGTAGAGCTGAAAAAGGAAAAGGCATCCCCCCGCATATCGTAGCTGGTGTCACAGCCGTCATCATTGTCTCCGGGGTCGTGGTTTTCCAGGACAATATCAGAAGAGTGATCGAACCAGCAGAACATCGCTATTTGCAATATTCAACCGATTACAGAAAAGCCCTCGACGTGATGAATTTCGGTGGTGCCGAGCAGTCGGCTATGAAAGCACTCGATGTAGCAGAAAAAGAAAAGCCAGAATTTTTAGTACCAGCCTTGACTAACCTGGTAGATTTGCAACGCATAACTAATATGTTGCCTGAAGCTGAACGCAATAACAAGCGCGCCTTAAGCCTTGCAGGCTCTATAAAAAAAGATACTCTCAATGCCGAAAAGAAATTAAAAGGCAAACTAAGAGTTTTTTCTAACTCAGATGAAAAGGTTGAAAACCCAGATGAAATCGAAGACGTTTGTTATGAGCTGAATGACGTTGCTGTCTCTTACATGGATAAAGAAATGTGGGACAGAGCAGAGAGACTTTTGAAAGAAACTAAAGCCGCCGCCATCAAAATTCTAGGCGAGCAAAATCTTGTTGTGGTGACACTAAACGACAACCTTGCACTTTTAAAATTCAGAAACAACATAGACGAAAAATATTCACAACTTGAAACCATACTCGCAGATGCCGCTAACGCACACGAAGAAGTAGCAGGCAAAGAGAGTGCTGGTCTAATTCCTGTGCTAGATGCTTTGTCTGAAGTAGAGCGTCGTGAAGGTAAATTTGCAGCAGCCGAAAAGAATGCGCAGCGTTGTTTGACCTTGGCTCGAAATGCATATAGATCATCTAGTATTCAAGCCGTTCTTGCTCGATGCCAGATAGCCAAAGTATACGTGACTGAAAAAAAATATTTTGAGGCGCGAACAGTCTTGAACCCTGCAGTTGCGGTGGTAGACCAGAACAAGAACATCTCCAATGCAGACAAAGCAGGCTTTTATATACTGATGGCAGATGCACTTTTGGGACTTGAGAAAGTCTCGGAAGCCGAACAAAAATACAATCAAGCATACGAATTACTCGCTAAAGACCCGCATATAAACGTACTCATGCTCTCAGATGTTTATACCGGTCTTGGCAATTTGTACATGTCGCGAGCCAAGTACAAGTCTGATGTAGCCGAAGTTTATTACAAACGTGCTCTGGCTGCAGCATTTCGCTCTAATGCTCGTGAGCAAGCTCAAGTACTCTATCTAGTGGACAAAATAGCCCAAAATTACAGACAAACAGGTCGTACATCGCAGCTTGAAGACCTTTACAAAATGCTTGTGAGCGTTGATAAAGCCACCGGCAAGACCATGGCTGTGATTGAAGACAATAAAATGTTAGGCAATTTTTATTTAGAAGAGCAGCAACGAGTCAAGGAAGCATTAAACTCATTTGAAGACGCTTTGACTTTGAGCCAAAATTTCTATGGTTCTGAAAGCCCTCAGACTTGCGAAATCATGGGTATGCTAGCAAGCACTTATTTGAAAGCCAAAAATACAGAGCAAGCAGGCAGTCTCATTCAAAAAGCAGCCACCATAGCCACGTCCGATAATGTCGGTCCGCAACTTTCTAGAGCGGTGAAATTACAAGTGTTATCTACTTACGCCAAATACCTTGGCAAAACTGGCAACACTGAAAAGCTTGACCAGGTAAAATCTGAGATAGAGAAGCTGTAAAAGGGGTCTTGTTTGAAAATACATCGACAAAGTGTTCTTACATTCATATGCTCACTACTGGTCTTTTCACTAGTCGGCTCCCTAGTTGGATGCGGCGGCAGTGCCACTAATACCAATACCACGGTTGAATCGGGCAGCGAAGATGAAGACAAGGCTGAATTCGGTAAGAAATGGGGCTTTATCGACTGGAAAGGTCACGTCATAGTCGAGCCTAAATATCAAAACGCCAGATCTTTTTCAGATGGACTGGCTGCTGTAAAACGCGATGGCATGTGGGGTTTTATAGATAGTACCGGTAACGAAGTAATCGAACCCAAGTTTTTCAATGTCGGATCTTATGTAGACGGCATAGTTCCATTTAGAAATAATGCTGGCAAATGGGGCTATATGGACCGCGAGACAAAACCAATCATCGAGCCAAAATTCGACGATGGACGCAATTTCTCCGAAGGCTTTGCCGCTGTAAAAGTAGGAGACAAATGGGGCTTTATTGATCGTCGAGGCGGATTTATCGTCGAGCCTAAATTCATTGATGTCAAAAACTTTTCTGAAGGCTTGGCACCTGTTTTAAGCCTCACTGAAGACAGAGGGAACAAATGGGGATTCGTCGATACCGTTGGTCGCTTAGCCATTCAACATAAATATGATTCGGTAACCATCTTTACTGAAGGTGCTTCAGAAGTGCATTGGAACGGAAAATTTGGCTGGATTGACCGCAATGACTTTTTCCAGGAAAGACCAGGAACCGACTTAGCTTCAGCCTATTCAGAAGGTCTTGCCCTGGTTGAAACAGCCGGGAAATGGGGCTTCATGAACAAAGACAAGGAAATGGTCATAGAACCCAAATATACACGAGCAGAAAAATTCTCAGAAGGTAGAGCGCTTGTCAAAATCGGCAACATGATTGGCTTCATTGACAAGAAAGGTCGCACCATCATCAAGCCCAGATATATCGAAGCTCAGTCTTTCTCAGACGGTATCGCTGCCATTTGCGTTGCTGAAAACGCTGAAGAATCAGATGAGACAGGCGAAACAAGCTCATCTGAAGAGTAAAGCCATTTAGCTAATAGTTATGCTACTAAGCTGCTTCTTCGTGCATCTCGTCTTTATTTTGTTCAGTTAAAGCCTGTTCTTGATGCTTTGCAAGCATCCGTTGTTCTTCTTCTTTTTGGCACTCTTTATAGTAGTAATACAAACGAGTCATCGCAGCGGCAAAACAACAAATGGAAAAAACCACACAGGTGTCAAGTTTGCCTACAAGACAGATCGGAAACACCACTGCAATGAAAAACACAACCCAGAAGAGTGTATTGCGGTCGCGCCTTTGTTCTTCGATTTTTTTGATCCAAAAAGGATGCACTTGCAGTTGACCTATCACTTATTACTTGACAACCAATTGTAATGAGTCTAGCTAAGCATTGAAAGTCTTTCTAATCAAAAGTTAATCTTTGCACGCTTCGCAATCATGGAACCTTTACACATAAGATCTAATCTTTTTGAATTATGAATTTCCTTCTCAAACTAATCTTTCTAGCCGTTTGCGCTATCTACTTGAGCCTCCCAGCGCCAGCTAATGCGGTTAATCCACAAAAACCAGTGGGATTTGCACCGAAGAAAACTGCCAGCCACCTGGTCATCTACTTCCATGCGCTGAGCGGGGTTCCTCAAGAGCCGTTTCTGGAACCTATTAAAGGAGCAGCCATAGTTGATGCAGTGAAATCCGCTTATCCAGGTGCAGGATTTCTATCACTCGACTATGACCCGGCCCAGGTGCTTTCAGGTAATTTTTCCACCATCGACGATACCATTAAAGCCTATACCAAAGACTTCCCTAAAATTCAGAGCATAAGCCTTTGTGGTTCATCTTTTGGTGGCTATGCAGCCCTTTCTTATTACACAAAGGCAAGCAAAGATGTGCAGTCTTTGGTTAAAGGTGTTGTGGTAACTGGTGTTCCAGACGACCTAAATCTTTTGTCCAAAAGCTCAAAAGATAAGGAAGTTAGAGAATTTCTTTTGCACGAACTCACCGCATCCAAGAAGCCCACTTATTTAAAAGACCGCAGTCTGAGCCAGATATACAAATCGCTCAAAAGACCAACCAATGTGTATTTGATCTTCATGAAAAACGACGTTATAGTTCCGCCCGCCTGCAATAAGGATCTAGAAGCCAATTTGCAAGCAAAAGGATGTAATGTCTCCATAGAAAAGATAGATGGAGGACATGGCTTTCCTTCTATATATTATCTCGAGCACGGATTTCACTTCGTTTCCAAAGACGCAAAAACACTTAATTAACTGATATCCCAAACACCAAATTTTAATTCGACCATGTATAGTCGAATTAGGGCGTAGGGTTATTTCTATGAATAAAAAAGTGTTTTTCCGTGGCTTTGTCACGGGGGTGGCAACCTGCATTGCCACAATTATCATGAGCATTCTTTTGTGTTTTTGTCCTGCATTAAATCCAGGACTCTACGAAAGAATCTTATTTCTGCCTATAAAAAAGTATCCCGATCCAGACTATGGTTTGTGCATTTCTGGAATCAAAGCTAAAGACGTCACCTTCAATTCACTCGATAAGAAAGTAAAGCTCACTGCTCGCTTGTATGATGTGCCGCAAGCAAAACAAATCATCTTATACACGCATGGACAAGGCGGCAATATTGCCCATACCGCGTATAAAATCAAATTTCTAGTAGATAGCGGAGCCTCTGTTCTGGCTTATGATTTTAGAGGTTATGGTAAATCTCTTGGTGAACCGCATATCGCACAAGTTCACGAAGATGCACGCGCCGCATACGATTTCATTCTGGCAAATACCAGATATAAAAATTGCGATGTAATTTTATACGGAGAATCTCTTGGTGCTGCTATTACAAGCGACCTTGCAAGCAAAGTCAAATCAGGCGGGGTGGTGCTTGAAAGTCCTTTTACATCTCTTGCAAAAATCGCTCGCGAAAAATTCCCAGTACTACAAATCTATCCTGATTCACTCAATCTGTATCCCACACTGACTAACGAGTCTTTTGTGAAAAGCACTCACAGTGCGCCTCTTCTAATAGTAGGAGCGGACAAAGATATTTGTACCCCCCTGCACCATGCAGAGTATCTGTACAAACAAGCCACCGGCATCAAATTCTTTTTGACGTGCAAGAATACAAACCATGCAGTCTTTGATGTAGACCCAAAATTCTACTGCACTAAGCTTTCTGGATTCATGTCGTATTGCCGGGACAAAGAAAACAGTCAAGCTCTTGCCTGGGCTCAATCTCCGGGCATCGTGTATAGCGCGCCTTAGAACAAGCAAACAAGGCTTTAGCGCTCATTTTGAGGATTTCTATTCTACAATCTAACCAGATCAACCAAAATCTCACAACAATTTCGAGTGTCTTATCCTATTCGTGCCGAAGGCCGGTCTTCGGCACTAACTTCATAGAAGACTTTGATTGATTGTGAGATTACTGCTCAAATGGCCTTGCATCTGGCAGATTTTTTTTCAAACCACGCCCGAATATTGGCTTGAGCTGCAGAAGAGCAAGATCACATAGGTGCAACTGAAGTGTACTTGCTCAGCCAGGCGCTCAAGTCAGAAGTAATTGCTGCATTGAATGCGGCGTTTATTTTGCCACGCTCAATCACTTTAGCAATTACTCTATC
>JACCDG011684852.1_pt1 | contig 27641 bp, 27 predicted proteins | sample 7442471 | NCBI WGS metagenome assembly JACCDG01 (sample SAMN15323444, study PRJNA562643) | freshwater metagenome | isolation source: river surface water | place: USA:Blue River Watershed | collected 2017-08-17 | reverse complement strand
GGGGGTGGAGGGGGGGCTACGCGGGCCGTCGGAGCCGAAGCGGGAGGCCGATGCGTGGGCGTAGGGGGCGCAGCGGGAGGGCTTTCGTTGGTATTGGATGCTACAGCTTGTGGGCTTTTGGACTTGAAGAACCAAGTCACTCCGCCGGCAACTCCGAGCACGAAAAGAGAACCCGCAGCAATCCATATCCAATGCGAGTGAGTTAGGCGATCGATCTCAGACTCGGCTTGAGTTTCCGACTGAGAAGGGTGGCGGTGGGCTTTGCGTTCTTTTGCAGCTTGGAGCGCATCGAAAAGTCCGTCGACAGGATCTGCCCGCATTTCGGCTGGCTTGGGAGGAGCTGGGTCGGAAGCTTCAGCTAATGCGGCAGGCTGGATCGTGCGTGTAATCTCTGAAGACGGGCTTAGATCAGGCGGTCTGGGGGGCGGAGTAAACGGCCGCTGCGTGAGTTCACTCTCTTTCTTGGGAGAGGGTGAGGTTTCGCGTGCTGGCGTCCGATCTGAATGCGCTCTGCCTGCGGATTCCGCGAGGTTGACTGTATCTTCCTGAAGGGGCCTGATTTGCCCCTGGAGCTGGTCGGCCAGTTCACGGATGGTAATCCAGCGTCCATGCAGCTCATCGCAAGTAATGCGCTGTGTTTCTGGAATCTCAGCTTCTTCTAGTAAATGCAGAAGCTGATCCACGGTGAATGGACCGGTCTTCTTGTCCTCTAGATCGAGGAACCAGTTCTGAGCGGATGCTGGGATCACCCTTCGATGATAACGTGAAAATCGTGCCGCACCAAATCTATGATTTGCGATTGAGGAGGTGAGCGTCGTCAAGTTTTCGTCGTCATGGCGTTGACAGCGTTCACTTTTGAATGGGTTCAACCGAAGAGTACCCTTGAGGTGAATCCATGGCCGTTCCTCAGAAGCCTTACTTTCGACGTGTTTTACTGATCAACAAACGATTTCAGCTGACGTTCTTGGGATACATCCTCGGCATGATCGTGCTGACCATAGGGATCATCTACGGCTCAAATTTTTATTTCTTTTGGATGTTCAAGAAGATGGGCATATCGATGCAATTGCCTTCGGACCATGTGTTCTTCTCATTTCTCGAAGCACAGCAAACCCAGATGAACTACGTTTTCGCGCTGACCGGTGTCTTGGTCTCTGCGTCGATGTGCTTGTTGGGTCTGTTCCTGTCTCATCGGGTGGCTGGACCTTTGTATCGTCTCTGCAGTCACCTCAAGAAAATCTCGGCAGATGGCAGCGTCGAAGAGGTGAAGTTTAGAGAGGGCGACTTTTTTCCGGAAGTTGCGGATGCGTTTAACGAGCACTTGCGGCGGATCGGGAAGTCAAAAAATGTTCGCGATCGAGAAAGTGCTTAGACCGAGTGAAGCGTTTTTTGAGCGTTTTCTTTAGCTTCTTCACTTCGATCGTTTTTCTGCTCTCGTGCGGAGCGGTGGCGGGGCTTATTTTTATGGGTACATGGATCTTGGGCTTCAAAGAGGCGATGGAGAAGCGCTTGGCCAAAGAACAATGGGCCCAGGAGCTCACAACGGATTCCGAGTCTGCAGAAGACTTCAGAGAGGTTATTGGTGAGATGGCCAATCGGATGCAACCTCAGGCGGTGCAAAAGAAATCTGGGCGGCAGCGCAAGCCCGCGTCGGAGGAGTCTGGTGGAGAGGCGATCCGCGATGGGCTAAATGCGCTGAACTCCGGGAGCGATGCGACTCACGAAGAGCTGACCAAGAGGCGCGGGTCTTCGCGCCGCGCCCGATAATTGTTTGGAGAGCTGACCCGATCCGCGACTATCGCTTTTTATAAAGAACAAAGTCTCCGTAGTGATCAGAGCTGTAGCGCGCGTCTTGCTCAAATTGACTGAGGAGGCGGCTGATCTCTTGGGACGTAAGCGGGTAAAGCGGGAGTGAAGGATTGGCTAGGAGAAGCTCTGTGCCATCAGTGAGGCACTGATTGGATAGAAGCTGGACCTGTCTTGGGTAGCCGATGTGTGGAAGCAGCGAGGCTTGAACACAGATTCTGGCCTCAAGCGGCAGTTGGATTTTTTTAAGCTGGTTGATCTTATCCCAATCCGGGCGCGCAAACGCGATGTAGCCATGACCCGTGAGTGAAGTGAGGATTAATAGGGCGAGCAGAATGGGTGATGCGAGCTTGCGAGTTTGAATGCGTCGAAGCACCCCGATCGATCCCATCCATAAAAACGGGATCAGAGGCGCGGAGTAATAGAGCGCCGCCGATCGAAGCTGGGATGAGTCGGCAGTCGACTGAATCAGCATGAAAACAAGAATGGGGCCCAAGGTGAAGGGGTTGAGCAGGGGCATAAACAAAAACGTGCTTAGGATCGGTATCGAGCCGCCTTTGAGTACGTCCGTGAGAACGGTGATGGGCTGCTGGAGAAAGCCAAGGGCGATGGCGGGTGCTGTGTCTCCATAGTGAGACCAGAACCGGAGGTTGGAGTAGGTCGTGCCGATCTGGTTGGACGGGATGATCCAGCGTGAGCAGATGAAGTAGGAGATGAGCGCTGCTGCAAGTCCGGCTGCCGCCCATCGGCGAGGGATGAGTTTTTGCCGCGAGTTGAGAAGGCAGGCAAACGCGGCAGGAGCTAGGTAGAAGGCTGCATCTTCTTTGACGAGGAGAGTGAGAAAAGTGAAGAAGCCTGCCCATCCGATTCGATTGCGGGCTGCGCATGCAGCGATGGAAAGAATGAAGGGGATGTAGAAAGCTTCAGGGTGAAAATCACTGGCGAGCACCCAGGCTAAAGGTGTGAGGTTGAAGAAGGCGGCAACTAAGATCACCCGATGGAGGGAGGCCTCCAAGTAGTGCCGGGCTAGCGAGTAGAGGGGAATGATGCCGCTCCAGAGCACAAGCGGGTGCAGAGTGACAAGAAACAGCGGGTGATCGAAAAATCGGTGAAGGGGGTAGAGCAGGAAGAAGATGAGATTGGAATGGACTCCAAAATGATCGCAATCCCCGCAGGCGGGGCTTTGCATGAACTGGCCCTGCGAGGTTCTTGGGATCAGGAAGTCGTAGATCGAGAAATCGATCGCGTTGACCTCGAACGCAAAATAGCGAAACCAAGAGATCTTGAGAAAGATGAGAAAATAGAGAGAGGCTAGGATGAGAACGATTTGTCTTTCTCTTTTTTCGTTGAGGACTTTTGCGGGGTCCTTGAAGAAGAGCTTCACCTTGTCGCGTAGGGTGGGCGACGCCAAAAAAATCAGGCTGATCGCGGCGAGCGCCAGCAACGGGTTGCGCGTGTTGCCGAGCGCGCGTTGCCATAGTCTGCTCGTTCCCAATTCGAGGCCACCGAATAGGAGCGGAAGGCATAAGCAAAGCAGAGCGAGCGAGGACCAGGCTCGGGCAAGCCATTTAAGATTTTGCAAGCGCCTGCTCCAAAGCTTTGAGCGTGGGCTCGCTTTCGACGCTGTGAGTGGGGCGGCCCAGCAGAGCCTGAAGCGCAGGCGGGGGTGTGGGCGCCTGACCGACGAGCGGGGTCACGACCTCGGTGAACTTAGCGGGGCTTGCCGTGGCGACCAGTATCCAAGGTCCTTTGGAGAGCTTGCCGCGAACGTAAAAGGCAGTGGCAGTGTGCGGGCAGAGGGTGAGTCCGTGTTGAGAGTGCGCATCGCGGATGGTGCTGCGAATCTGGTCGTCCGTCACTGATGCCGCTTGCACGTCCTGTTGGAGCGCTTGGACATTGGGGTAGAGACTGAGGATGCGCTCGATGTTGCTAGGATTGCCGACATCCATCGCATTGGCGAGAGTGTTGATAGCGGTGGCGGCTTTGAATATGCCAGTTTGGAGATAGTCGGGGACGACTCGGTTTGCGTTGGTTGCCAGCACGATCTGTGCGATCGGTGCGCCGGACTTTTTGGCCCAAAGAGCCGCTGTGGCGTTGCCAATATTGCCCGAGGGGATAACGAAGCCAGGCGCGGTTCCGTGGGTTTGTTGCCACTGAAGGCTGGCGGACGCGTAGTACACAGCTTGGGGGAGGAGCCTTCCGACATTGATGCTGTTGGCGGAGGTGAGGCCCAGTTTGCTCCATGAGCTGGTCTGGCGGGACTGCGTGAAGGCTTCTTTGACGAGGCGCTGGCAATCGTCAAAGGTTCCGTTCACCGCGACGGCGCGAACGTTGTCGCCCCAGCACGTGAGTTGGTGTTTTTGGAGCGGTGAAACGCCATTTTTTGGGAAAAGAACAATCACTTGTATGCCGGGTTGCTTGTGAAAAGCAGCGGCGACGGCGCCTCCAGTATCGCCCGAGGTGGCAACCAGGATGGTGCGCTCACCTGCGCATCCGAGATCGGCGAAGCACTCGGCCAGAAATCTCGCGCCCACATCCTTGAAGGCGGCGGTAGGACCATGAAACAGTTCAAGCATCGCGGTCGTGGAGTTGACCTCAGTGAGCGGGATCGGAAAGCTAAGCGCCCTGTTGCAAATCGTGTTGAGCTTGGGCGCCAGCTTGTCGCCTTCGAAGAAAGGGGCCAGAAAGCGTGCCGCGAACTCTGAAAGAGGGTTGGGGCTGAAGTGCCTCAAGTCGAGTTGCGGAAACCTTTCGGGAACATACAGTCCGCCGTCAGGTGCGAGGCCTTGCTCGATGGCTTGAGAAAGAGGGATGCCGGGCGCGCCGCGAGTGCTCCGGTAAAGCATCGGCTCAGCCCACAATCCGAGCGCCGGGGCTCTCAAGCGGCGCGATCCAGCTGTCGATGGCAACGTTTTGGCTCGCAAACGCTTGGGTTACGGCACGGTGGATTTGCTGGGCGTCTTCGAGCGATTCGGCCCATGCAAAACAGCTAGGGCCCGAGCCGGAGATCGAAAAACCGATCGCGCGCTCGGTGATCGCAGCGTTCTTGGCTTCGAAGAAGCCTGGGATCAGCTCGGCGCGCTGGGGTTCGATAACAAGATCGATCAGAGAAGCTCTCAGTAAATCGGTGTTGTTCGTGAAGCAGCCGGCGAGAAAGCCTCCCAGATTGGCGGATTGATGCACGTGCTGGGAGAGAAGCAAGGTGGGTTTAAGGACAGAACGCGCGTGCTGAGTGTCGATGCGCAGATGCGGATGCACGAGCACGCAGTGTACGCCTTTGGGGGAGGGAATTGCCGCGACTCTAAGGGGCTGAAGTGAGACGACGAGCTGGAGTCCGCCGAGGAGGCAGGGTGCGACGTTGTCACCGTGCAGAGAGCCACTGGCCGCGGCTTCACCTGCAAGCGCAAACTCGAGGAGCTGCTCGCGCGGCAGTGGTTTGGGAAGGAGCGCGTTGGCAGCGACGACGGCAGCTACAGCGGACGCCGCCGAACCACCCATGCCAGAGCTCAAAGGAATGCCTTTTTTGAGGCTGATGCGCACGCCTTGCTTGAGGGATTGCGACTTGGCTTGGTTCTCCCAGAGCTCGCGCACGGCGACGGTTGCGGTGTTCTTTTGAGGATCCTTGGGGAGTTCGGTGACGACACCGGAAATCTCGGCGATCGTGATGTCCTCGGGGCTGCCGCTCAACTCCGCAGTTGCGTGGTCGCCGGCGACTTCGAGTGCAAAGCCCAGGATGTCAAAGCCCACGGCGATATTTGCGACGGTGGCGGGGGCGTAGGCTGTGGCCTTTTTTGTGCTCACGTCTGGGCTCCCAGGTAGGAGCAGAGTCTGAGTAGATCCGCAAAGACGCCGCCAGCAGTGACTTCGGGCCCCGCGCCGGGGCCTTGCACGATCAGGGGTTGCGAGTTGTAGCGCTGGGTCTTAAACGCGATGATGTTGTCGCTTCCTGTGATGCGCGCGAACGCGTGGGACTTAGGGTAGCGCTTGAGCTCGACCGTGGTGCGACCGTCGGGGCGGATCACGCCCACGTAGCGCAGGACTTCGCCCGCTTTTTCGGCGGCGAGGTACATGGTAGCGACGCGATCGTCGAACTTGGGGAGCTCGCGCAGGTATTCTTCGGTGGTGGCGACTTTTTGAAGCTCGGGCGGGACGAGGCTCTGAACTTCGATCTGATTCAGCTCGAGTGGGAGGCCCATTTCCCGGGCGAGGATGATGAGCTTGCGAGCGACGTCGAGGCCTGAGAGGTCATCTCGTGGATCGGGTTCGGTGTAGCCCTTTTGCTTGGCGTCCGCGACGATCGCCGAGAAAGGTTTCTTTCCATCTAGAGTATTAAAAATATAGGAAAGCGTGCCCGATAGTACGCCATCGATCTGCAGAATTTTGTCCCCGGTCTGCACCAGGTCTCTGAGAGTCGTGATGACGGGAAGGCCGGCGCCGACGGTGGCTTCGTAGAAGTAGTGGGTGTGGACTTTGTGGCCCAAGGATCGGATCTCTTGATAGCGGGTGAGGCTTCCGGAGCTGGCCTTCTTGTTAGGCGTGATGACGTGGATCCCTTTGGCTAGCCAGTCCGTGTAGCGGCTTGCGACTGCTTCGCTTGAAGTGCAATCGATGAGTACGCAGTGCGGGAGATGGTCAGCCTGGATGTGCTTGGCGAATGCGTCCAGGTCGGCTGTGGCGCTCGATTGGGCAAAGCTATTTTTCCATTGATCGAGCGCAATACGCGGATTGGCGAGCAGCATTTTTTTGGTGTCTGTGATGCCCCTGACTCTGAGATCGATCTTGAAGCGCTCTCTCAGCAGTGGTCCTTGCGCCTCGAGCTGTTTGAGAAAGGCGGAGCCGATGAGGCCGGGACCGATGACTCCGACGGAGATGGTTTGATCCGAAAGGTAGAAGCCTGAGTGCACGGCTCTCAGTGCTTTCGTTGATTCGGCCTGTCCTATCACGACGGAAATATTGCGCTCAGAGGATCCCTGCGCAATGGCGCGAATATTGATGCCCGCCTTGCCGAGCGCGCCAAAGAGCTTGGCGGATACTCCTGGGGCCTCGACCATGTTGTCGCCTACGGCTGCAAGGATGCTGCAGCCGGAGACCAGCTCAACGCATTCGATCTGGCCGTGGTGAAGCTCAGCGAAGAATACTTTTTCTACCGTCTCTCGTGCCTGAGCTCCTTGGGCTTCAGGGACTGCAAAGCAAATCGAGTGCTCGGAGCTCGCTTGCGAAATCATGATGACGGAGACGCCGACTTCTCGAAGAGCGCCAAAGAGTCGGTGCGCGACGCCGGGAACGCCGATCATGCCGGTGCCCTCGACGTTGATGAGCGCGACTTTGTCGACGGTCGAGAAGCCGCGCACGGGACTCGTGCCTGCCGACGTGCGCTGATGTGTGCGGTGAATCTTAGTGCCCGGATGCGTCGGGTTGAGCGTGTTGCGAATCCAGATCGGGATGTTTTGCATGAGCGCGGGCGACATGGTGTGCGGGTGCAAGACTTTAGCGCCAAAGTACGCGAGCTCGATGGCTTCGCTGTACGACATCTCGTCGAGGACAACGGCCTCGGGGACTCGCCGGGGGTCGGCGCTCAGGACACCGTCGACATCGGTCCAGATGGTAATGGCGGCCGAGTCGGCAAGCGCGCCAAAGATGGACGCCGAGAAGTCGCTGCCATTGCGCTTGAGCGTGGTAGCAGTGCCTTCGGGAGTGGAGGCGACGTATCCTGTGATTACGATCCAAGGAGTGGCGTTTGCGGCCCAGTTCTGAAATCTCTCTTTCGAGATTGTCCAGTCGACGACGGGGCCGGTTTCTCCTGGGCGCACGACGAGAACTTTGCGGGCGTCGAGCCAGTCGGTCTTGCCTTGCGAAGGGATGCCGGTCTGGGTGAGGTAGGCCGCGAGAATCTGCGCGGACCAAATCTCGCCGTAGCCTGCGATAAGTTCGAGTGTTGCCTCAGAGTAGCCTTTGCTCAGCCAGATAGCTTTGAGCAGGTCTTGGATGTCGATGACGTCTTTTTCGATCACAGACAGGAGAACTGGGATCGAGAGCAGCTGAATGGCCTCGAGGTGCTTTTGTTTGAGTTCTTCTAGCTTTGTCTTCCAGACATCATCCTGCTTGCGCGCAAGCTCCGCGAGTTCGTGCAGTCGGTCCGTGACGCCCGACATGGCAGAGACAACGATCGCTTTGCGTGCGCCCGGCTCTTTGAGCATGATCGCCGCGACCTGACGATATCGCTCGGCATTGGCAACGCTTGTGCCTCCAAATTTGTGGACCCACCACTCAGCCGGCATCTGTTTTTGGCCCTCTCGGAGATCTTGATTCTAAGGTGGGGTGGGAGGGGATGCCAACAAAAAGGTGCCTCCCGGTACCCCCAAGGTGCTGCTTGACGATGCAGTAACATGATTGAGCCCGTTTAAGACTCGTGGCGTCAATTTTATGTGAGGTAACCTGACCGCTCAGTTCAAAGTTACCAGTCGATCCGCTTTCTCTCGCGAAAGAACCCGCCCGTGGGGCCGTCGTCAGCGAGGGTGGCTGCCCACACAATCGTGTCGGCTCCTTGCTCGGGCGTGAGTTCTGCGCCAGGGCCACCCATGTCAGTCTTAACCCAGCCTGGGCAGACAGAGTTCACGAAGATGCGGTGGCCTGCAAGCTCCTCAGAGAAAATCCGTGTCACTGCGTTGAGTGCCGTCTTCGAAATCCTATAGCCTGGATAGGCGCCGTTCATTTCGGAGAGTTGGCCCATTCCGCTCGATACATTCACAACGCAGCAGTGCGCACCTGATTGCTTGGCTGTCTCAATCATGAGAGGGGCAAGCTTCTGGATAAGCTGATAGGCGCCAAAGACGTTGGTCGCGATGGTTTTTTTTATGATCTCTATGGGGACCTCTAGAGCGCTCGTGGAGATGTCTTCGTTGTCTGGGCTCGCGTTGTCGCGCGTATTGTCAAGGAATACCCCCGCGTTGTTTACTAGTGCGTCGAGGCGCTCGTGCTCGCGTTGAATTCGCGCCACTGCTTGCTCGATGCTCTCTGCACTCTCTACGTCGATGAGGAGCTCAGTGACGTCGAGATCTTCATTCTGCAGCTTCTTCGCAGCAGCCTGACCTTTCGTCTCATCGCGTGAACCGAGAAGTACCTGATAACCCTTTCGAGCGAGCTGCCGGCAAGTTTCTAGTCCTAATCCTCGGTTGGCGCCGGTGACGAGAGCAATGGGCTTTTTCGAAGAAGTCATGGGGAGTCCTTTTACTTGAGATTGTATTCAAAAGGCAGGCCCACCGAGGATGCCATGACGAGCGCTCAAATGCATTCTCTATGAGGAGGGTGCGCGCGGCTTTCGCACCTCGCTTCTCGAAGCAGAGGGCGGCCCCCCCCCCCTGCGGTTTCCCGAGCGCCTCTCAAAATTCTCCCCGCTAAATTTTCTGGATGCTATTTTGAGTACACGCATGCAAGACAACACTTCCCAGCGCTATTGCCTTCAAGAAAGGTTCTCCCCTCGCAGCTCCTGCTTTGGCTGTGGCCCCGCCAACCCCAAAGGTTTGCGTATTCGAAGTGAGGCAGGGCAGCCTGGCTCGGAAGTGATCGCTGAGTGGCGATCCGAACCTCATCACGAGGCTTTTCCAGGAGCTTTGGGTGGCGGGATCATCGGTGTCCTGCTCGATTGCCACTCAAACTGGACGGCTGCCTGGCATTTGATGAACCAATCCGGCGCTGATCATCCTCCGTGCACGGTGACTTCGGAGTACTCGATTAAGCTTCTGCGCCCGACGCCGACAAGCGGGCCTGTGCATCTCTCCGCAAAAGTAGTCGAGTCGCGAGACGATCGTGCGACCGTCGAGGCTACTCTCACAGCAGGAGGAAAAGTCTGCGCAACTTGCCGGGGAACGTTCGTTGCCGTGAAGCCTGGCCATCCCGCCTACCATCGATGGTAGCTGCCTTCGCATAATAACACTTGGATAGTTAAACAATCCTTGCTGTAATCAAGGTATTCAATGAGGTACTTTGCTCGACTTCTAGATGAGTTGAAGGACGTAGTGCATAGGCACAAGCCTGGCGACCCTCTGGTTGCGCCAAGCTTGCTGAGTACCGTCGCTATCCATGGCCATAATGTTTCCTATTTTCAGATGGGGCTGAACAAGGATGGCCCCGCAGTCATTCTCTTGCATGGTTTTGGCGGCTTTTTTATGGATTGGCCCCGAGTGATGGTGCCACTTTCAAAAAAGTACCGAGTCTTCGCGTTGGATTTGCCGGGGTGGGGATTTTCGGCGCCTAGGCCAGAGAACAAAACAATGGGTCTCGAGGACGATGCCGAGACTATCCGCGAATTCATCCAGTGCATGGGGCTCGAAGAAGTCATTCTGGTCGGCATCTCCTACGGAGCAGCCGTGGCTTGGGCCAGCGCTGCGATGAAGGTCAAAGGGATCAGTCAAGTAGTGCTGCTCAATCCGATGCCGCCGTTTCCGCTGAGGTATCTCAAGTCACCCCTTTACCGGATCGTGTTCATGGCAAACAGTCTGCCCTTTACCGCCAAATGGCTCGGACGGTTGATGAACAAGATGCAGTACAAGCTGATGTGCAAGGAAAATTTAAAAAATCACCGACTCCTCGAGACGCTCTACTTGGATCTCGGCTATTTGGTCCTCAAGCAGCCGCATATTCATCAAAATTTGCATCTTCATGCCAGGAAAGCCAAAACGATCGATTGGAGCATGTGGGAGAAAATGCTTGGACGGATCAACCTCCCGGTCACCATTATGCAGGGAGTGGATGATCGAGTTTTTACGATGAAGTCCGCAAAATACCTTCGAAGCTTGATCCCTCACTCGAAGCTCATCGAAGTAAAGGATTGCGGGCATGCGATGGTCTTTGATCAGCACCGCAAGATCACGGCTTATCTGCTGTATTTGCTCAAGGTCAAGGTGAGTCCGTCGCCTTGAGTGCTCGTGAGTCCTTTTTATTCATGCATTAGTAAAGATGATGACTCAGCATTAATAAATATCGTTTGTAACAAACACTATCCATTGTTAGCTCTCGCTTCGTCTTGAAGAAACGAAAACTCACAAGGGGATAGAAAAATGAAAAACGTTATCGCTGTTTTTGGATTGATTGTCTGCACTTCGTCCGCATTCGCAGGGGAGTCTGCGCTTCTGGAGCCAACTCGCTTGGACACTTTCGTAGTGAAAGGTGAGAAGGCAGCTCGTGTGATTAACGCTCTCGAAGGGATGGGCGCAAAGTCGGATGAGTCCGCGCAGGACGTATCGTTTCTGCACGTGCAGAAAGTCCAATGCAATATGGGTTATGTTCTGGGTGGTGGCAAATACTTTCAGCACTGCAAACTGGAGCAGGTCGAAAGATTAGGAGCTATGCTTCCAGCTTTTAGGCATGTCGCTGTTGAAGCAGAAGGCGAAAAAGCGGTCGCTGTGTTTAACGCTCTAGAAGATGCCGGCGTGAACCCCGTGCAGCACCTCGAGTCGACATCGATGCACGTAGATTCTATTGACTGCACTCGCGGGATGTTCTTTGGACACCCAGAAGGCATGAAGCAATCTTGCACCATCCGCTTGGTTGACGAATTGGTCACTGACTAATCAGATCTGGGAGAGCCGGTCCGGGCGGTGTGACTTGGGCCGGCCTCAACCTTTATGTTGTCCAAGATTCTCTAAAAGAGCGTGGGTTTGAAAGGTGAGGGGTGCGACTTGATCTTCGATCTAGCCGAGCGGAGGTTGGGTCACTGGGGAAGCTCTGACTTAGGAAGCTCCCTTTCGAGCGCCGCCATGAACTGTCTCATCGTCCCGATGCGCTCTTGCGCCAGGCGGCGTCCGGCGGGAGTTTTCATCAAAGATTCGAGTTTAAAAAGTTTGACGGCGAAATGGTCCAGTGTGTTGGCTTTGTCGTTGAGTTCGCGGCCTTGTTTCGAGAATGGATCGCTCAGGGAGTAGAGAGGACGATGGGTCGAGCCGCCTACTGCGAAGGTTCTGGCGATTCCAATGGCGCCTAGCGCGTCGAGACGGTCGGCGTCTTGAAAAACGCGTCCTTCGTGGGTTTGTGGTTCGAGCCCACGCGAATAGCTATGGCAAAGAATCGCGTCGTGGACGAGGGGAAGTTTCTCTTCGGCGAACCCGAGCTCGCGGAGAATAAGAGCCGCCCTATCTGCGGAGCGCTCCGAGCTGAGCTTTGAGTCAGGGTGAGATTTGGGGAGGTTCGCGATGTCATGCAGTAGCGCTGCTGCGGTCAGGACCTCTGTGTCGCCGCCTTCATGTCGGGCGATCTCGAGTGCGTTGTGCAGAACGCGGAGGCTGTGCGAAAGGTCATGCGCAGGGTCTGCGGCCGCGGCTTGACGGGCGATGGTGAGGAGGTGTTGTTCGAGCGAGAATTGCATAGTGGGCCTTAGATTAGCTAAAATAGGGGGATTGGGTAGAGAGATTTTTATGAATGGTGGGCAAAGCCGAGAGAGCACGCTATCTCAGAGCTCCCATTAGAGCTTTCTCCACATCTAAAACCCGGCTCCCACTCGTTGGCAGCACCCGCGCATTGGCCACCAGCACGCGCTTGATCTCCTCGGGCGTCAGTTCGGGTCTCTGCTGCAATAATAGCGCGATCGCGCCCGTGATCATGGCCGTTGCAGCGGATGTGCCGCTGAACATCGCCCAGCCTGGCACACGCGTGCGGCCGTTGCCCACGGCGCTCGCATCGCCGGCGGCGATCGTGCTGAACGAGGGCCTGCGCGCGAGCCGAGCGCGTGGAGGTACCGGCACCAATAAGAGTCGACCGTGAGGGCGATTGCCCGTGATTCCACACAGATCTGGAACCTGGCGACCCGGATAGAGATGGCTCTCAAATTGGGACGAAACATCCGAGGGCTCAAAGTGACCATCCGAACCCCAGTAAACCCCGCCGGCTGCGATCACCTCAGGCATGCAGCCTGGATAGGGCTGTTGCCCGTTGCCGCCTGCTGCGACGATGGAGATGCCTTGCTGAATCGCTCGCCGCAAAGTGCGATGCATTCTCTGAAATTCATTCGGCAGCCTTTTGATACCCTTGTGGTCTATGTTGAAGCCCCATGCGCAATTGATCACTTTAGGGTCGAGAGCTAGGGCCTTTTCTAGCGCGTAAGTGGGATCGCGATCCATGCACTTGATTGCAAGAACCTCGGCTTCCGGCGCTACAGCAAAGAGACTGGCGAGCTGTGCGGTGCCGTGTCCATACTCGTCCACACCTGGCTCGGGCTCCCGATGAGTCGGGACATGGTGAATTCTGTACCCGCGCTCCAGATAAAACGGATGCAGCCAAAAACCTGAGTCAATGATCGCTACCCGCACACCACGCCCGGTAATCCCTCGCGAGTGGGCTGGGCTCGCTCTGAGGATGCTCCCTAGCTGCTCTGGCACGCGAACATGATGCTCGCGGATCTCCGGAGGCGATGCTGAAATCACGGTGCGCTTCATGCGTTGCTAATAAGGGTAACCGCATTCTGCAGCTCCCACCAAAACTATTTAGGGCGAGCAGCGGCCTGTATCGCTTCTTGTTGCCGAGCAGTCGCTCGCTTCTGCAAGACGGCGTTGAGTGCGGCACCGCTCAAGAGGATGATCCAGATGATGTCGATCCAAAGCAGCAGGATCGGGACGGCGCCTAAGCTCCCGTAGATTTTATTGTAGGTAACGACTTTGGCTGTATAGAGCCGGAACGCCCATTGCGCGACGTTAAATAGGGCTGCTGTAATCAAAGCGGAGATCGCGGCGTACTTAGCTTGCACTCTGGTGTGCGGAACGTACTTATAGATGGCAAAAAAGATGGCTACCGTGATGGCAAAGACGCCCGCACCGCTGGGTAAAAATCTCGCCATCGGTAAGTTGCTCGAGGTCGCGGCGCCTACGGCTACCGCAAGCGCGAGTGGCCCTAAAGTGATAAAGAGCCAATAAGTAGAGATCTGTTGAAAAAGGCCGCGGTTGAACTGAGTGCCCCAGGAGCGGTTAATCGCCTTCTCGGCACTTTGGAGCATGCTCATACTGGTGAAGATCAGGCCGATCAAGCCGCCCACTCCGACCACGCCGCCTTGCGCGTTGTCGATGAAGCCCTTGATTCTCTGCATGACTTCGTCACCAGTGCCTTCGGCTAGGTTCGAGAGAATCAGAGGCTGAATTGTCTCGTAGACTTTATTGAGCCCGCCGAACGCCTGAAAGATCGCAAAGCTTACCGCAAGCAGCGGGATGATCGAAAGAATCGTCGTGTAAGCTAGGCTCGATGCGGTCAGGAGGATCTGCGCGCGCCCCATCTGGTCAGCTAAATCCTTACCTAAGGACTTGGTCTTGGCTAACATGGCCGCTTGCTTGGGCGACATCCTTGCTTCGATCCTGGTTTTGAATGGGGCGTTCACTGAGGCTCCCTACCTGATTTGAGCAGAGGTTGGTAGCGTTTGAGCTCTTTTTTAAATTCTTTGTGTTTACTTAACCATGGAGTAGCCCAGGGCAGGCCTGGGCTAAGTAAGTCACGGCAAAGCGCGAGCAAGCCCTTCACATCCTGGAGGTGCACGAACTCGGGAGCCGGTCCTAGCGGGCCCACTGAGTCGGGGCCGCCCTCGAACGATTGATTGTGGTAGTTGCCCAGTGGGACTGAGATTGCGACCGTATCGAATCCGTAAACCGTGGCCGCCGTGCCCTCGCAAGTGCCTCCGTCCATCACGCGCCGCTGATGCGCGTCGGGAAGGGATTTGATCGCAAGCTCCGTGAATACTCGCGTCGCTCCGGCGCTAAACACCGTGTATTTGTCGCCGAGCCTCACAACAGGGCCCTTGCCGATCTCCGCACCTGGTAGGGTGCGTGAAGTCTCCAGGCTCACGCAAAGCACTTTGCGCTTGGACTTGGACAACCACCCCAGCTCAAAATGCCCAATCGCGCCGATAAAGCCCACTTCTTCGGCACGTGTCAGCAAGCCGATGAAGGGCGTCTGGTTTTTCTTGGTGCTTCGCCCAAATCGCTCAATCGCAAGCGAAAGAATCGAAAACGCGCCCACTAGATCGTCAGCAGCTTTGGTGTAGAGTAGCTCGCCTTCCTTCCAAACCGGCTCCCTAAAGGCGAACCCTCCAAAAAGCTGCGTCGCATCCGGGTTGCGAAGGGGGTGCCCCGTCGGGACGTCCACGATGCCGGATTTGATGGCACGTCCTGAGGGCAGCATCTTGACGTCGCGGAGCTTGCCGTAGCCCAAGGAGTCTTTGCTGTTGGCGAGCCAGACGCGCGAGTTTTCTAGATGTTGGGTGGGAGATCCTCCATGCCACATCACTTCAAGCTGAGAAGGGGTTCTCCAACTCACGCCATGAAACCCCGGATGATCCATGTGCGCAATAAAGACGCGGAGAGGCTCAGGCGAGGCTTTGCGAGTCAGAGCTAGGTATTCTTTTTTCGAGCTGACTCCCAGGATCAAGTTGCCTATGGGGTCTGTGAAGTAAGGCACGCCATTTTGATCGAGCACTTCGCGGATGCGGCGGATCACGTGAGCCTCGCGAAAAGGCGATGAGGGTTGAGCGAGAATCGAGAGAAGAAGAGATTCGTTGAAAGGTTTTCTCATGATAGGAATGCTCCAAGTTTAACACGGAGAGCTGACCTATGGAACACGTCGTGATTGTAGGCGGGGGGTTTGGTGGCTTGACGGCAGCACGTGCGCTGAAGGGGGCTCCCGTGCGCATCACTCTCGTGGATAAACGCAATCATCATCTTTTTCAGCCTCTTCTGTATCAAGTTGCTACCGCTGGCCTTTCTCCTGCCGATATTGCAGCTCCGATTCGCTCGGTGGTACATCGTCAGAAGAACGTCGAGGTTTTACTCGGCGAAGTGGTCGGTGTCGATCGGTTAGGCAAAAAAGTTCGAGTTAACGATGAGGATGGCAAGTCCCATGAGCTTGCTTACGATCGACTGATTCTAGCAACTGGTTCGCATCATAGTTATTTTGGTCGAGATGAGTGGGAGAAGCATGCGCCTGGTCTGAAGACACTGGCAGACGCCACACGTATTCGGCAAAAGATTCTCTTGGGCTTCGAAAAAGCGGAGATGGAAACCGATCCCGTTCGTCGCAAAGCTTGGACGACTTTTATCTTGGTCGGTGGTGGGCCTACGGGAGTAGAGCTTGCGGGTTCGATTGCGGAGCTCGCTCATCAGGCGCTGAAGAGCGATTTTAGGAGGATTTCCCCGGGGGCTGCTCGGATTGTCTTAATCGAGGCGGGTCCTAGGATCTTGGCAGGATTTCCGGAGAAGCTTTCTAAAGCTGCGACGCGATATCTCGAAAAAAGGGGCGTCGAGATCCTTTGCTCCCAGCGCGTTGAGAACGTACATGCCGAGGGAGTCCTCGTAGGGGGTGTGAGCATCGAGTCCAAAACTGTGGTGTGGGCGGCCGGTGTGCTTGCCTCCCCAGCAGGTAAGTGGCTGGGCGCAGAGACGGATCGCGCTGGACGAGTCAAAGTCGGTGCGGATCTCTCGGTTCCGGGCTCACCGGAGATCTACGTGATTGGAGACACCGCTCTGGTCGAGCAATCGGGTCGTGCTCTGCCTGGAGTGGCTCCAGTGGCAATGCAGCAAGGGCGCTATGTGGCCGATAGAATCAGGCAGATCGCGCGGGCCGCAAAGAGCGGCACTTCGATCCCGATGGCCAAGCCCTTCAAGTATTTTGACAAAGGCAATCTTGCGACGGTGGGGCGATCATTTGCTATCGTGGACTTGGCCGGCCTTCAGCTGGCGGGCTTTTCTGCCTGGGTGATCTGGATTGTCGTGCACATCTACTACTTGATCGGTTTCCGTAATCGGTTGGTTGTGATGCTTCAGTGGGCCTGGGCGTATCTAACCTTTCAGCGAGGGGCGCGACTCATTTCGGAGTGAGGTCGTGCACCGGCGGGATTTCGGGAGTCTGCGAGGGCTTAGTGGGCGACTCAGTTGGAGGCGTCGCATCGGGCGAGTGTTGCGGAAAAATCTCGGGAGACTCCGTGCGCCTCGGTTCCAACTCGGGCTGTTCCGGGTTGCGCGGCTCGATCTGAGGTGATTTCTGTGGATGGATTTCTGGCTGTGGAACAATCGGCTGAATGGGTTTGCGCTGCGGGGGGAGTGGATTAGGGTTAGGCATCCCTTGGATGCAAGTGCAACGGGTAGGCCTGATTTCCGACCCGGCAAAAGCTGCCTGCTTACGACTTAGCCAGCATAAGATAATCTAGGTATCAGATGACTCGCTATTGGGGCGCATTCCTTGCGTTTTGTTTATTTCTCCACGCATCGATGGGTTGCGTAAGTGTTTCGCCCCATCCTTGCGTGAAAGGCGGCCAGCCCGCTCGTGATGATGGCAAGGTGGGCAAGGGGACCAAGCAGTGCATTCAGGTCAGGGATCGCACAGGCCGACTCATCAACAGCGGCAAATACATCGAGTGGCATCCCAACGGTATCCACGCCATTGAGGGTGAGTACGAGTATGGAGCAAAGACTGGCAAATGGATCGAGTGGGATGACAAGGGTAAGAAAACCACTGAGAAGTGGTACGAAAAAGGCGTTGAAACTGCCAACCGTGAAGGCAAGCCTCTAGCCACTGCGGTACCCGCTCCGCTTAAGGCACCCACGCAGAAATGATGCCCCTCGCTGGCGATTCTTCAGGGTTCAGGCCTGCGACCGCTTCGTTGGCATCAGCGAATGAGCTACAGCGTCCGCTTGAGGTCATCAAAGACCGCAGTCAAGATAGCGACCGCTTCATCGATTGTTGCTTCATCGACGGTCATTGATGGCTGCATGCGGAAGCGCGCTTCGTAACTCATCGTGAGAAGTCCGCGCTTGCAGCACTCCATGAACAGTTTGTGAGTAATCTCCTTGGGAAGAGGCTCGCGGGTCTTCTTATCTTTAACAAGCTCGATGGCCAAGAAAAGGCCTGCGCCACGCACCTCGCCTACAAATGGATAGAGATCCACCATTGGCTCGAGTTTTTTCAAGAAATAAGCTCCCATCTTTCGGGAGTTTTCGACCAATCCTTCTTCGTCGATAATTCTCAGCGCCGCGGCTCCGGCTGCTGATACCAACGGATTGCCGCCGTAACTCGAGGACGAACCTGATGGATTGGACCACGGCTTTGCCGCAGAAATCTCATCTGTCGAGATGAGTCCGCTCACCGGGACGCCGCCGCCAAACTGTTTGCCAATCGTGACAATGTCGCCCTTCACGCCTGTATGATCCGTGCCCCAGTACTTGCCGGTGCGACCAAAGCCGGTGATCATTTCGTCCGTGATCAACAGTGCGCCCAGCTCGTTGGCGATCTCACGAACGGCGGGCAAAAACTCCTTGGGCGGGATGATATTGCCAGCTGATCCCTGCATGGGCTCAACAATGACGGCAGCGACATTGCCCGTGGTGTTTTGTTTGATGCTCTTGCGAGATTGCTCGACGCAAGCCATTCCGCAGCCAGGATACTGAAGCTTCAGTGGGCAGCGAAAACAATCGGCATACGTTGCGATGTGGGAGCCAGGCACCATAGGGCCCAGCTTGTTTTTGAATTCAGAGCCCATGAGCGAAAGTACACCCATCGTTTTACCGTGAAAGCCGCCCGAGAAGCTCACGAACTCGTGCTTGCCAGTATGGCACTTCGCCAAGCGTAGGGCGCTTTCGACCGCCTCGGCGCCACTCGAGTAAAGCTGGGTGCGGTGCACGTCGGGAGATGGGCGATGCTCTGCGATGCGCTCAAGAAACTCAACACGCGCTTCGCTCGTAAAGCTTCCCACTGAAGCCTTCTCGACTTGCTCTTGAAGCGCTTTGACATACTTAGGATGGCTATGTCCCAGACCATTCACTCCGATGCCACCGATGATATCAATGTAGGTATTGCCGTCGACGTCAGTGAGTGTGCTTCCGCGGCCGCGTTCGGTTACGATGCCGGCCATTTGGGCAAAGCGTTGGAGGCCTGGGGCCATGTGCTTGTCTTCACGAGCCCGCAACGCGCGGCTCTTAGGACCCGGGACTTCGGTCTTGAGATTCACGATCTTGGATTGTGGCATAGGGCCCTGATATAGCCGGATTTGACGAAAATGGTCAAAGTCATTTTACAGGGCGCAGATCAACAAGTGATTGGGACAAATCAGTGATTCTGCTTACTTAAATACGAAGTGATGGTGCAGCGGGTAGTTAAACCCGAACCCAACAAGCAAGGAGACTCCCACCACAGGAGCGAAGTAATGGATATGCAGCCACTCCGTGACGACATAAACCCCAGCCGTATTGAGAATCAAGCTTCCTACAGCCACGAGTGAGTAACGAAACACCTGCCCATGAATGCCTCGATGGGTCGCCTGAAAACTCCAATGCCGGTTGATCAGAAAGTTGGTCACGGAGCCGGCGGCCGCGCCGATCGCGACAGAAACCACGTACCAAACATGTAGTCCCTCAGTGAGGATAAATAGCAGCCCCCAATCCACCACCGTAGCGGCAGCAGATGAAACTTGCGCACGACTAAAGGACTGAAGCAGCGTGGGACGCTTCACGTCGCCTGCGATTCCATTCACAAACCCATTCAGTTGCAACGGCGGTACCTATCGCGTAGGCCGAGCCCCAGATGATGTCTAAGATGTAGTGGTGGTTGAGGTAAACAGCCGAGAAGCACATCAAGAGATAAAAGAAGATGGAGAAAATGCGAAGGCGCTTGAACTTAAACGCGAACCAAAGGGACAGCAGTGGGTAGGCGACGTGCAACGAGGGAATCGCTCCAAAAACGTCGGCGGCACGGCCATACATTTCGCTAAAAAAGTGGGTACCTAAAATGAGGTCAAATCGCGCGCACCCTGCCGAGTTAGCTTGGGCGTCCATTTGGGCAGGGCCCAGTCCGTACTGAGCTACGTACCAAGGCGGAGCTGCCGCATACCAATAATAAGTCGAGTACCCAATCAGATTGAGCCAAAGAAACGACCAGACCATGCGAGTGGATTGAGTCCGCACCTGCTCGGGCCTAAGGTCCGCAGTACCTTCGCGCGCGACAAAAAAATAAAAGTATCCGCTGACAACGATGAAGATGGCGAAGAAGATCAGGTAGGCAAATCCTGTGAGCAAATCCAGCGCGGGATGAGTGTGGAGCTGCCACCACTCGTTGGGAGTCAGAACTCCTGATGCAGTCGAAATGCCAAAAAAGAACTTATCGAAGTCGTATGGTTCCGTTACGCGCACAGGGCCGCGCAGATAGTCCGAGTAGAATCTCTGGCTGTCGTAGATCATCCCAGTGAGAAAAAAAGGCATTGCAAAGGCTAATGCTGACCGTGCTGCGCGTCCGCCATAGCAAAGTACCAAAACGGCTAGCCCTAAAGTGAGGTGATCTCCTCGAAATCCACCAAGCGTCTTGAGCGCGAGCCAATATGAAAAAATCAATCCGATAGGCAGAAGTCTTTGGCTGTAGCTGAGTTCACTCCACCATACGGGCCAATCGCTCAGCCAAGCGCGCGAGGTCGCGATCCAACGACCTGGTGAAACAAGAGATAGACTTTCAGTTTTACTGTTGCTCATGGATGAAGTTGTTGGATTGTTTTAAAGGATTATTGGCGTCATGCCACTTCAAATTGTTAAAAATGAACGAAAAGTCATTCATAAGTAAAGTAGACTATCCTTTGCGTGTATTGGGTGTCAGAGGTTGAGTGGCCGGAGCCTGATGCGAAAGTCCCAACAGCATCCCAACAAAAATGAGGGAACTTGCGACTAGAGTTCGCAACGTGGGCTCCTGTTCTAACCAGACCCATGCCAACAGCGCGGTCACGATCGGCTGAACATAGATAAAGAGCGCGACTGAAGAGGATTTGCTATGGGCCAAAGCCCACATGTTGAGAAAGTAAGTCAGTAGAGTCCCTCCTATGATCGCGAAGGCCATGCTCGCGATGAGCGGTCCATCGAGAGGCGGCATCGTAAATGTGGTCCAAGCCGGTATGCTGATGATCCCGAGTCCCACGGATCCGTAAGCGAACATCCAGGTGGTTGTCCAAAGGCGGTCGTGATTCTGGATGAACTTGCGGCTAAAGGAGAGAAAGCAGCCATAGCTGAAGCAATTAAGCACCGTCAAAAGATCGCCGAGCCAGGTGCTGTTGGAGAAGGATAGCTCTTCGAATTTGCGAATGGCGAGTACGCCTGCAAGCGCGCAGACAAAGCCAAGCGCGCGTTTGGTGGTGAGTGGTTCTTGCCCCCGGATCGTAACTATCAGCAGGGTGAAGACTGGGATCAGAGTGTTGAGGATGGCGCTATTGGTGGCGGTCGTATAGTGCAGGCCCACCAAGAATGAGCTCTGATTGATGATGATTCCAAGCAGAGCGAATCCAATCAGAGGAACAAAAAACTTGCGGCCGTCGGTCGGATGACGGTGTCCTGAAACAATCGTCACGGTCAGCATGAAGATTGTGGCTATGACGATGCGGAAACTCGCCCAGGCTAGCGGCGGAAAAACGCTGATCACGTTCTTGCTCACCACATAATTGACGCCAAAGAGCACTTGCACAGCCATCAAAGCAGCCACTACTAAGGCTGGCTTTGGCGCCGGGGAAGAGGAGGCGTTTTCCATAATTTAAATGTACCATTGTTAGTCATGGGAACCATTAGAAAATCACTTGTGGCGCTTGCACTACTGGCGTCCTCCCAGGCATGGGGTGTGACGACGATACTGCGAGAATCCGTGATCCCTGAAGCGCTCTCGGAAACGATTCCCACCGCGTTTGCTCCAAACGATATCCAACCGGAGGATTTTGTCATTGAGTGGCAAGGCAAAGCTCTCGACGGTGTCACGCTCAAGCTTGCTCCCGGCAGCCTTCAATGGGTCAGAGTAGCTGAGGTCCTTGTTGTGCCTCGAGCACGCCTTTTTGTGAATGCAGAGAGGACAGAGGGGGGGCGTGTTACGACAGGAGGATTTAGCCAGACCTTGACGAGACCCACTGCCGCGGAGCCTTTTCATGCGGAAATGCCGATCGCGCTGGTGTCCGGCGAAGTGAATCCGATCGAGATTTCTGTTCTAAAAGGTGCGAAGAAGCTGATCGGTGAAGCTCGACTCCGGTTCAAGCCACGCGCCAGCTCCGAAGTCGCTCATCAGCGAGTCTTCTTCGACTCGAGCTGCTCGCGGTTTGGGTTGAGAGCCTCGGGTTCGGCGACAGAAGCTCAGGCGCAAGGATGGGTGTACGTAGGGTGCCGTCTCGCAACAGTTCGAACCACGGGGCATCGAACTACGAGCTTGGAAGCTTACGTCTTCTGGGATGGGGTCGGGCAGACAGTCGACGTGGGAGGGGTAGAGACGCCAGCGACATCCGCGTCGATCTGGCCGCTCAGGCTCCGGTCAGAGCCTCGCGAGATCCGACTCGCTGCCGGCCATAAGCTAAAAGACCAGCTCGTCCTCAACTATAGTACGCCTGAGTATTTTCACAACGCGTTCATTGGACTGGGGATCGGCCCCTATATCAGCCATTTTGACGGCGAGGCGGGCGAGTACTTTCACGGGGCTGTGCCGATCGCCACTCTCTATGGCTCTTATTCGATCACCGAAACTTTTCGGATAGTGGCCTTCGATGCGACGACTTTGAATCAGAGTTACGCCACTGACTTTGGCATCTACGTCAGCAGTGAATACTTTCGTTTTCTCGACCAACGTATTGCTGTCAATGTCATGCTGGGAGGTCACGTCAATGCGTTTCGATCGAACACAAAATACTACGTGATACCTGGGTTTCCGCAGGGGATTGAAGGCACGTACTTTGATTTTCTATTTCGGGGCTACAATTTTACGGCAGGCGCGTTTGTTTACCCTGAGGTATCTGGCAAGTACTACTACAATATGTGGCTGCGCTACGGGACGGGGCGGTGGTTTGGAGAGGTCAACCTCATCGCCTGGGGAGAGCGCTTTGGAACTCCTGGGTCTGAGATCCAAATCAACACCCGCGCGGCGGGAATCTCTTTTGGAATGCCGATTTTTCGATTTCTTTAGGCCAAGATGGACTGCGGCCGGTAGCCTTCTCTTGAAGGGGATATCTACCGGCCGCACCAAAAAGTCTGAAGTCTAACCAATCGACTAGAAGCGGATGCCTTGTTGCTCAAGCGCCTTGCCGTGCAAAGTCTGGATGATTTGCTTCATTGTGGCCGGAGTGGTCTCAAAATTTTGAGCAGCTTCCGCAACGAGTGAGTTGAGCTCTTCATTCTCACCCACTTGAGCAAGACCTACCGCCGTCGCGATCTTTGATGGATTCACCCCATAAAGACGCTCGGCAAAGTCAGCGACATCGCGATCGGAGCGGCTCTGTATCGCATGGAAGTCGCGAATGGTTTTCGCGAGCTTCATACCGCGCTTTTCGGTGAGGTTGAATTTAGAGGCATAGTATCGGGCATCTTGATTCAAGGCTTTTTGCTCGGCTTCTGCGATCTGTGTCAAGATGTCGCGAGAGGTTTCGATTGTACCATCTTCGCTCGCTGCATGAAAATCGCAGACATAGGCTTGTTGTGCCGGAGTTTCCCAGTAGCATTCATAGGTCGTTGGGTGGCTCTCGACGCCGACATTGCAGCCGGTAGCGAGTACGGTCGTACCGATACACAGGGTCAATAGAGTAAAGCGGGACTTCATGATTGCTCTCCTTCAAACAGGCTCGGGTTCGCGAGCCGCGCCAATTTATGAGAGAAGATCAAGTCGTGTCAATTTTGTTCGCATGACTCAATGAGTTATCTTGGGTTCGAGGAGGGAGAAGTTGAGGTGTTTTTACCCAGATTTCGACAGGGTGTTTTGAAGTGGCGATTTGTCCCTGAGAGTTGCGAGCGAAAACATGGGCGTCGTGCTGTGCGGTTTTTCCGCTGACTGCAAGCATCTTGATCTGCCTCGGGGTGAACTCAGCACGCCACGTATTTCCGCCGATGTTTTCCATGGGGACTTCTAATGGCAAGTTCCCGAAACGAAGCTTGACCTCGACGATCTTGGCCATGAGATCTTTTACTTCGGTGAGAACCACTGCGGGGCCATCGGGCATCAGATCGCGGTTCAGCTCCAAGGTATGAGGTTCGGCGCGCGTTAGGAGGACCGTGGGGCCTAGAATTCCAGCCCGTTCAAAGTCGGGCAGCGTGGACTCTTGGGTCGTAGCGCATCCGGACATCAAGAGATTGAGCAGAAAGAATCCCAGCAAGGTGCCGGCAAAAAAAAGCACCGAAATTCGTGATCTCGCCCGCGCTAAATAAAATGTGTAGAAACGAATCATGGCTGCCCCCTTGAGGGAGAGAGATGGGTGCAATCAAAGTGCCGTGCGGTTTTTGAGCTCGATCCATCGCGAAAGGTGCTTAGTGCTCTGGTGCGCATGGTGGCGCAGCATCTTCCCCGTAAAATTGCTCGCGCGTGACGCATCGATTTCAAGGCGCAGGTTGCCGAGTCGCTGCAAGAGTGAGGAGGACTGCGTGCGGTAGTCCCAGTGCTGCGCGAGAGTTGCTCGTCCTATGAGTACCGCCTCGCGCCAGCGCGCACTATCCTCATGAAGTTGGATTGCCTTTTCGGCGAATCGTTTGGGATCGTCTTCGATTTCGCCCCCAAAAACGCCACTCGTACCGCTCAAGCGCATTCCAGCAGCACCGACCGATGTGGTTACCGCGGGGATTCCGCTCCACCATCCATCGGCGATCTTGCCCTTCAGGCCCGCGCCAAAGCGAAGGGGTGCGAGATTTACTCGGTATTTTGATAAGGTTTCGCAGGCGTTTTCTGTATGCCCTTTCACGAAAAATCCTTGTCCTGGGTCTGAGAGGTCCATCATTTCGCGCGAAGGGTAAGCTCCAAAGATGTTCACGTGCGCTTGTGGCAGCTGCTTGCGGATGTGTGGCCAAATCTGCTGCTTAAGCCAGAGAACGCCGTCGCTGTTGGGGGCATGCCTGAAGTTGCCGATGACCACAAAGCCTGAGCCCTGAATCGAGAGTGGGGGAGCGGGATCGTAGCAAAACCCAAAAATTTCGAGAAGGCTTTGCGGGACGCTATAGGGAGGGTTGGCCAGAAGCTCATTCTCGTGAGGAGAAATCAGAAGTGTCAGGTCACTGCGGTAGATCGAGGCAACCTCACGAAGGTCATCGTTCTTTTTGCCGGTGCGGACAAAGTGGAGATCAACCGTATCCAGCACTCGAATCGTGGCTGGGCTCGCCTCGTGGATCCTCCATCCAAATTGCTCTTCGATCAAAAATCGCTCGAAGATCGCAAAGTCGGGCCTCAGGGCGGCAATCCAGGGGTCAAAGGCTGGGTCGTTAGGGGCGACAAAGTGGGTCGTGACACCTAGAGCGCGCAGCATTTCTATGCCCCGGGCTCCCTCTTCGCCCGGTGTGGCTTTCGCGCCCGAGGCAAAGTGGGTTTCCCATCCTGCTTCGCGAAATGCGCGCACTAAGCTCATTGAGCGTGAGCCCGCGGCCGAGGAGCGCGGCTCGGGCCAAACCGGGCCCAAGATCAGAATGCGGGTAGCTTGCGTGTTTTCGATAATAGACGAGCCTCTATCGTGGCTTTTTTAGGCGTGCTATCTTTATTAGCATGCAACCTATCGATTTTGACCGATCGACGCTTTTTATCTCTGCTCGTTCACCCTTTGCGAGACGTGTCCGGCTGGCCTTTCGTGAGCATGCGTTGGCCTACGATGAGAAAATCCTCGATGTATTCAAGCCCACTCCTGAATTGATCGCGCTGAATCCGCTCTGCCGAGTGCCCACTCTCAAGTTGGCCTCAGGTGACGTGCTCATCGATTCTGAAAAGATCTTGCAGTCTTTTTACCTCAGTCACTCTGAGTCAAGTCTGCTTCCAAAGTCTCGCGAGGATTGGCTCTTGGCCTCCCATTGGTCCGCGATCGCAACCGGTCTTTGCGAGAAAACGGTTGAGTATTATTTCGAAACTTTGCGCCCAGAGAGTGCTCGTGACGCGGAGGCCGTGGAGGAGGTTCGTCAAATCGCGCAACGTACGCTTGAGCGTTTCAATGAAGCTATCGGAGAGCGCGAGACAATTCTTTCGTCAGGGCTGTCCCAAGCGGATCTTGATATGGGCGCAGCCCTGGCCTATCTCTCGCTGCGATATTCTTCGCAATGGAAGTCTCGATACACGCGAGCTGGTGCCTACTTAAGTCGGCTCGAGAGTCGCGCCTCGTTTCAAGAAACGAAACCTCCAGCGGCTTAGTACTTCTCAAAAGGCTTTTGGTTCATCGGAGGCGTCGTGTGGATTCGGGTGACGCTTTCGGATCCTGTTCGAACGATCCGGCCACTCTGGGATTTCTTAATTCCCGCAACTGCTTCGTGAATGATCTTGGGTCCTGCGAGAACTCCGGCGGCTAGTCCGCTGAAGAAAAGGATGGCGGGATCGGCAGGAAGCGCCTCAGCGCCGCTGCTTGCATTGCGTTTGAGTCCCCAGGCATGGCGAATCAGCGCACCCGTGACGAACCCCGAGATCCCGACCGCTGCGAGGACAATGCCCGGGCGATTCTCGAGGATGTCTTGCGCTTGTTTGCTCCAGTCGTCGAGAAAGCCAATCCCTTTGCGAAAGGTTTCTTCGGCTTCTTTGAAAACGTTTTCAATATCTGAGAATTTTCCCGAAAGGGATTGCATGTCTAAGTTTGCATTGTGCACGGAATCTGTTGCCATTGTGATCTCCTCCTCCCTCTTATTGAGGGAACGCTGCGAGAGGAGCAACCCGCGTGCCAGCTTTTGTTTCAAGCTGAAGCGGTATTTTGATTCTCGAGCTGCTGTTCCATGAATCGTGCGAGGTCCTCGAGCTGCTCGAGCGTCATGAGGCGCGTCTCACCCACGTTGTAGCGCCCGTGAAGGAGCTCGACGAACTTGGTCTCAGGATATTTTGAGAGGTAAGGTCGATAGAGATTCATGAGCCTGCGGTTGAGTTGCTCGCGGGTTTTGGTTCCTATTTTAGTTTTGAGGCCAGGTGAGTCTGTCGCAGAGTTGCTGCGCTTGGGCTTGACTGGTGGCTCAGCTCTGGGTTGGTCCTCTGTCAGAGTTGTCGCAGCAGAGGCGGTAGTCTCGGGAGTAGGTACTGGGCTTTTGGCTGCCTTCTCATAGTCTGCAGCTGACCACTGTTTGAAGCGGTCGCGCGCGTCGTTGTACTCCGTCCAGGCGGTGGGAGAATCGTAGAGGTAGCGACCTACGCCAAAGAGCATCGCGCATCGTTTGAGCGCGTCGGAGTGCGCTGATTTGGGGTCGCTACCTTCGCCGACATTCTCACGAGAGACTCCTTTGAGGGTAAGGCGCCCGCGGATGTATACCGTGTCACCCGATCGTTCTTCGTGGACTACTTCGAAGCTCCACGCCGGGTCTACTTCTTCTAGGCGCGCTTGCACGTCGGTGTGTTGAAGGTAGAGAACCAGCATGGCGCGTGTTCGGTCTTTGCTAAAACTCTGAACTTTGACTCCGAGATTTTCTTTCGAGAAGGGTGCGCGCAGAATTTTGAGATCTTCAGATTTCATAAGGCCTCACTTTTGTTTGAATGTAGTTTCTCAAAAGATACGACGCGTTATCAAGGCGGCGCGGGGCGTCTGGTTTGATCTAAGTTATTGATATTTAGTTATATTATTTGTTTTAAGGACGCTCGCTGAGTGACTATTTTTTTTATCTGCCTATAGGCAGTTCGTCGCACTAGGCAGCTCAGAAGCGCTAGACGGCTGATAGAATCCAAGGATTTCTTTTTTCCCGGTTGAAAACTCAGATACTTGCGGGTAATCGTTGGCCTCTCTACACAAATCAGCGGCAAGCCTGTCGCTCATTTCTTTAGGTGTCTCCATCGTCTAGAGGCCTAGGACACTCCCCTTTCACGGGAGTAACCGGGGTTCGAATCCCCGTGGAGACGCCAATTTTCAATATCGCCTCTAACAGCCAACATGTTGAACGGTTTTCTCCAGT
>JACCDG010279346.1_pt1 | contig 27660 bp, 32 predicted proteins | sample 7442471 | NCBI WGS metagenome assembly JACCDG01 (sample SAMN15323444, study PRJNA562643) | freshwater metagenome | isolation source: river surface water | place: USA:Blue River Watershed | collected 2017-08-17 | reverse complement strand
GTAGCGCAGCGTCGCAACCAGCGCCGATTGCAGGTCGTGCGCCAGATAGACCTCGGCCTCGGTCTCCGCAATCGGCGGGTGCGTCGGCTCGCACAGATGACCGTAGCCAATCGTCCAGTAGCCCGCTGGGCAGATGTACGGATGCGCACGTCCAGGATCGGCCTTCGGCACGCGATGGAACCCCTCGAAGCGCTTGGCCAGCTCGATGGCCGTTTTCGGCACCCCGGTCACGAACGCACCCGGTCGAACACGCGTCCGAGGAACCAGAAGTTCAGCACTCCGGCCCACAGCGCCTGATCGGCCTCTGTCCAGGCGTGCAGGATGGCCACGCCCCATCCCGCGCCGGCAGTCACGGCGGCCGAGAACGCCGCCGTCTTGGCGGCGCAGTACAGCGCCATGAACCAGTAGGTGATGACGGGCCGCACGCTGCACGAAAGCGCGTCGGCCCAGCGCACGCCGGTCTTCTCGCCCTGCGTGCGGACGGCGTCGCGCAGCGTCTCGATGGCACCGACATTCCACGCCGCGTCCGCGCTCGCGCCGATCTCGGCCATGCGCTGCGCGCCGCGCAGCTTCTCAAACTCCAGCGCCTTGTCCTGCATCGCCAGCTCGTGACCGCGCTCGCCCTTGCGGTCCAGCCACTTGAGGATCTCTGGGGCGAGGCGGAAGGCGCCGCCCAGGAGACCGCCGAGGAGTGTCTCGATCATTGCCCGCCTCCGAAGAGCTTGAGTTTGATCGCTGCGCCGGTGATGAGCGCGGCCACGAGGCCCGTGGTGACGATCTTCAGTACCGTATGCCAGACAGTGCGCCGGGCCGCACGCCAGGCATCCAGCAGATCCCGCAGTTCGCGTACGTCCCGGGCGGCGTGACCGTTCTCGAGGCCCACGGTGGCCAGAGCCGCCCGGGCGCCTCGCTCGGCCGCGCGGGCCAGCAGCTCCTCGAACTCGTCCTTCGGCATGGCGACCATGCCGTCTTGCAGCGTCGGCGTTTTCATTGACGTCCTCCAGAAATGCGAAACCCGCCTCGTGGGCGGGTTTCTACGGGTTGGGAATGGGGTTCAGATCGCGAGCCCCGGACTCCAGCCGGTGGCCTTGTAGGCCGAGAGCACGCCCTCGTCCTCGATGAAGCAGGTCCAGCCGATCTTCGGGGCGTAGAACGACCATCCCGCATCGATGCGCACGGCGACCTGGCCGGCTTTTCCGGCCCAGGCGCCGGTGGGGCCAGGTGCCACGATGTAGCGGTCGCCGTTCGCTGGCGTGGCCGGTGGCGCTGCCAATGTGCGCGACTTCACCGAGAGCTGCAGCACGGCATCGAGCAGCTTCAAGTTGGCGTCCATCCCCGTGTTCCATCCCGACTCGCGGGCGGCCCAGCCGTAGTTCACGCCCAGGTTCGGGCCGATCAGTGCTGCCATTTCATTCTCCGTAGGTTGCCCCGTAGAACATGCCGTAGCCCCGGCACTCGGGGATGTCGATTTGCTGGGCCTGCCAGCTGGTGTAGCCGTCGCGTACCGCCTCGACCTTGACGGTCAGTTTCTCGTTCGGCCGATTCAGGCCGCTCTCGGAAATCTCGGTGGCCATCGGATAGGTCCAACTCGTGCCGGTCAGTCCCGTCTCAGTGTGCTTGAGCGTGCCGGCCTCGCCGTAGATCCGCACGGTGTAGGTCGTACCGGTCTCCGGCCCGATATTCGTTTCGCCCTGCGTCACCAGATAGGCGGTCTGCAGCACCCGGCTGCGGTGCGCCCAGCTGACCGTCACCTCGCCGGTGATGTAGCTCATGCTGTAGTCGAGGTTGTTGACCCGGAACTTGCCGGGTGGATAGGGCCGGATTTGCCGCTTGGCGAAGGTGTAGCTGATCGCCGGCGCCGAGGACTCGGCCAGGACGCCCATCCCGGTGGCGGGCAGCACCTTGGCCTGCACCGTCTCGCCGTTGATGTACTGGGTCGTGTTGTAAAACTGTCCGCCCTCGACGAAGTACAGCCGGGCGCCGGCCGAATGCTTCGCCGGCACCGTGTCCAGCACGCCCCGGTCCACCGTCACCGTGCCGGCGGCATTGTCGACCGCCTTCACCGCGACCAGCTCGCCGTCGAGCAGCGCGTAGGTGTCGAGCGTGACCAGGTCCATATCGACCCCGTAGAGCACGTTCAACACCGTCTCGGTTTGGCCGATGTCGTTCGCCAGCACGCAGGACGGGATGAAGTCACCGACGCCGATCTTCTCGAAGGCTGCCGATCCCTGCCGCGTCAGCACCGCATAGTTGATCGCCGCGTCCGAGGGGCGCACCGTCGACACGGACAGGAACCCGCCATTCGGATCGATCTCGGCCTGGGCGGCGGCCGACTCACCGGTCAGCTCGCGCACGATGGTCCAGTACGGGAGCTCACCCACCGACACGAAGTTCGCCGCTATGGGCCCTTGCCGGGGATCGACCCAGCCGCTCTCGGCGGGCGCCAGATAAACGGCATCGGGCAGGCCGAACACATCCTCGACGCAGGTGATCCGCACTCGGCCGTCGGCCAGCGTCCCGTAGCTGATCTGCGCCACCCGCAGGATTAACTGCTCGATCCGCAACTCGGGCCAGGAGAACCTGAACACGTCGCCGATGTTGAGGCTGGCGGCCGTGCGGTTGGCCACCAGCGTGATTTTCGCCAAGGCGGACGACAACTGCCGGAGATCCCGCATCGCAAGGCGTGCGGCCAAGGCGCCGTTGGCCACGCCCTCGTAGCTGACCTTGGCATCCTTGATTTCCCCCAGGGAGCGCTCGATGCCGGCGATGTCCTGCACCGAGATCGACACGCTCTTGTCGGTCGTGCGGTCGTGATAGGACAGCGTGACCTGATTGACCAGCTCCTCGGGCAAGGTGCGCTCGAAGGACTCCAGCCGGATCACGTTGGTCTGGTTCAGCTCCAGCAGCGTCGCCGGATCGTAGTCGTCGCGGGTGAGCTTCAGCGTGAAGAGCCCCGTGCGCGGGCTCACGTAGATCGAGCCGTCGATGTGCTGCAGGATGCGCTCGATGAAGGCCTCGATGTCCTGCTGCTGATCCCACAGGATCGACAGTCCGAAGTTCTCGGCGTAGAGGGTGTCGGCGGCGGCGCGGAACGAGGCGTCGTCGATCTCGGCCGAGCTGTAGCCCCGGCCCCAGGTGCGGTCGGTCAGGCACTCATAAATGATGTGCGCCGGATTCATGTCGCCCGCGATGGCGGCCTTGTCCGAGTACCACTGCGGCGAGCCGTCGGATCGGCGGATGATCCGCGTGACTTCCGCGCTCCAAGGCTTGATGTACGGGTTCATCGCCGACAGTTGCGGCTGGCGCAGTACCAGCGACACCACGCCCCGGAAGGCCGGCACGTTGGCGCCCAGTTTGGCCACGAGGTAGTCGTTCTGGCCGTCCGAGGCGTTGCCCATCACCAGATCCACGGCGCCGACGACGCCCCCCTCGCGGTCATCTCCACCGAATAGGTCGGGCTGGTTGATGGCGATCCGTCCGCTGGACGTCAGCGATCCCGACCACGCCGTGCGCTCGCCGACCACGATCCTGTTCAGCGAATCGACCGGGCCGTGGCACAGCGCCAGATGCATCCCCGCGTAGTAGCGGTAGCCGACCGTGACGCTCTTGCTGCCTTTGCCGCCGCCGCTCATGCCTCGGCTCCCTCATTCGTTATGGAAGCGGCCTGCTGCTCGACGTACTCGGCCAGCCGGATGGCCATCGCATCCCCGGTGGCCCGCAGCCAGTCGGTGCTCACTCCCTGCTGGCGGAACAGATCGAAGGTCACCCCGTCGCGCGGAAACCAACGGCGCAGCCCGGCGTTGCAATAGCCGAGGGCCTTGGCGTCGAGATGGGTAGCAATCATTTCTTGCCGCCTCCCTTGGTCTTGATCGGCGTCGTGCGCACATCGCCGAACCAGACGCAGTTCGGCTGCTTGATCGTCCGCGTGCCGAACAGCACCGGGATCGGGCTGTCGGTCGCGGCGACCGGTGCATCGACATCGCCGGGTTGCGGCGTGGTGGTTTTGGGCTTCGGGGCGAGCAGCGACGACAGGACCGTCGTGATCACCCACACGATCAGGTATTGCCACATGGAAAAGCCTCAAACGATGGCGTCCCCGGTGAAAGGGTTCTTCACCGGGATGTAGGGGAAACCGCCGTAGTTCAGCTGGTTGCCGAACTTGGCGGCGCAGGTCGCGAGCGTGTGGTCGCAGCCCGGATAGGCCTCGAACGCATCGCCGGCTTTTAAGCCTGGGATCGGCGCCGAGAGGGTCACCGCACCGCCGGAACTGGCGACGATCATTCGCTGCGCCCCGGCGGACATCAGCCGGCCGCCGACGAACCAGGCAATCGGCTTGGGCAGGAAGACCGAGGCGGTCACCTCCAGCCCCGCCACGCTCTCGACGATGCCGGCGGTCTTGTAGTCGGCCGCGTTGACCTTGCAGCCGCCGTGGTACAGCGGGTGGCGGCAGTTGATCTGGTAGTTCGCCCGCCGCCCCGAACGCTTGAGCGTCGTAAAAATCGGCTCGCAGCGCATCTGCACCGTCACACCGCCGAACACCACCGACACGACCCGCCCCTTCCACCAAGTGATGAATTCCGTACCGGGGTCGGTCAGGTGCTGGCGAAAGATGGTGAGCGACAGCACCCCATCGGGCGGGGTCACAATGAAGGACTGCACGACACCAATGTCGAGCGCTGCCTCCAGATTCAGCATCGCACGGCCGAATTCCTGCGTCTGCTCGATCTCCGAGCGCCGGATCGGCGCCGGTACGTACTTCTCGCCGTTGTAGGTCACGGCATCCCGTGCCGACGTGTAGCGCCAGACGGTGGTTCCCAGCGCGAACCGATACAACTCGACCGGCTGCCCCGAATGGAGGCTCGCCTCAATGCTCTGATAGGTCATCCGTTGATGCTCCGAATGGGCAAGGTCACGCGCGCCACGCGATCCGTCTCGAAGAAGATCTCGACGGCATCGCTCTCCAGCCGAGCCAGTTCCAGGAAGGAGACGATCCGGAAATCAGACGGCGTACAGGCGACGCCCAGAGCGGCGTCGATCCGCATCCGTTCCACCACACCGTTCACGAACTCGAACCCGGTGATGCGGCGCAGGAACCAGGTGCCGTCGTTGTGCAGGAACGCGACGTCCTGGCGACCGGGCATGGCTTGGTAATAGGTCGCAAACCCTCGGGCCTGGACCAAGATGGCGGTGGCATCCAGGGCAAATGGCTGCGCCACTTCGAGGCCCCGCTCCCAGGTCGGTACCCAGAACGGCACCTGTCGGCCGGCACGGGCGGCGAGCCAGCCCCGCAGCGCGGTCAGATCTGCGCGATCCGGCATCAGAAACTGGTAGCGGCGCACGATGAAGGGCCGGTTGGGGATGTCGATCACCGCAGGCGTGCCGGTTTCGTGGTCGAACAGGTCGATGAGGCGCTGATAGTCGACGCTGACGTCCTCGACCCGATTCGGATGCCGCAGCAGCGTGTCGTAACCTCGGTACCGGATAGGCGAGTTCGTGGCCGTCACCGTCGAGGCCAGGTCCTCCAGATCGAAGCGCAGCTTGGCCTGGGAGATAGCCGCCGTCGGCCGCGTGACCGTCTGTTGCGCCGGCAGACGCCCCAATCGGGCCGGTGCAATCCAAGAGCCGGCTGGCCAGTTCCCCAGCACCGGGCGCTTGAGCGTGATCGTGTCAGCGGTCAGGGACAGGACTTCCAGTGCCTCGGTGGCGCCGGTGTTCGACCCGACGATGGCCAATCCGCCGGCGTGGTAATCCAGATCCGTCGTTGTCACGGCGAGGACGGCGTCGCCGGGATAGATCGCGGTCGCAAGCCAGACCTTGTCCGTCCAGACCGGCACCGCATAGACCCTGGACTGCCAGACGTTCATCAGCAGATCCAGCTGGCCGCCATTGCCGTACTCCAGCACGTCGAACTCGAACGAGCGCCGGGGATCGGCCCGCAGCCGAACCCGTTGCTCGCCGCCATCGCGCATCGTCAGCAAGTCGGTCAGCCATTCCAGCCGCTCGGTGAAGCCGCCTTGCCAGTCGTGCAGCTGCCCCATGACCAGCACCCGCCCGTAGCTGATCGCCAGGTCTCGGGTACCGCCAGCGGAGAAATGCAGCCTCAGCAGCGTATCGACGAAGCTCGGCCCATCGAGCGTCGCCGTGACGTCGTAGAAGATGTCCTCCAGCCCCCGCAGCCTCGTGGGCGGGAAAAAACCCAGGGACAGGCCCTCGGTGTCGCCATCCAGTTGGAAGATCGTCACCGGGTCGGGATAAGCGTTCCAGATCTCGACTGTCTTGGTACTGGGGATCACCAGGTTGCCGAACTCGATCCGGGAAGGCTGTAGGTGGATCCGGTAGTAGTAGTCGTCCGAGAAGGCGCCGCAATGCGCGCCCGCCCGAGCGATCAGGGCCTCGGGCGACGGCTGGCCGCTGGTGATGACGCCCACGGCAACGACGATGGCCGCAACGACCGTGGTCGGCGCGTAATACGCGGGACGGCCGTTGTCCCACAAAGCGTTCATCCCGGCGGCCGCCGCGCCGCCCAGGACGGCCGAGGTGAAGGCGCCGGCGAAGTCAGGCATTTACACCACCTTGCGGTAAGCCACGCCGTAGTCGTAGCTGATCGGTTCAGCCCCGAGCGTGTAGGCCTTGTTCCACAGCGGGAAGATCTTCCACACGTCGGTGCCGAGGGTCAGTTCGTCGCCCGGGTTGAAGTTCGCGATGTTCAGAAAGCGCACGTCGGGGAATTCGCCGAGCAGCGTCCAGGTGCCGACGTAGGGGGTGCGATTCACGCCGACGTGACAGGGCAGCATCGGCGCCAGACCGTTGTAGCCTTGCGGAGAGCAGTGGTAGGCCAGATCGTGCGCCAGGGTGTAGAAGGAAACCTGGGGTCCACCCGAGATATAGCCCGCACGGTTATTGACCGAGTTGGAGTAGGTCGAGCAGCCGTAGGCATCCAGATTGGCTGTATCCCAGGCCCCGGTCGACAATAGGCGCCAGCCAACCGCCCACCCGTCAATATCGGCCCGAACGTAGCTGCCTGGGTAACCGTTGGAGGCGAGCGACGCTCTCGAAGGGCCTTGGCCGTTCGATCCGAACGGGACCGAGTGATTCGAGGTGTTGAAGGCGTAGGGTGTCGTCGTGAATGACTCGATGGGGCATCCTGCGGTCAGATACTGGCCCCCGGCAAAGGCGCCGTATTTGTTGATGAAGCCGAACGACAGGTGGCGGAATCGGCCCGGCGTTTCCTCGATCACCACGTGCACGAAGTCACCGTTGGAGAACAGGTGGTAGGCATAGAGCGAGGTGGCCAAGGGACCTACCATCACGAACTTGCGGTTGTTGGTCTGCAGGTTGGCGGCCGTGCCGGCAGCGAAGCCGTCGCACACCCAGGCCTCCAGGCAGGCGTAGGTGCCATTGACGCCGTTCTTGTAGAGCTTCTTGTTGACCGCGAACAGCTGGTAGGACACGCCGTTCTTGGTCAGCACGACCCGGTTCGCGACGAGGCTCGTTTCCGACTGGTTCTTATACGCATCGGAGCCGCTGACCGAGGAAATCATCGACGTCGTGCCGGCGTGAGTGGCGCCACCGTTTGATCCATAGGTCGGAAAGGTCAGCGTGAAGGTGTCGGTGGCGTTGGCCGTCCAGCCGTTGGCGACCGCGAAATTCTTGATGACAGTCAGCAGCGTGTTGATGTCGGCCGACGCACCGGTGATGTAAGCCATGATCGCCTCGAGCGAGTTCTCAGTTGAGTTGAATCGCGGCAAAGCGCGCCGCGTTGGTGGAAGTCGCCGCCTGCACGACCAGATGGGATTTGCCGCCCACGGTCACGGTGTCGCCGGCAGCCACCCCGAAACCCGGCACGGCAAACACGCCTTGCAGCTCGCCCCAAATCGAGAACGGACGAGTCGTCGCGCAGTCATAAAGGATCGCCGGCAGCAGTGGGCTCGCGCCGTTCGGCAACTGCGTCAGATAGGCGATGTCGTAGCGCCCGACGCTGTTTTTCCTGGTCTCCAACGACATTGCCCATGGCCAGGTGCGGCCGGTGTAGGTCGTATCGAAGCGGTTCGTTCCGACCCAGCCGCCGCTCGGCTGCAGGAGCGCCGCGCTGTAGCTGCCGTATTCACCATCGTTGCGCCAGAAGGCGCTATTGGCGATATCGAGATCCGAACTCTGGTAGTTGTCGCCGCGCGACGTGTTGGCCCCGATGAATAGCGGATATGGGTATTGGGCCGGTGTTCCGTAGGGCAGGATGAAGCCCGCGTAGAGCGCGCCCCAATACGCCGAGGACTTCGCCACCGCGATGAAGCGCCGGCCGTTGGCGACAAACCAGTAGCTGATCGCGCTGTTGAAGACCGGCATCCTCGGCACGATGCCCAGCGAACCGGCGCCCGAGAGCAGGCTGCCCGGTTGGCCCTCGGGTGTGTTGATCGAAACGATGCTTTGCCAGGACTGTGACCCGAGCACCCGGATCGAATACGCGGGTGCTGCAGCGTCGGCAAACAGGGCCAGTTGGACGTAGATCGCATCGCCCGCCGAGGACCCCGGCCCGCGCAGTTCGGCCAGATCCCGCTTCGCGTCAAGCGTGAAGGTGTCACGGCGTAACAGCGTCCAGGCTTCGCCCCCGGCGACCAGGGTCGCATCCGAAGTCAGGAACGTGATCAGTTTGTTGAACAGATCGGCGGCATTGGTTGCCGTGCCAGAAGTCCAGGCCATTCTTAGCGTCCCAAGATGTTGCGAACGGAGGCGGCATTGCGCTGGATGAGGTTCATCACCACGCGCTCGCCTGCGCTGCTGTTGAGGTAGTCGGCCGCCATCGCGGGGTCGATCACATTCACGATGCGGATGTTTGGGCCCGGGGCTGGCTGCGCGGGTGCTTCCGGCACGAGGCCGCCAGCGGCAAAGGCCAAGCCCCCGGCAGAAAGGCGTGGCCCGGCCGACAGTCCGTTGATGGCGTTCAGGAAGGACACTCCGAGCCGGCTCACCGCGCGGGCGTTGACCACGTACTCGCCGTGGGAGAGCCGCGCCGGGATGGAATCGCTGGTCGAAGTGCCAGGGCCGGTCACATAGCCTCCGGAGGCGAACCCGAAAAACGACGAGATCAACGCGCCCAATCCTCCGGCGCTGCCCGCCGCACCGCCCCCCATCAGGCCGCCGAACAAGGCTTTGGCCAGCTTCTGCGAGGCGATGCGATTGATCGTCTGCAGCACGGATCGACCGAAATCGGCGAATGCGTCTTTGGCCGACTTGGCGCCGCTGCCGATGTCCTGGAACAGTTGGGCGAAGCCATCCTGGACCGCGCCGTCGATGGCGACCGCCACGTCATCGACGACCAACTTCACCTGCGCGATCTCGTTCTTCCAGGCCTGGACCCGGGCGAGCGCCTCGGGGCCGATGGCAGCGGCGGCGGCCTCCAGCTGCGGCAGCAGCGCGTCCAGCGATTGGCCGGTCTGCCGATGCAGCGCGAGGATCTGCTGGCGGGCCTGGGATTCCGTGAGGAGGCCGGACTGGCGCTGCAGGTTGATCGACTCCTCAGACGCACGCATCCGCGAGAGGCTGTCGTTGAACTGGCGCTCGTACTCGGCGAGGTCGGCGGCCGCCGCTTTGACGTTGATCAGCCGACCGACGGTGGCCGCCCCTTCGGTGTCGCCCTCGGCACGGAGCCGCTCGATCAGGGTCTGGTACTGCCGCTCGATGGCTGCGCGCCGGTCCTGACTGGTCGCCGCACCCGTGAGATCGAGCAGTTCGTCGCGCACCTTGGCGAGCTCCTCGCGCAACTCGCGCTCGGCCTGGACGGCTTTGCGGGCATTGGCGACCTCGACGTCCGCGCGCTTGTTGTTGAGGACGCTCAACTCGCTCTCAAGCTTTGCGACTTCTCCTTTCGCCTTGAGGCGTGCGGGCTCGTCCTTGCCCGTCTTTTCCAGGCGCTGCTGCTGCGAGAGCGACACCTGCAGGCGCCGGATTTCCGCATCGATCTCCTGCTGCTCGATCCGGGTCTTGGCCGCGTAGTAGTCTTTCAGCGAAATCAGCCGGTCTTCGAGCGCCGCGTCCAGTTCGCGCGCCTGGCGATCCAGCGCATCCTTGAGAATCTTGAATTCGGCCTCGGCCTGCGCCTGCACGAGTTCGAGCTTGGCCGCCTCGACCCCCTTGTCGGGTGTCGGCTTGGCGGGTGGTTGTGGACGGCCGAATACGCCAGGCTGGCTCTTATCGGAGCGGATGCGGCCGGCGATGGCCTGTGCGACCTCCCCGACGTAGTCGCGCGTAACGGCATCGCGCACGGTCCTCGCCAGTTCCTGCCCGAAATCTCGCACCTCGCCGAGCTGGCGGCCGAGCGCAGCGCGTAGCGCCTGCATCGAGAAGTCCCCGCTGAAGGCCGCTGCCACATCTTGGCCCAAAGCCTTCGCCAGTTCCCCGATGTCGGAGAAGGCATGGCGAAAGCGCTCGACCAGAAAGCCCGCCGTGATGCCGACGACGCTGCCGACTGCGTTGAACGCGCCGATGACGATGTTGACCATCGTGCGTATGGCCGTGCCGATGGTCTTGAGTGCGCCGGCCATCACCTCGCGCACGCGGGCCCAGGTGAGATCGTTGGCGCCGACCAGCCGCCCCAGGGCGCTCACGACGTCGCCGACCTTCTCGACGACCAAGTCCCACGCGGCTGCGATGATCTGTTTGACCGACGCGCTCTTGCCGCCGAACTCGACCAGGGCGTTGCGCGCCGAATAGAGCGCTCCTGCCAATAGCGCCACCGTTGTCACGATCACGCCGATGGGGCCGCCCAGGAGTGCCAGCACCCCGCGCAACAAACCCGCTGCGCGACCGAGCAGCGACGTGGAGGCCACCGCCTGCGTCACGGCACCGATGGCGGCGGTGGCTTGCAGCCGAGCCTTTGCCGCATCGACGACCAGTGCGCTGGTGGCGAGGCCTTGCGCCCGCGCCTGGGCCAAGGCCGCATCGGCGAGGCGAACCCGTGCCAGCGCCTCGGCTTCCAGCGTGCGCAGGTTGGCAAGCCGCGCCGCCGCTTCCGCTCGGGCGGCGGCAATGCTGGTCGCAAACGCACTCGCCATCCGACCGAAGGCGGCGACCAGCACGACACCGGCCAGATCGATCAGCAGTTCGAGATGCTGGGCGACGAGTTGGATCGCCTGCGCCAGACCTGCGGTCAGGCCGGAGCTCGTGTCGCGCTCGCCGAAGGCGCGCAGAAAGGCGTTCTTGAGACGGGTGAGCGCACCCGACACCGTATCGGGCAGGCTGCCGTACTCCTCGGCGAGCCGGCCACGCTGCTTGAGCAAGGCGTCGAGCACGGCCTTGGACGTGATCTTTCCTTCCTGCGCCAGGGCCCGCAGCGAGCCCAGCGGCACGCCCATCCCGTCGGCGATGGCCTGCGCCAGACGCGGCGTCTGCTCGATGACCGAGTTGAATTCCTCGCCGCGCAGTTGTCCCGAGGCGAAGGCCTGGCCCAACTGCAACAGCGCCCCGGCCGCAGCCTCGCTGGAGGCGCCGGAGAGCGATACGGCCTGTCCGATGGCATCGGTCGCCGCCAGCACGTCCGCCTGCGAACGCCCCAGCGCCTGCACCGAGGGCGCCAGCCGCGCGTAGAGCGTGACGGTCTCGGCGAGCGGCGCGCGGTTGCGCTGCGCGATCTCGAACAACGCCGCGTCGGCGCGGTTGAATTCCTCCTGAGAGGTGACCGCGAGCCGGAGCCGGGCCTGCAGGTTCTTGTACTGGTCGGCGACCTCGACCAGTTCGCGCACACCCAGTCCCACACCGATGGCACCGCCGATGCGGGACAGGACTTCTCCCACCTGGCCTGCTTCGCTGCGCAGGCGCGAGAGGCTGCCCTGGACGGACTGGAAGGCGCGTCGCGTCTCATCGACGGCGGTGATGAGGATCTGCGCGCGATTATTCGCCATTGCTCAAACCTTCGACATTGCCTTGCGGATGGCCGCCGTCAGGCGGGGAAGATCGACCCGCACCGAACGGGTAAGGTCGAAACGTTTCTTGAGGGTCACGCGCCGCACCAGCACGGCGACAGGAATCTCCTGACCGCGCTTGAGCCGTTTCGCCCCGGTGCGCTCCCGCTCGGCGCTGCGGAAGCGCGCGAGCGGCCGGGCGTTCTCGGCGATGTTCTCGGCCATCAGGATCTGCTGGCCGTTCTTTTCGACGAACCAGGCATTGCCGGATCGCATCAGCGCATCGATCACCCGGGCAAACGCCTTGCGTCCGATACGCCGGTGTTGCGGCAGCAGCGGGATCAGCATTCGTCTCCGGATCGTTCCTCCCTGTTCGTGCAGGCCCAGCCAGGGCACCTTCGAGCCGATGTAGAGCGCCGGAAATTCCGAGGCTTTACGGTCGTACACCTTGGCGTGCATCGACCGGAGGAACTTGGGCTTCACGGCGTTGAAGCTGGATCGCATTTCGCCCCGCACCCGCTCGGCCATCTCTTTGCCGGAATCCCGCATCGCGCGGGCGACTGCGGAATGGATCGTTTTGTGGGTATCGGTTTGCCAGGCGTTGAAGCGACGACGATCCAGCAAGCCCTCAGCGACCAGATCGATCTTCATCGCGCATTCCCTGTTGGAGTTCGGCCTGGAGCTGACGGATGCCTTCGCGGTTGCCCTGGGCGGCGGTGGTCATGACCGCGAGCTGGGTGGAGAGCCGTTCGTGCTCGAGACGGCTGTCGGCGGCCAGAAACGCGTTCAGCTGGCCCAGCGTGTAGCCGAGGATGTCCGGGTAGCGGTGGCCACTGCGGATCAGGCGGGCGATGGCGTCGCTCCAGCCAACCGTCCGCTCAGAGACTGCGCGAGCGTGCTGACCTTCGGCGCGACCCGGTGCACGAAAAAATCGGCATTCACCTCGAACACCGTGGCGGCCAGCGTGATCGCGTCGTCGAGCGCCAGCGCGTCTACCCATTCACGCGGGCGTCGGCTGGCCAGGGAGAGCGCAGCCAGCAAGGCGTCGCCGTGCTCGCAGAGCAAAGCCAGCCAGTCCGGCTCGCCGGTCAGCTGTTCGGCAAAGGGCCGCACGGCCTTGAGCATCGCGGGCAGCTCGCCGATCACCAGCGGACTGATCGTCAGGCGCTGCCCGGCGATCTCCAGGGATTGGGTTTGCGGGACGAGAACATCCAGGTCAGAGGTGGTCATCGTGTACTCCTCACAGCAGCACGATGCGGCCGAACTGGCCGAGGTCGCCGGCAGCGGGCTTGAGCGTGTCCGCCAGCACCTGTCCGGAAAGCTCGAACTTCAGCAGTTCGTCGGTGATCACCGACAGTTCCTTGGCCGGGTTGATCGCCACGCGGTACAGGTCGATCACCACCTCGCGGTTGCTGTCGGCGGTGTTCAGGCCTTCGAAACGCACCCAGCGCTCCGGCAGCGGCTGCGTGAACAACGCGGTCGTTTGCGCGGCGCCGTAGGCGTAGTCGACCTTGAACGGCTCCACGTAGGGGCCGCCCGTCGTCTTGTCGTTGATGACCAGCGATCCGTGCTTGGCATTGAGGCTGTACTGGGCGACGGGCAGCGTCTTGGGCGTGCCCGAGGTGTCCTTGACCACCACAGAGGAGACGTTCTGCTTGGCGAGCAGGTACAGGCTTCCCGCCGTGACCGGGTTGGGCAGTGCCTCGGCCGTCACCGTGCCGCTGACCTGTTCGATGGTCGTGCCGTAAAGCGCCAGGCCCAGATTCACCGCGATCAGCTCTTCCAGCGTGCAGGCGAATTCGCCCTTCTTGGTCTTGATCAGCTGCAGGTCGGTCAGGCGTTGTCCGCTGGTGGACTCCTGGTGCTCCAACGTCTCCACGGACAGCGATACCTTGAGCTCGGGCACGTTGCCGACAAAACTCAGGCCTTGCGGGTTGCCGGCAGTGTCGCGGGCGCCGATGTAGACGCGGCCTTGTCCAGAAAAGTACGGCATGGTCAGTCTCCTTTGCGGGAAGTGGTGTTGGGTTTGCTATCGGCCTCCGGGGGCGCAGGCTGGGCGACGCCGTGCTCGATGAGCCAGCGGGCAGTGGCCTCGTCGAGCTCGAGGTGGGTGCCGGGGGAGTGAAGCACCCCGGCGTGGGTGTGAGGTTTCAGCAGTTCAAGGGTCATGGAAAGTCATCCGTTCTTGGTCAGGTCCAGGGCGTGGGTGCGGTAGCGAATCTCGTAGCGGGCGGGCATTGCGACGGCGCCGGCATCCGCGTCCTCGGCGTCCCATTCGCAGTCGATTTCGTGGAGCAGGAGCGAAAGGCCGCCGAGGCTCGCGTCGCGCATCAGTGCCACGTGGACCGCCACCAGCGTCTGATCGGCCTGGTCGAACGCGTCCTCGCCGCGCGTCACCACGGTGAGACGCAGGGTGAGGGCTCGATCCACAAGGTGATTCGCGTGGCCGGCGATGCTGTCGCTTTCGGCAAAGACGAGCAGCGCGGGGCTGGCTTCGCGGGTGATGGGTATGGTCGGATGGCGCAGCACCGGCATAGGCGCGACGGCGTCCGACAGACGTGCCACGACCTCGCGCAGGATGCGCTCGCGGATGGAGTTCATGCTGTGGGTCCTCAGAGACGGGAGAGGTCGGCGCGACGCTCGCTGCCATCGCCGATGCTGCGGACATCGCGCACCTGGTAGGTGACGCCGGCAATGGAAAGCGTGTGGCCTGTGGCAAGTTCCGGCAGCGCGGACGCAGGAAAGCGAATCGTGTAGTCGGCCGCGCGAAGCAGACCGTCAAGCACGGTTTCATCAGCAGACGAAAAATCCACCGCAACGCTTTTCCCATCGACATCGGCGATCACCAGCAGGCCGGCACGATCAGCGGCCTCGTAGAGCCGTTCGATCAGGCCCATCAGGCCATCACCAGCTTGACCAGCAGCGCCGGGCGGTGGCACAGCGGCAGCGGATTGGCCTGCGTGTGCAGATCGGTGCCCCGGTCGAACTTGCGCGGCTCCTGCTTCGCGTACAGCGGCAGCGCCACCGTGTTGGCCGTCTCGTTGAAGTCGGCCGGCGCGTAGTAGGTGGCGAAGGTGTCCATCGTGCCCAGCGGCAGGATGTGGCCCTCGTCGGCCTCGACGAAGCGGCGCACGGCACTGCCCGGTGCAACCGCGCGGCCGCGATGCTCCTCGAAGGTGATCCCGGCGAAGGTGAAGCCCGCGCGCATATCGGTGCGCAGTGCCTGGCCATCCTGCCAGCGGTCGTAGGCGGCCTTGACCTCATCGTGGCCGGTGAGCGCGTCGAAGAAATCCTCGCCAACGAAGGCATGCAGGCCGCTCATCCGTTCGCCCTGCAGGTTGTCCTCGACGTAGCGGACGACATCCAGGCAGGCCTTCTTCACATCCCAGCCGTTGGTCGGATTGGAAATGTTGAAGGTGAAGGTCTTGGGCGTGATCCCGAACTCGTTGTAGAGGTCGTAGATGACGCTGCCATCAGCGTCGAGGATCTGGCCCTTCAACGCCCCGAAGCGCAGATGCTCCAGCGTGATCGCGTGCTTGTTGCGCATGGTCTGCAGGTGCTGCGCCATCACGCCGGCCACGGTCTGCAGCTCCGTCTCGGAGCCGAAGGCGCGGATGCCCTGGACCTCCTCGGGCAGGATCACGTCGTCGTGCGGGATGTGGGGAATGGTGAACGAGCGCACCTTGCGCTTGCCGCGCAAGCCTACGGTGCCGGGCGAGCCCGGGGGCATCGTCGGCAACAGCGTGAGCACGCCGTTCTGCTCTTCGACGATCACCGAGCGGAAGCGCTGCGGCTTGTCGACGAACAGGCCCATCGCGCCCAGGCGGTCGTAGTTGTTCGGCAGCAGGTTGATGGCAGCCGTCAGCGCCGACATCGAGAAGGCGGGGTTTTCGAAGATGTTCTGCATGGTCAGACTCCCTGGCGAACGAGGATGCCCAGCGCCTTGAGCTGAGCGATGGCGGCCTGCTGCTCGGCGGTGGTGATGCCGGTGGGCCACGAGAGTGCGTGGTCGGAGACGATGGCGTGACGCGCCACCATCAGGCCGTCATTGCGCTCGGCCAGGGCGGCATCGATGGCCTGCAGCAGCACGCCAGCGGCGACCTGACTGCCGTCGGTGGCCGAGGGGTCGATCCGCTTGACCTTGCCGGTGGCGGTGACCATCCCGACGACCGCGCCCAGCGGCAGGGTCTGGCCAGCGGCCACCGTGACGCGGTCGCGCGAGTAAAGGTTCGGGGCCTCGTACTTGAGCAGGTCGCCCAAGTTCATCGATTCGGTGAACACGGTAGGCATCTCAGATCTCCTTCTTCAGCGATGCGGACTTGGCCGCGAGCTGCTTCGCGGCTTCGAGCAGCGGGTTGCTGGCGGTGGTGGAGGCAGCGGCATCGGGGGCGATGCGGCTGACGATCTCGGGACTGGCTTCAGCCTGTGCGGCCAGCAACTGGCTGCGCACCTTGGCGGGCGACGCCTGCGCCTCGAGGAAGCCCGCGATCAGGTCGGCTCGCCCGGCCAAGGTGCAGGTCTGGGCGATTTCGACGGCGTCGGCCAGGTCAAAAGCGGTGGCGGTCGCCGGTTGAGAAGCACTGCCAGCAGGATCAGCAGCAAGCCGATCAGGAGCAGCGGGGTCGGTTCGATCATTCATGAAAGACTCCATCTGGAGGTTGCGGAAAGAGCCCGAGTGGCTTGCCGCCAGATTCGGGAGGGAGGAGACGGATTCGCAGAGCTGGGCGAGCGCGTCATCGAAGGTGCCGATGGCATCCGCCAGCCCGATGGCGACGGCGGCCTGCCCGAAGAACAACCCGGCTTCGGTGTCGCGCACGGCGGACGGCTCGATGCCCCGGTGGCGGGCCACCGTCTCGACGAACAAGCCATAGACGCGATTCACCTCGGCCTTGAGGAAGGCGTGGGCCTCGCTCGAAATCGGCTCGTGCGGGTTGAGGTCGTTCTTGCGGTCGCCCGCGAACACCGCCGTGTAGCGAACACCGTCCTGGGCGTCCTTCTCCGACTGGTCGATGTGCATCGCAATCACGCCGATCGAGCCGACGCCGCCGGTGCGCGACACGAACACCTTGCTGGCGGCCGAAGCCAGCGCGTAGGCCGCCGAGAAGGCCATGTCGTTGGCCACCGCCCACACGGGCTTCACAGCGGACGCGGCACGGATGCGATCCGCCAGGTCGAACACGCCACCCGACTCGCCACCGGGCGAATCGATGTCGAGCAGGATGGCGGCGACATCCGGGTTGGCCAGAGCGGCGTCGAGCTGGGCGGTGAGCCCCGCGTAGCTGGTCAGGCCCGATTCGGCTTCCAGCCCCACGGTGCGCCGCACCAGCGTGCCGTGGATCGGGATGACCGCGACCTTCGGCGTCTGGGTGGCTGCGGTGCGCGTGGGCGGCGTGAAGCCGGTCGGTGCGGCCAGATCAGCCAGGCCGACCCGGGGGCCGAGCACGGCCAGTATCACGTCAAGTTTCGGGCGATGGATCGCCAGCGGCACACCAAAGAGGCGTGCCGCCAAATGCGGCAGCAGGGTCATGGGAAACCTTCAGGCAGGTGGCGAGTTGCCGGTTTGTGTGGCGTCGGCAGCGTTCTTGTTCGGCTCGGCACTGCCGCCGTCCTTGGACGTGCGACGAGGGTCGGAGTCGAAGATCAGGCCGAGGTCGTCGGCGCGCTGGTTGTCGGCGGCGATCTCGCGGTCGACGTCCTCGGCGTCGTAGCCGAAGGCCGAGATGGCCTCCGAGCGGCTCATCAGGCCGGCGCGAATGGCCAGCAGCATTGCCTTGAACTCCTTCTCCGGATCGACCCATTGCCAGCCCTGCGGAATCCACTTCGCCTGCAAGTACTGGCGACGGCGCGCTGGCCCGCCACGTGCGAAACCCGGGGCTTCGAGCGCACCCGCGAGCACGGCCTGCTTCATCCACGCGGCCCAGACCGGGCGGCACAGCTGATGGACGAGCACGGCGTGCTGCACCATCTCGCAGCGACGCCGGAACTCCAGCAGGCCCGCGCGGATGGACGAGTAGTTCACGCCGGTCAGATCGCCGGTCAGTTGCTCGTAGGTGATACCGATGGCGGCGGCGACTGCGCGGAACTGGGTGCGCAGGAATTCGGAGTACGAGCCGCCGACGTCCGCCGGGTCGGAGAACTTGATGTCCTCACCGGGCTCCAGAATCTGCAGCGTGCCCGGCTCCAGCCCGGCGAGCGCGATGCCCTCGCTATCGGCGGCGCCTTCGCCCATCAGGTTGTCCTCGGGGTTCTGCCGCGTCACGAACCCGGCGAACATCGCGGCGGTCTTCTTGCGCACCAGCTCGGCGTCGTCGTACTGGTCGAGTTCGTTGAGCTTGACCAGCGCCCGCGACAACCACGGTTCACCCCGGATCTGGCCCGGGCGCAGGACGCGGAACAGGTGGATGATTTCGCGCGCGTCGATGCGCACCGTGTCCATCCCGCCCTGGCCCGACATCGGCGCCAGACGCCCGTCCTCGGGATGCGAACGGTATAGGTGGTAGGCCACGCGTCGCCCGAGCCCGTCGAACTCGATGCCCGAGCGCACCACGTTGCCCGAGGGCAGATCGGTGTTGAGGCTGATCGGCAGGTGCTCGGGCTCCAGCAACTGAAGCTGCAGGGGCACGACCAGGCCATCCTCCGGGCGACGCGGCCGCAACCGGATCAGGCATTCGCCGCCTTCGAGCATCGCGCGGCAGGCCAGCGCCTGCAGGCCGTAGAAGTCGGTCTGCCCAGCGGCGTCGGCTTCCTCCGTCCAGTCACGCCACAGCGCCTGCACCTCGGTCTTGAAGCGCTCGTCGGCAGCCAGGCTCTGCGGCTTGATGCCGGTACCCACCGCATTGGCCACGAAGGCCTCGATGCCGGCCTGCGCCCAGGCATTGCGACGGACGAGGTCGCGGCTCTTGCTGCGCAGTTCGCTGTTGGTCGCTAGCATCGCGGCCACCGCACCCGGGTTCCCGGGCATCCAGGCCAGCGAGCGACGGCCCCGGCCAGCGGCTTCGTGGACGGGCGATTGGCCGAACAGGCTTCGGAACTTCGAGAACCAGGCCATCAGAAGCCCTTCGCTGTCGTGACGCGAATCTGACGCTTCGTGCTCGATCCCGCATTGCGTGCCAGTTCGGCCTCGACCGTGCGTATGGCCGCCTGCAGTTCCTCGACCGAGCGGTACTCGACCGTCTTGTCGCCAAAGCTCACGCGGCGCTCGCCGGTAGCCAGCGCGCGCTTGAGCGCGTCGAGTTGTGTGGTGGTGTAGGTCATCGGGTCCTCATCGGGTCAGCCAGCGGCTCTTGATCACGCGCCGACCGGAATGGCGGGCGCCAGAAGCAGCGAGGCCACCGCTATGGGTGGCCTCATCTGGGTCGAATGCTTGAATCGGGGGCGGCTCATCCGGTGGTCGCTCCATCCCGAGCTGCCGCTCCAGTTCCCGCCAGTGGCGCTCCTCGAAGCGATCCAGCCCTGCCGCCGACGCGGCGGCACGGGCGTACACGTAGCAGTCGAGCGCTTCGTTGCGCTCACGCATCTTTTGCCACTCGCGCACCGGGAAGCCGTTGCGGTCGCGGCGGGTGATCAACTGCTCGGCGCAGAGCTGCTGGATGAACTCCGCATCGATCTTGGGCAGATGGACGAACCCGGCCGGAAAGACCGTGGTCACCCCGTCCTCATCGACGTCAGCGCCCTTGCGCAGGTTGTTGTAGAGCTCCAGCTTGGCGATGCCCACCGCCACCGAGAACACCTTGATGCCCCGGCGCAGCTTCTTGCCGCCCTGCGAGACATCGATGGCAGTCGGGGTACCGATCAGGGCGGCGCCGCGCGGCACACCTTTGACAGCCATCACGCGCGGATCACGGCACGCACGCACGAAGGCGTAGGCCTCCTGCGTCGCAAAGCCGGTGTCCAGCGCAAAACGGGCCAGCGGCATCGCCGTACCCGAGGCGTGCGTCCAGTTCTCGCCGATCAACTCGCCAACACGCATCCACACCGCATCGCGGGCGGTGTCACCCATCAGCACGCGGTGTTCGACGAGCCACGCTTCCTTGCCGCGCCCGAAAGCCCAGATCGAGGCCTCGATGCGATCCTTCTGTACGTCGGCCGCGCCCACCAGCAGCAGGCCGCCCAGCGGTACGCTGCCGATGCGGTAGTCCTCGCGGCGCTCGACCAGCCGCTGCCAGTCGGGTGCTTCGCCTTCCTCGACCCAGGTCTCGCCGAGTTCCGTGTTTTTGAAGGTCTTGATCGCCGCAGCCGAGCCGGACTCCTTGCTCACCGCCGCCTCCCACGCTGCCGCAATCTCGCGCCACGAGCGCCAGCCGACCGGGCTGTAGAGCGAAGACAGGTGAAAGCCCGCCGTCTTGGCACCGTTCTCCGGAACGAGAGCACGCCACTCGCCATGCTCCAGCATCCAGGTCTTGTGATGCTCGGCAATCGGGTCATCGCAGGATTCGCAGACGTAGGCTGCCGTGTCCGGTTGTCCCTTCTCCCAGCGCAACTGCTCGAAGCGCAGCCACTGGCGATGCGAACAATGCGGGCACGGCACAAAGTAGCGACGCTGGTCGCTGGACTCATACTCGCGCTCGATGGCGCTCGCCCCCGAGATCGTCGGCGTCGAGACGATGAAGATCTTGCGGCGCGCGAAAGTTCGCGTTCGCGCCTCGGCCAGCGAGATCGCGTCGCCTTCGCCCTCGACGTCCAGTGGGTAACCGTCCACCTCATCGAGGAACAGGTAGCGCACCGGCATCGAGCGCAAGCCGACTGCGCTGTTGGCCCCGGTCATCACCAGCACGCCGCCCCGAAACTCCTTGGCCAGGATGGTGTTGCCCGAGTCCCGGCTCCTGGCCGGTGCGATCAGTTCCGCCAGGGCCGCCGACTCCTCGATCAGCGGATCGATCCGCTGCTTGGAGTTGCGCTTGGCCATCTCCACGGTCGGCCACACGGCCATCATCGGCCCCGGCGCGTGGTGGATCACGTAGCCGATCCAGTTTGAGCCCATCTCGGTCGCGCCAAGCTGAGCGGCCTTCATGAAGACCACGCGCTCGACCGGTGAGGTCGGCGACAGGCAGTCCATGATCGCCTTCAGGTACGGCGTGCGGCTGGTGCGCCAGCGCCCCGGCTCGGCGGACGCCTTGGAGGACAGCATCCGATGCCGATCCGACCATTCGGACACCGTGAGCAGCGGGTCGGGCGTCAGCCCCTCGCGCCACGCACGCTCGATCTCGGCCGCGCCTTCGTAGTCCATGTCCAACATCAGTCCACACGGGGACGCAACTCGCCCAGTTCCTGCAGGTGCTCACGCACCGCCGCCTCCAGGGCGACGTGCATCGTGTGCGGATCGACGCCAAGCTTGGCCGCCATCTGCGCCGAGATGCGCGCGGGCCAGTTCAGCCACGCGTCGCGCTCGGAGCGCGCTAGCTTGAAAACGTGGGCGATGGCCTGCGGCCGATCCACCAGTTCGCCCTTCAGTCGTGCCAGACGCACCTTGTTCGTCTGCGCCTTGACCACCTCGTTGACCGTGCGCGCCTGAAGCAAGGACGTGCCACCAGCGGGTAAGGCAGCAGGCCCGTCGCCGCCGCCCTCCGGCACGGCGACCTTCGGGGCCTTGGCGCGCGTTCCGGCCTTGGGAGCCTCCGAATTGCGCGCCCACTCGCGATCCGCGCGGTCGGCGTCGATGGTGCCGTCAGCCTCCGGCGTGATGCGTCCGGCGCGAATCGCCTTGTGAACTGCGGTGTCGGTCACGCCACGGTGACGGGCGTAAGCGCGAATCGAGATACCCATCGGCCCCTTCAATCATTGGTTCGTCATTCCTTCGGAATCAGCTTGGCTTCCATCTGGAACAGCGCGTTCATCACGACGTCGCCAACACCTTTCAAGGAAACACCAGATGAACACCGCCGCCATCGACTCCCTTGGTCACAAGCTCGGGCAGGCAGCCCTCACCGCATTTGTGCGGATCTGCCCCGACGTCCGCAGCGCATCGAACGATCAGCTCGAGATCGCATGCGCGGCCATGCGCGAGAAGTCCAAGCAGGTAGTCGACGACCTGCTTGCCGACGCCATAGGCGCGCCGTGGATTGCCGACATCGCCTTCCAGGTAGCGGTGCTGGCGCTGGCCCAAGAAGGCGTGCGCGCCTTGCGCGGCAGCAACCGGTGAAGCCAAGCATAAAGCGCTTGGCTTCACTCCCGAACAGCGCGTTCATCAACTCACCGATCAACCACCCCGAAGGAGCAGCAAATGACCACCACCCAACTGACCCCGGCCCAGCACGCGATCCTGGCCTACGCCCTCGAACATACCGACGGCAAGATCAACTGGTTCCCCGACAACATCAAAGGCGGCGCCCGCAAGAAGGTGCTCGACGGCTTGTTCAACCGCGCCCTGATTACCCCCTCAGGCACTGACTGGTTCGTCGCCGCCGAGGGTTACGACGTGATGGGGCGCGCCCGTCCCGCGCCACTGGCCGTTGACCCGGAGATCGAAGCCGCCGTGGCGGCAGCTGAGGCCGAGTGGGCCAAGGAAAAGGCTCCTGATCAGGCGCAGGCGAAACCTCGAACCCGCGAGAACAGCAAGCAGGCCACTGTGATCCGGATGCTGCAGCGCCCCGAGGGCGCAACCGTGCGCCAGATCTGCGACGCCACCGGCTGGCAGGCGCACACGGTGCGCGGCACCTTCGCCGGAGCGTTCAAGAAGAAGCTCGGCCTCAACATCGTCTCAGACAAGACCCAGGGCGGCGAGCGGGTCTACCGGATCGCCTGAGAAATTCGATCACGATGCCCGCGCGAAGCGCTTGGCTTTTCAGCAGAGCAGCGCGTTCATGCTGGTGTCGCGATTGACGAGGCAAGCCAAGGAGAAGCGCTATGAGCAGCATGACCATCACCATCGAACGTACCCCGCGAACCCTGCAGGTTGGCGACAACGCCATCCAGGTCGAGGAGCTGGGCGTCCGACTGCCATTTGCCCGCAAGCCCGCGGATCTGGGCGAGGTCGGCGGCCAGGGCCAGACCAGGATCTACGTCACCGAAACCAAGGAACTCACCACCGCCGAATTCGATGCCTTTGCGCGCAGCCTGTTGGTGTCGTGTGATTGGCTGCGCGGCAAGGGCGGCGGCACCGGCGATGGTTATCTCTGCGTCGAGGTCACCGCACCGGGACGCCCCTACCTCTACGTCAATCCCGAGGGTGGCGATTACGCCCGGTACGTGGCCCGGCTCGGGTGATCGGAATTGATCGAGAAAGAGGCCAAGCGGCGCTTGGCTTCTCAATCGAACAGCGTGTTACTACGGACGTCGCAACGATCAACCCGAAGGAGTCCGAGATGACCACCACCAACCAGATCCCTGCCACCCAGAACGACGCCTGGGGTTTTTGGGGCACGATGAACGAGCAGGCCAGCTCCGCGTGGCCCTTGGCGATGACCGCCATCTCGGACGCCACCGGCCAGCCCCTTGAATCGGTGCGTATCTTCCTCGACAGCCGCCACGGACGGCACTTCGCCGACGATGTGCAGAACGGACTCTACCGGGGCCAAGCCCTCCAGGACGCGATCAACGCCGCCACCCAGCAGTGGATGTGTTGGAGGATCGGACGCCAGACCAGCAAGGACTACGGCATCCCGCGCGGCCTGCCTTACCTGACGGGCTTTGTGATTCATTGCGAGATCACCGACGAATCGCTCGCCGCCTGATCATCGAACAGCACGCCATCCGACTCGCGGGTGGCTTGTTTGCTGGTCCAGTCCTGCCAGCGGCGAACGATCACGTCGACGTACTTGGGGTCGAGCTCGATCAGCCGCGCCAGCCGCCCTGATTTCTCGGCGGCGATCAGCGTCGTGCCGGAGCCGCCAAACGGGTCGAGCACCACGTCGCCAGGGCGGCTCGAATTGCGGATTGCGCGCTCGACCAACTCCACCGGCTTCATCGTCGGGTGCAGGTCGTTCTTCTGCGGCTTCTTGATGTTCCAGACGTCACCCTGATCGCGGTCGCCACACCAGTGACGCTGCGCGCCTTCGGGCCATCCGTACAGGATCGGCTCGTATTGGCGCTGGTAGTCGGCGCGGCCCAGCGTGAAGGTGTTCTTGGCCCAGATGATGAATGTCGACCACTTGCCACCGGCGGCGCGGAAGGCCGCCTGCAGCACGTCCAATTCACTCGACGACATCGCCACGTATATGCCGCCCCGGCAATGCGCGACGGTGGGCGTCAATGCAGCCAGCAGGAAGTCATAGAAGCCGTCGCCCAGGTTGTCGTTCAGGATCGCGCGATCCTTGCCGCGCATCTTGTCCTTGGGGCTGTTGGCGTAGTTCACGTTGTACGGCGGGTCGGTGAAGACCATGTCCACTGGCTCGCCGACGAGCAGCCGCTCGTAGCTGTCGGGCACCGTGGAGTCGCCGCACACCAGGCGGTGACCGCCGAGCAGCCAGACGTCGCCCGGACGCGAGACCGGCGTCTCGCTGACCTCGGGCACCGCGTCGTCATCGGTTTCGCCCTCAGCATCCGGCTCGTCGCCCGCCATCAACTCGGCCAGCGCCTCGGCATCGAAGCCGGTGAGCGACAGGTCGAAGTCATCGTCCTGCAGGGCCGCGATCTCGATGCGCAGCATCGCGTCATCCCAGCCGGCGTTCTCGGCGATGCGGTTGTCCGCGATGACCAGCGCCCGGCGCTGCGTCGGGCTCAGATGGTCGAGCACGACTACCGGGACGATTTCCAGTCCGAGCTTCTGTGCAGCGGCGAGCCGTCCGTGCCCGGCCACGATCACGCCGTCGCTGCCGGCCAGGATCGGATTGGTAAATCCGAACTCGGCAATCGAGGCGGCGATCTGCGCGACCTGTTCTTCCGAGTGGGTGCGCGCGTTACGGGCGTAGGGCAGCAGTTTGGCCGTCGGCCACTGCTCGATCTTGTCGGCCAACCAGGAGGCGTTCATTGCGCGGCCTCCGTGGCGGCCAGACGTTCATTGGCAACGTCGTCGAAGGACTGGCCTGTGGCCAGCAGCGTGACGGGCACGCCGGGATGGTTCTGCTGGAAGCGCCGAACGGCGACATCCACGTAGTCGGGGGCGATCTCGACGGTGCGACAGACACGACCGGTGCGCTCGGCCGCCAGCATCGTCGTGCCGCTGCCGCCGAAGGGTTCGAACACGATGTCCCCCGCGTCGGTGTAGGCCTCGATGACGAACTCCGGCAGCGCGACCGGGAAGACGGCGGGGTGGTCGATGTCCTGACCGATCTTACCTTTGTGGCGCATCACGCGGATCACCGAGTCGGGAATCCGGGTGTCCTGCGTCGGCTGGCCCTTGTGCGTCCAGCCGCCAACCTCGCCATCCTTGCCGCGCATCGCCGTGGACGAGCCGTCGGCGCGCAGGTGTGTTTCCTGTCCCGCGTGCTTGCAGGGCACGATCTTGTTCGGCTTGCGGCTGGTGCGGTTGAAGTGAAAGACGAACTCGAAGCTCGGCGCGAAGCGGCCCGCCCAGTCGCCGGGCATGCCCGGCCCCTGATCCCAGACGTACCACGCGAAACGCCGCCATCCTTGGGTGCGCATCCAGCCGAGCCACGCATCCCAATACGGGATGACCTCGTTGTCGCGGTGGATCAGCCCGAGGTTGACCAGCACCTGGCCATCGTCGGCCATCGGCACATTGGCGAACACACCGCGCATCAGGCCATCCCAATCGGCGATGCCGCCGGAGGTGTAGTCGCGCTGATTGCCGTAGGGCGGCGACGTGAAGCACAGGCGCGCCGTGTCGTCCTGCATCAGCGTGGCGACTACAGCCCGGTCGGTCGCGTCGCCGCAGATCAGTCGGTGCGGGCCGATGGCCCAGACATCGCCGGTGCGCGACACCGGTACCACGGGTGCATCCGGCACGTCGTCAGCGGCGTCCGGTTCCTCGGCATCCTGCTCCTGGTCGACTTCGTCGGCTGTCGCGTCGTCCGCGAGAAATGCCTCGATCTCGGCGTCCTCGAAGCCGGTCAGCGCAAGGTCGTACCCGGCCTCGGACAGCTCGGCCATCTCCAGCGCCAGCAGTTCCTCGTTCCAGCCCGCGTCGAGCGCCAGCCGGTTGTCGGAGATGACGTAGGCGCGCTTTTGCGTCGGCGACAGGTGCGCCAGTTCGATGACCGGAACCTGATCCAGACCCAGCTTGCGCGCGGCAGCCAGACGGCCGTGGCCCGCGATGATGCCGTTGTCACCGTCCACCAGCACCGGGTTCGTCCAGCCGTACTCGACGATGCTGGCGGCGATCTTGGCCACCTGCTCGTCGGTGTGCGTGCGCGGATTGCGGGCGTAGGGAATCAGCGCCTCGATCTTGCGGTACTCGACGTTGAGCGTGTTCAGGATCGGTTCCTCAAAAAGAAAACCCGCCGACGGAAAACCGTGGGCGGGCTCGCGATGGGTGCGGACTGATGCGGGTGCAAACTGCAAACCCTGCAAACCTTGGTTTGCAGTCAGACGCTAGACGAATGCCGCGCTCGCGCCCCCCGCATTGGATTTTCGGAAGGAAGGACCCCTTTTGCCTCGGGCCGCTCGCCGAATCGTCACCGCTGTCCAGAAGATAGCTGAAATACTACCCCCGGCCGGGGTGATTTGTTGCAGTCTCGGCGAGCGTCAAAAGGGACAAACGCAGGAAACGAAGGACAGACGCGGCAAGCATTACCCTGCTTGGCCTACGATTTTGGAAGGCGCACGGATGCCTTCGCTGTTGAGCTTCTCGGCCACGATCTCCAGCGCCCGCTGCCAGCGACGCCATGCTGTCGTGCGGTCGCAGGCAAAGCGAATCGTGATGTCTCGCCAGCCGTAGCGCTTGGCGCGCATCCATACAAGGTGGCGCTGCTCGATCTCCAGCCACTGCACCCACTTCATCGTCTCCAGCATCCGGTCGATGGCGTCTGGTGCGGGTGGGAACGGTCGATAGACGTGCTCGTCGGCTGCGAACGTCTCCCACTCCTTGCGCACGATGACAGGCCACGTGTTGAAGTAGCCCTGCACACGCACAGGGGGCAGGCGTCGTCCGGTGCTGGCTGCCTCCTCGAAGCGGGCCGCCACATCCTCAATCGTCCACTCAGCCATGACGTGACCCTCCGTACAAGCGTTCGCCAATGCGGCGCACGAGCTCTCGCTCGATGAAGTCCAGACGCTCGTCGGACGCGTTGACCACCAGGATGTGCTGGTCGCGCCAGCCACGTTCCTTGATGGCGTCCAGATCGGTGGCCTGGGGTTGCAGTCGCCCGAGGGGGCAGCGGTACTGGGGTGTGGGTACTTTCACGTCACACCTCCTGGCCATCATCGTGGTGCTGGATTGCCCAGTGCAGCAGCGCCAGGGCATCGGCCTCGTTGTCGTCGACCGGGGCGTGCCCGCGCGCGGTGACGGAAGCGATCACATCTTCCTTACCAGCGTTGCCTTTGCCCGTGGCGTGCTTCTTGATCGTGCCGACGGGCACACCTTGGTACGGGATCTGGTGGTGCTCGCACCACGCGGTGAGCGTGGCCAGGAAACCGCCGTAGGCGTGGGCAGCATTGGTCGAGACGTGGCGACGCACTTCCTCGAAGTGCAGGCAGTCGATGCCACTGGTGACGGCTTTCAGTTCGGTGAGCCAGCGTTTGAAGCGCAGAAAGCGCATCCCGCCTCCTTCGAAGCGCTGCGGTCGGAAGCTCTCGGAGCCGCTCGTGATGTGGCCGTCGCTGCCGCGCAGCGCCCAGCCGGTGGTGGTGCCCAGATCGAGGGCGAGGATGGTCGTGGTCATGGTGTCAGTCCTTATCCGATGCGGATCTGACGCAGCTGACACGGAATATC
>JACCDG011960968.1_pt1 | contig 27676 bp, 23 predicted proteins | sample 7442471 | NCBI WGS metagenome assembly JACCDG01 (sample SAMN15323444, study PRJNA562643) | freshwater metagenome | isolation source: river surface water | place: USA:Blue River Watershed | collected 2017-08-17 | reverse complement strand
TCGTCAACGACATCTGGGCCCTGCAGCAGCCCGGTGCACAGGCGGTGGTGGCCGCGCACCCGCGCTGCGGCATTTGCCTGATGCACATGCACCGCGACCCGCAAACCATGCAGAAAGCCCCCATGCAAGGCGATGTGGTGCCAGAGGTGGCGGCGTTCCTGAGCGACCGGGCCATGGCCTTGCGTGCCGATGGGGTGCAGCCCTCGCGCATCGTGCTCGACTACGGCATTGGCTTTGGCAAGACGGTCGAGCAGAACTTCAGCCTGCTGGCGCGTCAGTCTGAATTGCTGAGCCTGGGCTATCCCTTGCTCGCGGGCTGGTCGCGCAAATCGTCTCTGGGTGCGGTGCTGGCCCGGGACGGTCAGACCCCAGCGCCTGCGCAGCGCCAGGCCGCCAGCGTGGCCGCCGCCATTCTGGCCGTGGAACGCGGCGCGCGCCTTGTGCGGGTGCACGACGTGCGAGAGACGGTGGATGCCCTGTGCGTGCTGCGCCAGGTTCAGGCACAGACTGCGACAGCCCGCTGAAGGTCCCGCTCGCTAAAATCCACCGCTTACAAAAAAAGGAAGAATGCATGGCGCGACAGTATTTCGGTACCGACGGCATCCGTGGCCGGGTGGGCCAGAGCCCGATCACTCCCGATTTCGTGTTGCGTCTGGCCCATGCGGTCGGCCGTGTGCTCAAGGCCAGCGAGGCGCATCCACTGGTGCTCATCGGCAAGGACACCCGCATTTCGGGCTACATGCTCGAAAGTGCGCTGGAGTCCGGCTTCAACTCTGCAGGCGTGGACGTGTTGCTGCTCGGTCCGGTGCCCACGCCGGCGGTCGCCTACCTCACGCGTGCCCAGCGGGCCAGCCTGGGGGTGGTCATCAGCGCCAGCCACAACCCCTTTGAAGACAACGGCATCAAGTTCTTCAGCGCCGAAGGCACCAAGCTGTCCGACGAATGGGAAGTGGCCGTCGAAGCCGCCCTGCAGGAGCCTCCCGCCTGGGTGGATTCAGCCGCTCTGGGCAAAACCCGTCGCCTCGACGATGCGGCAGGGCGCTACATCGAATTCTGCAAAAGCACCTTTCCCAACCACCTCTCGCTCAAGGGCCTGCGTGTCGTGGTCGATGCCGCCCACGGCGCGGCCTACCAGATCGCGCCCAAGGTGTTCCACGAGCTGGGGGCCGATGTGTTCTCGATCGGTTGTGCTCCCGACGGCCTGAACATCAACAAGGGGGTGGGGGCCACCCACCCGCAGGCCTTGGTCGATGCCGTCAAGCAGCATGGTGCCGATGTCGGCATTGCCCTGGACGGCGATGCCGACCGGCTGCAGATCGTGGATGCTTCGGGCCGCCTGTTCAATGGCGACGAGCTGCTTTACCTGATGGTGAGCGAGCGACTCGACCGCGGCGTTAGCGTGCCCGGTGCTGTGGGCACCCTGATGACCAATATGGCTGTCGAAGTGGCTCTGGCGCGCCGGGGTGTGGAGTTCGTCCGGGCCAAGGTCGGCGACCGCTATGTGCTGGAGGTGCTGGCCGAGAAAGGTTGGTTACTGGGCGGTGAAGGCTCCGGCCACCTGCTGGCACTGGACAAGCACACGACGGGCGATGGTCTGGTCAGTGCCCTTCAGGTGCTGCAGGCCTGTGTGGCCAGCGGCAAGACCCTGGCCGAGTTGCTGGCGGATGTGCAGCTCTTTCCGCAGACCCTCATCAATGTGCGTCTGCAAGCCGGTTTTGACTGGAAGAACCACTCACCCCTGCAGGTCGCCACGCGCGAAGCCGAAGCGGCGCTGGGCAGCTCGGGCCGGGTGCTGATCCGGGCCAGCGGCACTGAACCCCTGGTGCGGGTGATGGTCGAGGCGCGCGATGCCGCGGTCGCCCAGGCCACGGCCGAGCGGATTGCGGCGACGCTCAAGGTCTAAGCGGATCGTTCCGGAGCGGCCCTGAAGGGCTGTGGCCCTGCGTGGGTCAGTAGATCAGGCGCTCTGGCCGGATTTCCTGCAGGATGGTGGTCGCGATTTCCTCGATCGACTTGGTCGTGGTGGACAGCCAGCGGATGCCCGAACGGCGCATCATGGCTTCGGCTTCGGCCACTTCCATGCGGCAGTTGTCCAGGCTGGCGTAGCGCGAGTTGGGCCTACGCTCCGAGCGGATCTCCGACAGGCGCTCCGGGTGGATGGTCAGGCCGAAGATCTTCTTGCGGTAGGGCACCAGTGCGGGGGGCAGCTGGCGGCGCTCGAAGTCCTCAGGGATCAACGGGTAGTTGGCGGCCTTGAGGCCGTGCTGCATGGCCAGGTACAGGCTGGTGGGGGTCTTGCCGCTGCGGCTGACCCCGACCAGGATCACGTCCGAACCCTCGAGGTCCTTGTGCGACTGGCCGTCGTCGTGCGCCAAAGAAAAGTTGATCGCTTCGATGCGGTCATGGTATTCCTTGCTCTTGCTCACGTCCGAGAAGCGGCCCACCCGGTGGTGCGACTTGACACCCAGCTCCTGTTCGAGCGGATGAACAAACATGCCGAACATGTCCAGCAACATGCCCTGGCAGTGTTCCTTGATGACGTGCAGCACTTCCATGTTCACCAGCGTCGTGAACACGATCGGCTTGCTGCCCTCGACCTCACCGGTGTGGTTGATCTGGCGCACCGCCTGGTGGGCCTTGTCGATGGTGTCGATAAAAGGCAGGCGGACGTGCCGTGTCTTGAAATCGAACTGGGCCAGGATGGCGTTGCCGAAAGTTTCGGCCGTGATGCCGGTGCCGTCGGAAACAAAAAATACAGTGCGTTGGGCCATGTCTGCAAAAAATATCAAGGCGGCTGGGATGGGCGCGGCGCCTACAATGAAGACCATTATCCACCGCCCCGTGCACCGCCCCTTAGAACAATCAAAAAGCGCTGCCGCTGGCCTGGAAGCCGGTTTTTAACTTTGGAGTCTTTCATGTCCAACCTGTTCGAGGCGACCGCCCTGGTCGTGCCCTTTGAAAAACTGCGGATGGCCGATGTCGAAATCGTCGGCGGCAAGAACGCCAGTCTGGGGGAGATGATTTCCCAGCTGCCGGCGGGGGTCAAAGTGCCCACCGGTTTTGCCACCACCGCCCATGCCTTCCGTGAATTCCTCAAATACGACGGCCTGACCGAGCGCATCAACGCCAAGCTCGACGCGCTTGACACCGAAGACGTGCGCGCCCTGGCCACTGTGGGCGCCGAAATCCGCGCCATGGTCGAGGCCCAGCCTTTCCCCGCCGATCTGGAAAAAGCCATCCGTGAGGCTTTTGCCACCCTGCAGGGCGGCCAGGCCGATGCGTCCTTTGCTGTGCGCTCTTCGGCCACTGCCGAAGACCTGCCCGACGCGTCCTTTGCCGGCCAGCAGGAGACCTTTTTGAACGTGGTCGGTATCGATGACGTGTTGCACAAAATGAAAGAGGTGTTTGCCTCGCTCTACAACGATCGCGCCATCAGCTACCGCGTGCACAAGGGCTTTGCCCATGCCGACGTGGCCCTGTCGGCCGGTGTGCAGCGCATGGTCCGCTCTGACCTCGGTGCTGCGGGCGTGATGTTCACCATCGACACAGAATCAGGCTTCGAAGACGTGGTCTTCATCACCTCCAGCTATGGCTTGGGCGAAACAGTGGTGCAGGGCGCCGTCAACCCCGACGAGTTTTACGTGCACAAGCCCATGCTGGCAGCGGGCAAGCGCGCGGTGATCCGCCGCAACCTGGGCTCCAAGCTGATCCAGATGGTGTTTTCCACACCCGAGGAAAAGGCCGCAGAAGGGCCGATGAAGGGCAAGCTGGTCAAGACCATCGACGTGCCGACCGAGCAGCGCAACCGCTACAGCCTGACCGACGCCGACGTCGAGCAGCTGGCCCGCTATGCCCTGGTCATCGAAAAGCATTACGGTCGCCCGATGGACATCGAGTGGGGCAAGGACGGCAAGGACGGCCAGCTCTACATCCTGCAGGCCCGTCCCGAGACGGTGAAAAGCCAGGCCAAGGGCACGGCCGAGCTGCGCTACAAGCTCAAGGGCCACTCTACGGTGCTGGCCGAAGGCCGCGCCATTGGCCAGAAGATCGGCACCGGTCCTGTGCGTCTGGTCCACAACATCAGCGAGATGGACAAGGTCCAGCCCGGGGATGTCCTGGTGACCGACATGACCGACCCGAACTGGGAGCCGGTGATGAAGCGCGCCAGCGCCATCGTGACCAACCGCGGCGGGCGCACCTGCCACGCCGCCATCATCGCGCGCGAACTGGGCATCCCGGCGGTGGTTGGCTGCGGCAACGCCACCGACCGCCTGAGCGACGGCACCCTGGTCACGGTGAGCTGCGCCGAGGGCGACACCGGCCGCATCTACGACGGCCTGCTGGAGACCGAAGTCACCGAAGTGCAGCGCGGCACCATGCCCGAGATCGCCACCAAGATCATGATGAACGTGGGTAACCCCCAGCTGGCGTTCGACTTTGCCCAGCTGCCCAACGCCGGCGTGGGCCTGGCGCGTCTGGAATTCATCATCAACAACAACATCGGGGTGCACCCCAAGGCCATCCTGGACTACCCGGCCATCGATGCCGACCTCAAGAAAGCGGTCGAGTCGGTGGCTCGTGGGCATGCTTCGCCCCGAGCTTTCTACGTCGACAAGGTGGCCGAAGGCGTGGCCTCGATCGCTGCGGCCTTCTGGCCCAAGCCGGTGATCGTGCGCCTGTCGGATTTCAAGAGCAACGAATACCGCAAGCTGATCGGCGGCAGCCGCTACGAGCCCGAAGAAGAAAACCCGATGCTGGGTTTCCGCGGCGCCACCCGCTACATCAGCGAAGACTTCCGCGAAGCCTTTGCCATGGAGTGCGAGGCGCTCAAGCGGGTGCGTGGCGAGATGGGCCTGACCAATGTGCAGGTGATGGTGCCCTTTGTGCGCACCCTCCAGCAGGCCGAGCGCGTCACGCAGCTGCTGGCCAGCCACGGTCTGGTGCGTGGCGAGAATGATCTGAAATTGATCATGATGTGCGAGGTGCCGACCAACGCCATCCTGGCCGACCGCTTTTTGCAGTTCTTCGACGGCTTCTCGATCGGCTCCAACGACCTGACCCAGCTCACCCTGGGTCTGGACCGCGACTCCGGCATGGAGCTGCTGGCGGCTGACTTCGACGAGCGCGATCCGGCCGTGACCACCCTGATTGCGCAGGCCATTGCCGCCTGCCGCGCCCAGGGCAAGTACATCGGCATCTGCGGCCAGGGTCCCAGCGACCATCCGGACTTTGCCCGCTGGCTGATGGAGCAGGGCATCAGCTCGATCTCGCTGAACCCCGACACCGTCGTCGAAACCTGGACCGCGCTGGGCAAAGCCAGCGCCTGAAGACCGAAGGACCATGGCACATCAGAACGATGAGGGCATGCCGGCCAGCTACCGCTGGCGTCTGCACCGCAACGTTCTGCTGTTTGTCCTGCTCCTGCTGTGCCTTTTGGGCGTGATGGCCTGGGCCGAGCAATCAGGGCTCTCGCGCAACCTGATCGGCCCCATCTTCCTGTTCAGCACGGTGATGATCTATGCCCTGATCGGCATTGCCGGGCGCACCACCGATGCCGAGGAGTACTACGTGGCAGGACGGCGCATCCCGGCCATGTACAACGGCATGGCCACTGCAGCCGACTGGATGAGCGCGGCAACGTTCATCAGTCTGGCGGGGGCCTTGTACCTGCAGGGGTTCTCGGGCTCGGGTAACCAGCCCGGGGGGCTGGCCTATGTGATGGGCTGGACAGGCGGCTTTTGCCTGGTGGCCTTGCTGATCGCACCGCAGCTGCGCGCGATGCAGCTCTACACCTTGCCGGATTTCTTTCGCGTTCGCTATGGCGGGCGCTGGCCGCAAATCATTGCCGCACTGGCCGCAGTGGCGTGCTCCTTCACCTATGTGGTGGCGCAGATCTACGGCATCGGCCTGATCGCCTCGCGCCTGACGGGCGTGCAGTTCGAGATCGGTATCCTGCTGGGCCTGGGCGGCGTGCTGCTGTGTTCCTTTCTCGGGGGCATGCGGGCCATCACCTGGACCCAGGTTGCCCAGTACATCGTCCTGCTGCTGGCCTTTCTCATCCCGGTGTCCTGGCTGGCCTACCGCCAGCTCGGCACCCCGGTGGCACCGCTGGCCTACGGCCACCAGCTGGCCAAGATCGAGGCGATGGAAAACCGCCTGATCGACGATCCTGCCGAGCTGGAGGTGCGCGAGGAGTTTGCCCGCAGAGCCCGCCTCTACGAAGCTCGACTGCAGGATGTAGAAGGCTCGATGGCGTCGCTTCGACTCGAGCTGGAAGAGAAAATCCGGCTGCTCAAGGCGCAGGGTGCCGATTTTGCAGCGGTGGCTCAGGCCCGGCGGGAACTGCTGGCGGTGCCGAACGACCCGGTGCTGGCGCGCGAGCAGTGGAGCCGGGCGATGCGCGAAAACCAGGAGCGTGCCGGGCCGCTTGGGGGCATGCCGCGCCATGCCCAGGCCTTCCGTGGGGACCCTCAAGGCAACGCGCATGAGGCGCAGACCTACCAGGACTCGCAAACCAACTTCCTGGCGCTGGTGTTTTGCCTGATGCTCGGCACCGCCGGCTTGCCGCACCTGCTCACACGCTACAACACGCTCTCCAGCCCGGCCGAGGCCCGCACTTCGGTGGCCTGGTCGCTGTTTTTCATCGCCTTGCTCTATCTGGGGGCGCCTGCGCTGGCGGTGCTGGTCAAGTACGAAATCCTGCACAACCTGGTGGGCAGCAGCTTTGAGGACCTGCCGGGCTGGATGGCCCAGTGGGCGCGGCTGGACCCGGGCCTCATCGACGTGTCGGACGTCAACGGCGACCGCATCCTGCAGCTCGGTGAAATCCGGCTGGGCGCCGATCTGGTGATGCTGGCCACTCCCGAGCTGGGCGGCATGCCTTTCGTTGTCTCCGGCCTGGTGGCCGCCGGAGGCCTGGCGGCCGCGCTGTCCACCGCCGATGGCCTGCTGCTGACCATCAGCAATGCGCTGGTGCACGACCTGGGGGTGCAGCGCCAGTACACCCCGCGCTCGGCCGAGGGCCGGGTGATCCTGTCCAAGTTCGCGCTGCTGGCCGTGGCCATGCTGGCGGCCTTTGTGGCCGCGCTCAAGCCGGCCGAAATCCTCGCGCTGGTGTCGGCGTCCTTTTCGCTGGCCGCAGCCGCCTTTTTCCCGGCCATGGTCTGCGGACTGCTGAGCGATCGGGTCGACCGCCGGGCGGCCGTGGCGGGGATGCTCACCGGCCTGAGCGTGACCATCGCGTACATGGTGGTCAATGCGGCTGGTTTTCGCCAGTTCTGGAGCCTGGACCCGCAAGGCGCGCTCTGGTGGGGTGTGCATCCCATGTCCGCAGGCATTTTTGGGGTGCCGGCCGGCTTTGTGGCCATTGCCCTGGCCAGCCTGGCCAGCGCCTTCTGGCCTGTGCGGCAGGTGCAGCCGCCGCTTTCCGGGCCTGGGCTATAATCCGAAGTTCCCTTGCTGCACCCCGAACAGACGCCGGAGGCAGCTTCCACCATCCATAAGGAGTTTCAATGCGTCATTACGAAATCATTTTGCTGATCCACCCGGATCAAAGCGAACAGGTTCCGGCCATGCTGGAGCGTTACAAGGGCATGATCACCACCGGCGGCGGCAAGATCCACCGCGTGGAAGACTGGGGTCGCCGTCAACTGGCTTACCAGATCAACAAGCTGGCCAAGGCCCACTACCTGTGCATCAACATCGAAGCCGACCAGGCCGTGATGGCTGAACTCGAGCATGCCTTCAAGTTCAACGATGCCGTGCTGCGTCACCTGACGGTTCAGAAGAAGAAAGCCGAAACCACGCCTTCTTCCATGATGAAGACCGTCGAGCGTGAAGAGGCCCGCAAGGCCCAGCAAGCCGAATTTGCAGCCTGATCCTGTCTGACAGGGGAGTGAACCAGACCGAACTGATCGCCTGTATCGCCGAGTTGTCCACTCTGCGCTACACACCGGCCGGATTGCCTGCACTGGACATGACGCTCGAGCACAGCTCGCAGCAGACTGAGGCAGGTCACACTCGGCAGGTCAACCTGAAAATCCGCGCATTGGCTCTGGGCACCCAGGCCGAGCGGCTTTCCAGGCAGGCGGTTGGCAGCCAGTGGCGTTTTCAGGGTTTCCTGGCCACTCCCCGGCAAGGCAGGAGCGTAGTGCTCCACATTCAAGAGTTCCAGCAAGATTAATTTCAGGAGGCCCTCATGGCCACTTTCAAAAAATTCGACAAGAACAAGCGCCCCAAGCGCAACACCCAGTCCCTGCTGTTCAAGCGCAAGCGTTTCTGCCGCTTCACCGTGGCTGGCGTGGAAGAGATCGACTACAAAGACGTCGACACCCTGCGTGATTTCATCGCCGAAAACGGCAAGATCATCCCGGCTCGCCTGACCGGCACCCGTGCCATCTACCAGCGCCAGCTCAACACCGCCATCAAGCGTGCCCGCTTCCTGGCCCTGTTGCCTTACAGCGACCAGCACAAAGTCTAAGGAGAACAACCATGCAAGTCATCCTGCTCGAAAAGGTTGTGAACCTGGGTAACCTGGGCGATATCGTCAAGGTCAAAGACGGCTACGCCCGCAACTTCCTGATCCCCTCGGGCCGCGCCCGCCGTGCCACTGAAGCCAACAAGGCCGAATTCGAAGCCCGCCGCGCCGAGCTCGAAAAAGCTGCTGCCGCCAAGCTGGCCGAAGCCCAGGCCCTGGGCGAGAAGCTCGCCGGCCTGACCGTCAAGCTGACCCAGAAGGCCGGCGTCGATGGTCGCCTGTTTGGTTCCGTGACCAACCACGACATCGCCGAAGAGCTGACCAAGCAAGGCTTCGCTGTGGCCAAGGCCCAGGTGCGCATGCCCACTGGTCCGATCAAGACTGTCAGCGATTCCATCGTTTCCGTGGCCCTGCACACCGATGTGGTGGTCGACGTGAACGTGACCGTGTACGGCGAAACCGCCTGATCCGGACCCGCTGCACAAAGCCGCCGCCCGCGAGGGCCGGCGGCTTTTTTCTTTCAATCTCCCGGTTTTTCCGTGCTTTGCACCGGCTGCACACCGCTTGTCCACAGGGTTGTCCCATGACGCCCGCCGTGCCAGGCGGTACGATGCGGTTTTGCCATTTTTCCCATGTCTGCTGTCTACTCCGACCACTTGAACGACCTGCCCATCGACTTTTCGGCTGACCAGCAGGTGGCCCAGTTGCGTGTGCCGCCCCACTCGATCGAGGCCGAATCCAGCGTGCTCGGCGGCCTCCTGCTCGACAACGGGGCCTGGGACCGGGTGGGGGACTTGCTGGTCGATGGCGACTTCTACCGTCACGAGCACCAGCTGATCTACGCGGCGATCGGCGCCCTTATCAATGCCTCCAAGCCGGCCGACGTGATCACGGTGTTCGAACACCTGCAAAACCAGGGCCACGCCGATGCCATGGGCGGGCTGGGCTACCTGAACTCGCTGGCACAGTATGTGCCGAGTGCCAGCAACATTCGCCGCTACGCCGAGATCGTGCGTGAGCGCTCCATCCTGCGCAAGCTGGTGTCGGCCAGCGACGAGATCGCCACCCAGGCCTTCAACCCCAAGGGCAAGGCGGTCGACAAGATTCTGGACGAAGCCGAGCAGAAGATCTTCAACATCGGCGAAGAAGGCTCGCGGATGAAGCAGGGCTTCCAGTCGATGGATTCGCTGGTGGTGGAGCTGCTCGACCGCGTGCAGGAGATGGCCGACAACCCCAACGACATCACCGGGGTGCCTACCGGCTTTCACGACCTGGACCGCATGACTTCCGGTCTGCAGCCCGGCGACCTGGTGGTGCTGGCAGCGCGCCCTTCCATGGGCAAGACGGCGTTTGCCATCAACATCGCCGAACACGTAGCGCTCAACGAAGGTCTGCCGGTGGCGGTCTTCTCGATGGAAATGGGCGCCTCGCAGCTGGCGGTGCGTATCGTGGGCTCGATTGGCCGTGTGGACCAGGGTCACCTGCGCACCGGTAAGCTGACCGACGAAGAGTGGCCCCGCCTGACCGAAGCCATCGAGCGGTTGCGCACGGTTTCGCTGCACATCGACGAAACGCCGGGCCTGACCCCCAGCGAGCTGCGAGCCAACTCGCGCCGCCTGGCGCGCCAGTGCGGCAAGCTGGGCCTGATCGTGGTCGATTACCTGCAGCTGATGAGCGGCTCCGGCGGTTCGGATGGCGACAATCGCGCCACCGAGCTGGGCGAGATTTCGCGGGGCCTGAAGATGCTGGCCAAGGAGCTGCAGTGTCCGGTGATCGCGCTGTCCCAGCTCAACCGCGGCGTGGAGCAGCGCACCGACAAGCGCCCCATGATGAGCGACCTGCGCGAATCGGGCGCCATCGAGCAGGACGCGGACATCATCATGTTCATCTACCGCGATGACTACTACAACAAGGATTCCAAGGATCCTGGCGTGGCCGAGATCATCATCGGCAAGCAGCGTAACGGCCCGACGGGCACCGTGCGTCTGGCCTTCCTCAAGCCCCTGACCCGCTTCGAGAGCCTCGCCACCGGCTTCGGTGGCGGCGGCGACGATTACTGATCAGAGCACTTCGCTGGCGAAATCGGCCAGGCGCGAGCGCTCGCCACGCGCCAGCGTGATGTGCCCGCCATGTGCCCAGCCCTTGAAGCGGTCGACCGCATAGGTCAGGCCCGATGAACCTTCGGTCAGGTAGGGCGTGTCGATCTGGGCCAGGTTGCCCATGCAGACGATCTTGGTGCCCGGGCCGGCGCGGGTGATCAGCGTTTTCATCTGCTTGGGCGTCAGGTTCTGCGCCTCGTCGATGATGACGTACTTGTTCATGAAGGTGCGCCCGCGCATGAAGTTCATGCTCTTGATCTTGATGCGGCTCTTGATCAGTTCGTTGGTGGCGGCGCGTCCCCATTCTCCGGCGCCACCGCCATCGCCCTTGGCCAGGAATTCGAGGTTGTCGTCGAGCGCGCCCATCCAGGGGCCCATCTTTTCCTCTTCGGTGCCGGGCAGAAAACCGATGTCCTCGCCCACGCTAACCGTGGCGCGGGTCATGATGATCTCGGTGTAGCGGCGATCATCCAGCACCTGGGTCAGGCCGGCGGCCAGCGCCATCAGGGTCTTGCCGGTGCCGGCGGTGCCCGCCAGGGTGACGAAATCGACATCCGGGTCGCACAGCAGGTTCATCGCGAAGTTCTGCTCGCGGTTGCGCGCCGTCACGCCCCAGACCGCGTTTTTCTGGTGGGTGAAGTCCTTGAGGGTCCGCAGTACGGCACTCTTGCCTCGGATTTCAGTCACGCGGGCGTACAGACCAGGCTCGCCAGGGGTCTCGAAGAAGACGAACTGGTTGATCATCAGTTGAGGTACGACGGGCCCACTGATGCGATAGAAGGTGTGGCTGCCTTGCTGCCAGCTCTCCACCGTCTTGCCGTGCTTGCTCCAGAAGTCTGGCGGCAGCGCCAGGGCGCCCGAGTAGAGCAGGTCACCGTCTTCCAGCGTCTTGTCGTTCTGGTAGTCCTCGGCCTGCAGGCCCAGGGCGCGGGCCTTGACCCGCATGTTGATGTCCTTGGACACCAGCACCACCTCGCGCGGGGCGTGCAGCTCGACCAGGGCCCGCACCACCCCCAGGATCTGGTTGTCGGCCTTGCCCTGGGGCAGGGCCAGCGGCAAGGAAAGGTCCAGCGGCTGGGTCTGGAAAAACAGGTTGCCCGTGGCCTCCACGAAGCCGGTGGCGCTCAGCGGCAGGCCTTTGCCCATGTCGGCGCCCAGGGCGGCCGCCAGGGCGTCGAGCGAGCGGCTGGCCTGGCGGGCGTTGCGGGCCACTTCGGTCATGCCTTTTTTGTGGCCGTCGAGCTCTTCCAGCACGATCATGGGCAGGAAGACGTCGTGCTCCTCAAAGCGGAACAGGCTCATCGGATCGTGCATCAGGACGTTGGTGTCCAGCACGAACAGTTTGCGGGGGCCGCTGGACTTGCGGCTCTTGCGGATTTCGCGCGCAGCGGGTGCCGGTGTTGGCGCAGTCGCCGCCACAAGCGCGGGCTGTACGGGGGCGGATTCGAGGGCCGGTGTCTTGCTCTGTTTGCGCTGGCGTGTGCGCGCCGGCTCGGTTGAGCTCAAGGGCTCAGGTGGCGGTGCGGACGCTTCGGGCTCGGAAGCCGAGGCGAGCTGATCGATGGTCTTGGGGTTGAGTCGGCTGGCGCGCTGGGTCGGGGCGGGGGGCAGGGGCATGGGACAAGGCCTCTCGGTGAACAGGAACGGATGCAGTCGAAAAAAGAAAAAGCCGCCAGGAGGCCGTGGCGGCTTGGGTTTTTTCTGACGGGCAGAAACTCGACTGCATGGACCCATTATGCACGAGTGGTGCGACACCTCCCGTGCGGGACCTCAGGGCTTACCCTGCCGCAGTTCAGCCTGCTTTTTTGAGGGCCTTGACGGCCTTGAGCACTTCTTCGACGTGGCCCGGAACCTTCAGGCCACGCCACTCCTGTTTGAGGGTACCGTCGGCGCCGATCAGGAAGGTGCTGCGCTCGATGCCCTTGACCTTCTTGCCGTACATGATCTTGTTCTTCACCACACCGAACATGTGGCACATCTTCTCTTCGGTGTCGGCGATCAGCTCGAAGGGCAGTTCGAGCTTGGTCTTGAAGTCGTCGTGGGACTTCATGTTGTCGCGGGAGACGCCAAAAACGGTAGCGCCGGCCTTCACGAAATCCTTATATTTATCGCGGAACTGCATGGCTTCGGTGGTGCAGCCGGGGGTATTGTCCTTGGGGTAGAAGTACAGCACCAGGATCTGGCCCATGTGGGAGGTGTTGGAAACCTTCAGACCACCGGTGGCGTTCGCTTCAAATTCGGGAAGGGGTTTGTTGAGAACGATCGCCATGGAGTTATCTATTCTGTGAGCTGAGAAGGGAGTGCCAAGGATGGGGCTAGGCTGCGAGAAAACAGGTCAGACTGCATGGCACCCGAAAATTGTTATTTTACCGCGAATCCAATTTTCCTGGCCAAGTTCCAAAACCGGCAAAGTCAGGTGATCAGCGCGGCTCCAGCAGCAGGGCAGCCAGCACCTTGCGGCCCTCGCTGGCCAGGATGTTGTAAGTGCGGCAGGCAGCGGCCGTATCCATGCTCTCGAGGCCCACGCGCCGCGCGGCAAAGGGCGCAAGCCAGGCCGGCGGGGGAAAGCGCAGGCGCTGGCCTGTGCCCAGGATGACCAGTTCGGCGCCGCTGGCCGCCAGCTCAGCCAGTTGCTCGGCAACCAGCTCGTCGAGGCCGCGGGGTGTCCAGGCGCGGGCAGGGTGCTCAGCCATGCTGCTGACGATCACCGAGCTGGCAAAGCGCTGGTCGTCGATCTGCAGCCAGTCCGGGCCATGGGCACGGACCAGCGGAGCGCTGGATTTGTCGGGCTGGAGTTTCATCAGGCGAGGCGGGATGGGGCCGGGAAAACGGCTTGTTCTGTGGTCAAATTATAGGTTTTCGCCCGATTCACATCCCCGGGAGGGACTTTGAAACCCGTTCAGAAATCCGCCAAGCTCGCCAACGTCTGCTACGACATCCGTGGTCCGATCATGGACCGCGCGCGTCAGATGGAGGAAGACGGTCACAAGATCATCAAGCTCAACATCGGCAACCTGGCGGTTTTCGGTTTCGACGCGCCCGAGGAAATCCAGCAGGACATGATCCGCAACCTGCCCAATTCGGCCGGATATTCGGACAGCAAGGGCATTTTTGCCGCCCGCAAGGCGGTGATGCACGAGACCCAGAAACAGGGCATCAAGGGCGTCACCCTCGACGACATCTACCTGGGCAACGGCGCCAGCGAACTGATCGTGATGGCCACCAACGCCCTGCTCGACAATGGCGACGAGGTGCTGCTGCCTGCGCCCGACTACCCGCTGTGGACCGCCGCGGCCAGCCTGTCGGGCGGCACCCCGGTGCATTACATGTGCCAGGAGTCCAACGGCTGGATGCCGGACCTTGCCGACATCCGTGCCCGCATCACGCCGCGCACCAAGGGCATCGTGGTCATCAACCCCAACAACCCCACGGGCGCGCTGTATTCGCGCGAACTGCTTGAAGGCATCGTGGCGATCGCGCGCGAGCACGGCCTGGTGATCTTTGCCGACGAGGTGTATGACAAGGTGCTGTACGACGGCGTGCAGCACACCCCGATTGCCAGCCTGTCCGAAGACGTGCTGACGCTGACCTTCAATTCCCTGTCCAAGAGCTACCGCTCCTGCGGTTACCGCGCGGGCTGGATGGTGGTGTCGGGCGACAAGAAGCCGGCGCAGGACTACATCGAGGGTCTGAACATGCTCTCGAACATGCGCCTGTGTGCCAACGTGCCGGGCCAGTGGGCGGTGCAGACCGCGCTGGGCGGCTACCAGAGCATCAACGAACTGGTGGGCGAGGGCGGCCGGCTGCGCAAGCAGCGCGACCTGGCCTATGAGCTGATCACCGCCATCCCGGGCGTGAGCTGCGTCAAGCCGCAGGCGGCGCTCTACATGTTCCCGCGCCTGGACCCCAAGATCTACCCGATCCAGGACGACCAGAAATTCTTCCTCGATCTGCTCGAAGAAACCAAGGTCATGCTGGTGCAGGGCACCGGCTTCAACTGGCCAGCGCCCGATCACTTCCGCATCGTGTTCCTGCCCCATGAGGATGACCTGCGCGAAGCGATCCACCGCGTGGCGCGTTTCCTCGAAGGTGCGCGCAAGCGTTTCGGCACCGACAAGCTGACCGCCTGATTCCCCCTTTTCTTTCCCGGGGCCCTTACGAGGGGCCCGTTTCCATCTCTGCAAGACACCATGAAACCCATCCAAGTCGGCCTTCTCGGCATCGGTACCGTTGGCAGCGGCACCTTCACTGTTCTCAAGCGCAATGCGCAGGAAATCCAGCGCCGTGCCGGCCGGGCCATCGAGATCACCATGGTGGCCGACCTGGATGTGGCGCGTGCCAAGGCCGTGGTGGGCGAGGGCGTGCAGGTGGTCGACGACGCGCGCAAGGTCATTGCCAACCCCGAGATCGACATCGTCATCGAGCTGATCGGCGGCTACGGCATCGCCAAGGCCCTGGTACTCGAAGCGATTGCCGCCGGCAAGCACGTCGTCACCGCCAACAAGGCGCTGCTGGCCGTGCACGGCACCGAAATTTTTGCGGCTGCCCACGCCAAGGGCGTGATGGTGGCTTTCGAGGCCGCCGTGGCCGGGGGCATCCCGATCATCAAGGCCCTGCGCGAGGGCCTGACCGCCAACCAGATCCAGTGGGTGGCCGGCATCATCAACGGCACCACCAACTTCATCCTGTCCGAGATGCGCGACAAGGGCCTGGACTTTGAGGTGGTGCTCAAGGAAGCGCAGCGCCTGGGCTATGCCGAAGCCGACCCGACCTTCGACATCGAGGGCGTGGACGCCGCCCACAAGGCCACGCTGATGAGCGCGCTGGCCTTTGGCATCCCGGTGCAGTTCGACAAGGCCTATGTGGAAGGCATCACGAAACTGGGTGCCGCCGACATCAAATACGCCGAGCAGCTGGGCTACCGCATCAAGCTGCTGGGCATCACCAAGCGCACCGCCAAGGGCATCGAGCTGCGCGTGCACCCCAGTCTGGTGCCCACCCAGCGCCTGATCGCCAACGTCGAAGGCGCCATGAATGCCGTCATGGTTCAAGGCGATGCTGTGGGCACCACCTTGTATTACGGCAAGGGCGCAGGCTCGGAGCCTACCGCCAGCGCCGTGGTGGCCGACCTGGTGGACATCACCCGCCTGCATACCGCCGACCCGCAAAACCGCGTGCCGCACCTGGCCTTCCAGCCCGATGCGATGACCAACCTGCCGGTGCTGCCGATGGACGAGGTGGTGACCAGCTACTACCTGCGCCTGCGCGTGGCCGACGAGGCCGGCGTGCTGGCCAAGCTGACCGGCCTGCTGGCCGGTGCGGGCATCAGCATTGACGCCATCCTGCAGCGCGAAGCCGACCAGGTCAGCGGTGCCAACCAGACCGACGTCATCATCCTCACCCACGACACCCGCGAGGGCACCATGAACGGCGTGCTGGCCCAGATGCAGGCACTGCCCACCGTGCTGGCGCCGATCGTGCGCATCCGCAAGGAAGAGCTGGCCTGATGCTGTACCTCTCGACCCGCGGCCATCCGGACCGCAAACATTTCTGCGAAATCCTGCTCGAAGGCCTGGCGCCCGACGGTGGCCTGTACCTGCCCGAGCGCTACCCGCAATTGGGCGATGCCGACCTGACGCGCCTGCGCCAGGTTTGGCAGCAAAAGGGCTACGCTGCGCTGGCCTTCGAAATCCTGTCGCTCTATATCGACGACATCCCGGCTGCCGACTTGAAGGCCCTGTGCGAGAAAACCTACACGGCCGCCGTGTACGGCACCGAGGCCATCGTGCCGCTCAAGCCGCTGCAGGCGCCGGGCGATGCGAAGCCCGAGTTGTACCTCGAGGCCCTGTCCAATGGCCCGACACTGGCCTTCAAGGACATGGCCATGCAGCTGCTGGGCAACCTGTTCGAGTACGAGCTGGGCCGCCGGGGTGAAGAGCTCAACATCCTGGGCGCCACCTCCGGCGACACCGGCAGCGCCGCTGAATACGCCATGCGCGGCAAGAAGGGCGTGCGCGTTTTCATGACCAGCCCGCACGGCCGCATGAGCCCCTTCCAGCAGGCCCAGATGTTCAGCCTGCTGGACGAGAACATCCACAACATCGCCATCGAAGGCGTGTTTGATGACTGCCAGGACATCGTTAAGGCGGTCTCCAACGACCTGGACTTCAAACGCCAATACAAGATCGGCACCGTCAACTCGATCAACTGGGCCCGCTTGCTGGCCCAGGTGGTCTACTACTTCGCCGGCTACTTCCAGGCGACCACGGCCAATGCGCAGCAGGTCAGCTTCGCCGTGCCCAGCGGCAACTTCGGCAACGTCTGCGCCGGCCATGTGGCCCGCATGATGGGCTTGCCCGTGGCTCAGCTGGTCGTCGCCACCAACGAAAACGATGTGCTCGACGAGTTCTTCCGCACCGGCATCTACCGCGTGCGCGGCACGGCTGACACGCACGAGACCTCCAGCCCGTCCATGGACATCTCCAAGGCCAGCAACTTCGAGCGCTTCGTGTTCGATCTGCTGGGCCGTGATGCGGCCAAAACCAAAGCCCTGTTCGGCGATGCGCTCAATACCCAAGGTCGTTTCGACCTGTCGGCCGACCCGCGCTTTGCCGAGGCGGCCAGCCGCTACGGCTTTGTCAGCGGCAAGAGCACGCACGCCAATCGCCTGGACACCATCCGCCAGGTGTTCGAGTGCTATGGCGTGATGATCGATACCCACACCGCCGATGGTGTGAAAGTGGGGCGCGAGCACCTGCAGGCCGGCGTGCCCATGCTGGTGCTCGAGACCGCCTTGCCCATCAAGTTTGCAGGGACGATCGTCGAGGCGCTGGGCCGCGAGCCTGAGCGTCCGGCAAAATTCGAAGGCATCGAAGCCTTGCCCAAGCGCGTGAAGGTCATGCCCGCCGATGTGGCGCAGGTCAAGGCCTACATCGCTGCGCATTGCGACTGAACTTTCCGAAACACTTATGACCGCCCCGACCCGTGCACCGCTGATGCCTCTGGATGAAGCCCGGCAAAGGCTGCTGGCGCAGGTGCAGCCGCTCCCCGGCACCGAGTCGGTCGCGACCTTCGATGCCGATGGCCGGGTGCTGGCGCAGGACCTGGTGTCCTCGCTGCAGGTGCCGGCTTTCGACAATTCGTCGATGGACGGCTATGCCGTGCGCACCGCCGATCTGGGCCGTGCGGATGTGGTGCTGCGCGTCACCCAGCGCATCCCGGCCGGCCACACCGGCCAGCCCTTGCAGCCGGGTGAGGTGGCGCGCATATTCACCGGGGCACCTGTACCACCGGGGGCCGATGCCGTGGTCATGCAGGAAGAGGCCGAGCTGCTGGGCGAGGAGTGCGGTGTGCCGCAGGTGCGCTTCACCCGCCCGGTCACGCCAGGGCAATGGATTCGCCGTAGCGGCGAAGATGTGCAACGCGGGGCAACCGTGCTGCCTGCAGGCACCCGCCTCGGGCCCGCCGAACTTGGTCTGGCGGCCAGTCTCGGGCAGGCTCACCTGACGGTGTCAGCCCGCCCGCGCGTGGCCCTGTTTTCGACCGGCGACGAACTGGTCATGCCCGGCGATGTGCCGCCCGAGGCCCTGCCGCCGGGCGCCATCTACAACTCCAACCGTTTCTTCCTCAAGGCCCTGCTGCACCGCATGGGCTGCGAGGTCAGTGACCTGGGCATCGTGCCAGACCGCCGCGAGGCCACGCTGGCCGCGCTCAAGACCGCCGCCGATCACCACGACCTGATCCTCACCAGCGGCGGCGTGTCGGTGGGCGAAGAAGACCACGTCAAGCCTGCCGTGCAGGCCCTGGGCGCGCTCGACCTTTGGCAGATTTCCATGAAGCCGGGCAAGCCCCTGGCCTTTGGCCATGTGCGCCGCAGCACCGCCGCCGGGCAGGCGCATTTTGTGGGCCTGCCGGGCAACCCGGTGTCGAGCTACATCACCTTTTTGCTGATGGTGCGGCCCATGCTGCTGCAGATGCAGGGCGTGCGCCAGCACGACTGGGCGTCGATCCAATTGCCAGCGCACTTTGACCTGCCCAAGGGCGACAAACGACGTGAGTTTTTGCGCGTGCGCCGCAACGCTGCGGGCGGGCTGGACCTGTTTCCCAACCAGAGCTCGGGGGTGCTGACATCGGTGGTCTGGGGCGATGGCGTGGTCGACAACCCGGCCGGCCACACCATTGCCCGCGGTGATCTGGTGAATTTCCTGCCCTTTGCCGAATGGCTGGCTTGAGGCCTGTCGAACCATGAACATCCAGCTGCGTTATTTCGCCTCCATCCGTGAGGACCTGGGCCTGGCCCAGGAGGCCTGGACTACCCAGGCCGCAGACGCTGCCGGGCTGCTGGCCGAGCTGCGCGCGCGTGGCGGTGCCTATGCCCAGGCCCTGGCCGAAGACCGACCCGTGCGGGTGGCCGTCAACCAGGTCATGGCGCGAGCTGACACGCCGTTGTCCGAAGGCGCCGAGGTGGGCCTTTTCCCGCCCGTGACCGGGGGCTGAGCCATGGTCCGCGTGCGCATCCAGACCGAAGACTTTGACGTGGGGGCCGAGCTGGCCAGCCTGCGTGCGGGCGACCTGCGCGTGGGCGCGGTCTGCAGCTTTGTGGGCACCGTGCGCGATACCCGGGCGATCACCGGCGCAGCGGCGGACGAAATCCGCTCGATGGAACTCGAGCACTACCCCGGCATGACCGAAAAGGCGATCGAGGCCATGATCGACGAGGCGCACCAGCGCTTCGATTTTTACGAGGCCCGTGTCATCCACCGGGTGGGCCTGCTGATGCCGGCCGACCAGATCGTGTTCGTGGCCGTGACCTCGGCCCACCGCGGCCAGAGCTTTCAGGCTTGCGAATTCCTGATGGACTACCTCAAGACCCAGGCGCCCTTCTGGAAAAAAGAGCAGACACCGCAAGGCGCCCAGTGGGTGGATGCCCGGGTAAGCGACGATGCAGCGCTCGCCCGCTGGGGCATCGAGGCGCGCAACGCCTGAATGGCTTATAGGTGCCGGGCGCTCAGTGCCGGTAACCCGAAGCCGGCGAGGCCGGCTGGATCTCTTCTACCGGTGCCGTTGTGGCCACCACCGCCGATTGCCAATCGGCGCGTGTCATGGCCTGCTGGATCAGGTGGATCAGACCGTGCACCAGCGAGGGCTGCAGGTTCAGCTGGCAGCTTTGCACCTGTGCGGTCGTACCGCTGGCGGCCCCCCCTTTGTCCTGCAAGGTCAGCAGCACCCCGGTGCCCTGCACCTGCATCTGAACGTCCGTGACCAGCATGGGTTCTTCGCCCAGGGGCAATTGCTGGGCCTGTTCCACATACGGTGTCTTGAAGTCGGCTTTCTGCAAAAAGGCGTCGCGCTTGAGCTCGGTCAGAATCTGCCGTGAGGCCGGGTCGGGCGCCAGCATCTGGGGCTGGTTCGATTCGATGCGCCCAAGGGTTTGCCGCAGTACCGGCAGCAGCCGCAGTGTCAGGCGGCGGGTCAGCCAGAAGCGGAACTCCTCACCCGACTGTGTGTTGAGCCGCAGCAGCAGCCGATCCTGGCGATCGTTGTGGCTGACGTTGAGCTGGTGAATGTGCATGCCTTGATTTTAGGCAAGACCGGATGCAGCCCGAGATCTTGAAATCCCTCCGGACAGCCCAAGGTGTCAGCCAAGGAAAAATCAATGTCCCCACGCTCATCATTTCATGTATTCACTGGCCCCAAAAGGGGCGAGGCCTCCCCTGAGGCGGCTCGGCAGGAGGCCTGACCATGCGCATCGACAAACTCACCACCAAATTCCAGGAAGCCCTGGCCGACGCCCAGAGCCTGGCCCTGGGCAACGACCACGCCTACATCGAGCCGGTTCATGTGCTGGCCGCCGTGCTGCGCCAGCAGGATGGCCCGGGCGCCTTGCTGCAGCGCGCCGGCGTTCAGCTGCCGGCCTTGTCGCAGGCGGCCGAGGCCGCGGTCAAGCGCCTGCCGCAGGTCAGCGGGCAGGAGCAGGTCCAGGTCGGGCCCGAGCTCGTCAAGCTGCTGCAGGCGGCCGAGAAGGAATCCATCAAGCGCGGCGATGCCTTCATCGCCAGCGAACTGTTCCTGCTGGCGCTGGCCGACAGCAAGAACGAGGCGGGCCGCATTGCCAAGGAGCACGGCCTGAACCGCAAGAGTCTGGAATCGGCGATTGACGCCGTGCGTGGAGGACAGAACGTGAACAGCCCCGAAGCCGAAGGCCAGCGCGAAGCGCTCAAGAAATACACCCTGGACCTGACCGAGCGCGCCCGCATGGGCAAGCTCGATCCGGTGATTGGCCGCGACGACGAAATCCGCCGCGCCATCCAGGTGCTGCAGCGCCGCTCCAAGAACAACCCGGTGCTGATCGGGGAGCCCGGCGTGGGCAAGACCGCGATTGTCGAAGGCCTGGCCCAGCGCATCGTCGCGGGTGAGGTGCCCGACTCGCTCAAGGGTAAGCGGGTGTTGAGTCTGGACATGGCCGCGCTGCTGGCGGGGGCCAAGTTCCGCGGCGAATTCGAGGAACGCCTCAAATCCGTACTCAACGAGCTGGCCAAGGACGAAGGCCAGACCATCGTCTTCATTGACGAGCTGCACACCATGGTCGGTGCCGGCAAGGCCGAGGGCGCGATGGATGCGGGCAACATGCTCAAGCCCGCGCTGGCGCGCGGCGAGCTGCACTGCGTGGGGGCGACCACACTCGACGAATACCGCAAGTACATCGAAAAGGATGCCGCGCTCGAGCGCCGTTTCCAGAAGATCCTGGTGGAAGAGCCGAGCGTGGAGGCGACCATTGCCATCCTGCGTGGCCTGCAGGAAAAGTACGAAGTGCACCACGGCGTGGACATCACCGACCCGGCCATCGTGGCCGCGGCTGAGCTGAGCCACCGCTACATCACCGACCGCTTCCTGCCCGACAAGGCGATCGACCTGATCGACGAGGCCGCGGCCAAGATCAAGATCGAGATCGACTCCAAGCCCGAGGTGATGGACAAGCTCGATCGCCGCCTGATCCAGCTGCAGATCGAGCGCGAAGCGGTGCGCAAGGAAACCGACGAGGCTTCGCAAAAGCGCTTTGCCCTGATCGAGGAAGAGATCGTCAAGTTGCAGAAGGAAGCGGCTGACCTTGAAGAGGTCTGGCGGGCCGAAAAGGCCCAGGCCCAGGGCAGCCAGCAGGTGCGCGAGCAGATCGACCAGCTGCGCCAGCAGATCGAGGAACTGACCCGCAAAGGCGACTTCAACAAGGTGGCCGAGCTGCAATACGGCAAGCTGCCCGAACTCGAAAAACGCCTCAAGGAAGCCCAGGCCAAGGAGTCCGGCGCCGAAGCCCAGGCCCCGCGTCTGCTGCGCACGCAGGTGGGTGCGGAAGAGATCGCCGAGGTGGTCTCCCGTGCCACCGGCATTCCGGTGTCCAAGATGATGCAAGGCGAGCGCGAGAAGCTGCTGCAGATGGAGGGCAAGCTGCACGAGCGCGTAGTGGGGCAGGACGAGGCGATCTCGGCCGTGGCCAACGCCATCCGCCGCTCGCGCTCGGGCCTGTCCGACCCGAATCGCCCGACGGGCTCCTTCCTGTTTCTTGGCCCTACCGGCGTGGGCAAGACCGAGCTGTGCAAGGCGCTGGCCAACTTCCTGTTCGATTCGCCCGAGCACCTGGTGCGCATCGACATGAGCGAGTTCATGGAGAAGCACTCGGTGGCCCGCCTCATCGGCGCCCCCCCGGGCTATGTGGGCTACGAGGAGGGCGGCTATCTGACTGAGGCCGTGCGCCGCAAGCCCTACTCTGTGCTGCTGCTCGACGAGGTGGAAAAAGCCCATCCGGACGTGTTCAACATCCTGCTTCAGGTGCTCGATGACGGTCGCCTGACCGACGGCCAGGGCCGCACGGTGGATTTCAAGAACACGGTGATCGTGATGACCTCCAACATCGGCTCGCACCAGATCCAGGCCATGGTCGGCCAGCCCTACGAGGACATCAAGGACGCGGTCTGGGACGAACTCAAGGGCCATTTCCGCCCCGAGTTCCTCAACCGCATCGACGAGACGGTGGTGTTCCACGGGCTGGACGCTGCGCACATCGCCTCCATTGCCAAGATCCAGCTGCAGGCTCTGCGCGAACGCCTGGCCCGCATGGACCTGGAACTCGATGTGAGCGAGCCTGCGCTGGCCGAACTGGCCAAGGTCGGCTTCGACCCGGTGTTTGGCGCGCGTCCGCTCAAGCGGGCCATCCAGCAACGCATCGAAAACCCGCTGTCCAAACTGCTGCTGGAGGGCCAATTCCCGCCCAAGACCCGCATCGCGGTGTCGGTCGACCCGGTGCGCAACCCGGGGGTGTTCGGCTTTGTGGGGCAGCCCATGGCAGACTGAATTGCCGATTGAATCGGTCTGGTGCGGGCTGTCGCCTGCGGGCCGAGGGCCGGAAGGTGGCGTCGTATGATGCTGCTTTCCGGCCCTCGGCCTTTTTGTCAGCCGCTTCAGCCCATGACATCCGCCACGCTCGACCCTTCCGTGCCCCTGCGTCAGGACGCCTCCGTCATGGGGCTGGTGGGGCTGGCCCATGCCAGTTCGCATTTTTCGCACCTGCTGCTGCCGATCATGTTCCCGGTCTTTATCCAGGAGTTCGGCTGGTCTTATGCCGAGCTGGGCCTGATGTCCACCGTGTTCTTCGTGGTGTCGGGCCTGGGTCAGGCTTCGGCTGGTTTTGTGGTGGACCGTTTCGGTGCGCGGCCCATCCTGTGGGGTTCGTTGGCCCTCTTTGTGCTGGCCTGCCTGGTGGCGGCCAGTGCCACCGGCTACAGCGGCATGCTGCTGGCGGCGGTGCTGGCGGGCCTGGGCAACTGCGCCTTCCATCCGGTGGACTTCACCATCCTCAACCAGCGAGTCTCCTCGCCACGGCTGGGCTATGCCTTCAGCGTGCACGGCCTGACCGGCAACCTGGGCTGGGCGGCCGCGCCAGCGTTCATGATGGGCATCACCGCGCTGGCCGGCTGGCGCGCCGCTTACATCGGCGCAGCGCTGTTGTATGCCGGCATCCTGGTGCTGCTGGTGCTGCGCAAGGACCTGCTGCTGACCACGCCACGCCCCCAAACCCCGAGCGGGCAGGGCGGTGAGTCCGACCTGGCCTTCCTGCGCCTGCCGGTGGTCTGGTGGTGCTTTGGCTTTTTCCTGCTCTCGACCATGACGCTGGCGGTGGTGCAGAACTTCTCGGTGCCCATCCTCAAGGCCCTGCAGGACGTGAGCCTTGAGACAGCTTCGATGACGCTCACGGCCTACATGCTGTGCGGCGCGGTGGGCATGTTTGCCGGGGGTTTTGTGGCGGCGCGCTACCCTCGCTGGAGCGACCGTGTGGTGGCCTCCTGCATGACGACGGCTGCCTTGTGCATGGCCCTGTGCGCCAGCGGCGTCTTCGGTGCCACTGGCACGCTGGTCGTGCTGGCCGCCACCGGCTTTGCGGTGGGCGTGGGCGGGCCCAGCCGCGACCTGATGATCAAGAAGGCCACGCCCAAGGGGGCGACCGGGCGCGTGTACGGCCTGGTCTATTCGGGGCTGGATGTGGGTTTTGCGGTTTCGCCGCTGATCTTTGGCGTGTTCATGGACCGGGGTTGGTACGCCGCCACCTTGCTGGGTGCCGCGCTGGTGCTGCTGCTGAGCGTGGGCGCGGCGCTGGGCGTGGGCAGGCGCACGGCGCAGGCCTGAACCCGGCGCGGGGGTGACAGCCCCTTGGGTCCCATGGCGGCACAATGCCGCCATGACTGCTCCACTTGCTGGCCACCTGCTTGTCGAATGCCTTCTGGCCCAAGGCGTGACCCATGCGTTTGGCGTGCCGGGTGAAAGCTATCTGGCGGTGCTGGACGGCTTCCATCTGCACCGCGACCGCATCCGTTTCATCACCTGCCGCCAGGAAGGCGGCGCGGCCTTCATGGCCGACGCCCAGGGGCGGCTGACGGGCCGGCCCGGCGTGTGTTTCGTCACGCGTGGCCCCGGCGCAACCAACGCGTCGATTGGCGTGCACACCGCCTTCCAGGACTCGACGCCCTTGGTGCTCTTCGTGGGCGATGTGGCCAGCGACACGCGCGACCGCGAGGCCTTCCAGGAGCTGGACTACACGCATTTCTTTGGCCCCTCGACCAAGGGCATGGCCAAGCGTGTCGAGCGCATCGACGATCCTGAGCGCATCCCCGAATACATCGCCCGGGCTTTTGCCACCGCCATGAATGGCCGCCCGGGCCCGGTGGTCCTGGTCTTGCCCGAGGACATGCTGACCACGCCTGTCAAGAATGCCCGCCCGCTGTCGAAGGTCGAGCCGGTGCAGGCCTGGAGCGATCCGGGGGCGCTGCGCGACTTGCGTGAGCTTTTGCTGCAAAGCCAGCGTCCGCTGGTGATCGCCGGCGGCGGCGGCTGGACGCCGCAGGCCGCCCAGGCGCTGCAGCGCTTTGCCGAAAACTGGCAGCTGCCCGTCACCAACGCCTTCCGCTTTCAGGACACCTTTGACAACCGGCACCCGCTGTACGCTGGCGATGTGGGCATCGCCATCAACCCCAAGCTGGCGCAGCGCGTCAAGGACGCCGACCTGATCCTGGCCATCGGGCCGCGTCTTGGCGAGATGACCACCAGTGGCTACACCCTGCTGCAAGTGCCCAGGCCCACGCAGAAACTGGTTCACATCCACGCCAGCGCCGAGGAGCTCAACCGCGTCTACCAGGCGGATCTCGCGATCTGCGCGACCATGAATGCTGCCGCCCGCAGCCTGGAGGTGCTGACGGCGCCCGCCCAGCTGCCCTGGACCGATTGGACTGCGCAGGCGCATGCCGACTACCTGGGCAATCTGCAGCCCCAGACCTTGCCTGGTCCCATCGACATGCATGCCGTGGTGCAGTGCCTGCAAAAGCACCTGCCCGAGGATGCGGTGCTGACCAACGGCGCCGGCAACTTCGCCAGCTGGGTACACCGCTTCTACCAGCACCCCGGGCTGGCACAGGGACACAAGGTGCAGCTGTCGCCCACCGCCGGCTCCATGGGCTATGGCGTGCCGGCCGGCATTGCCGCGAACCTGCTGACCGGACGCGTGTCCTTCACCATCGCTGGCGACGGCGACTTCCTGATGAACGGGCAGGAGCTGGCCACCGCCGTGCAGCATGGCGGCAAGAGCATCGTTGTCCTGCTCAACAACGGCATGTACGGCACCATCCGCATGCACCAGGAGCGCGAGTACCCCACGCATGTGTCGGGCTCCAGCCTGGCCAACCCCGACTTTGCCGCGCTGGCGCAGGCCTACGGCTATGCAGGGGTACGCATCACGCAGACTGCCGAATTTGAACCCGCGCTGCTGCAGGCGCTGGAGCGACCTGGTGGCACGCTGATCGAGGTCATGCTTGATCCCGAGGTCATCACCACGCGCGCTACGCTGCAGTCCATCCGGCAGGCAGCACAGCACAAGCGCTGAAGCGCCGGTGCGCAGGCAACAAAAAACCCGCCTAGGCGGGTTTTTTGTTGGGCAGTCAAAGCATCACTTGAGGTGCTTGCCGATCAGGCCGGCCATTTCGAACATGGTGACCTGGGCCTTGTTGAAGATGGCCTTGAGCTTCTCGTCGGCGTTGATGGCACGCTTGTTGAGCTTGTCCTGCAGACCGTTCTTCTTGATGTAAGCCCACATCTTGCTGACCACTTCGGTACGCGGCAGCGGATTGGAGCCCACCACAGCAGCCAGAGCGGCGCTGGGAGTCAGAGCCTTCATGAAGGCGGCGTTGGGGGTGCGCTTCTTGGCGGGGGCCTTCTTGGCTGCGGGCTTCTTGGCCGGTGCAGCTTTCTTGGCGGGAGCGGCCTTCTTGGCCGGTGCCTTGGCGGCTACTTTCTTGGCCGGAGCAGCTTTCTTGGCTGCGGGCTTCTTGGCCGGTGCTGCCTTCTTGGCGGGAGCAGCTTTCTTGGCCGGGGTCTTCTTTGCAGTTGCCATGGATGTTTTCCTTTGATCGGAAGAGGTTCAGCGCTGGAAACATCGCGTCTCCAGCTCTGCGCATGCTAAAGGAGAAGGCACACGTTTCCAAGCGGGAAGTCCCTATTTTTGCGCTTGATGTTGCGGATTTGTCGTCTTTGTCAGCTCTCTGCGCCGAGCTGGTGCATGCCTTGCCTGCAAGGTGCACTCATGGTGCTCGTCCGGGCTCTTTTCATCTCATTGTTTTTCTTTCTTCATTGTGAAAAAACCCGATGTTGCGGTGCCGCATTTTTTCTCAATATGAGAAACAAAATCTCACATTGAAAAATAAATTTGGCAAGTCATTGATTTATAACAAATAAATAAATCTCTTGTATAAGACATAAGATGTTTTCAAAGTCTTATAGAAGAGTTAAGATGAAGCCATCGACGACATCCATCCGGTGTCATCGACAGGGTTCAACTTCACTCTCGTCAGGAGCTTCACATGCCGCAAAACATCACCGAACAACTCAGCCGCGAACAGCAGATCGCCGCACTCGAAAAAGACTGGGCCACCAACCCTCGCTGGAAAGGCGTCAAGCGTGGCTACTCCGCTGCAGATGTCGTGCGTCTGCGCGGCTCCATGCCCATCGAGCACACGCTGGCCAAGCGCGGTGCCGAGAAGCTGTGGGACAAGGTCAACGGCGGCGCCAAGAAGGGCTACGTCAACGCTTTCGGCGCCATCAGTGCCGGTCAGGCCATGCAGCAAGCCAAGGCGGGTCTGGAAGCCGTGTACCTGTCGGGCTGGCAGGTTGCTGCCGATGGCAACACCTCCGAGACCATGTACCCCGACCAGTCGCTGTATGCCTACGACTCGGTGCCGACCATGGTACGTCGCATCAACAACACCTTCAAGCGTGCCGATGAAATCCAGTGGGGCCGTGGCATCAACCCCGGCGACAAGGAATTCATCGACTACTTCCTGCCCATCGTGGCCGACGCTGAAGCCGGTTTCGGTGGCGTGCTCAACGCCTTCGAACTTATGAAGAACATGATCGCCGCAGGCGCTGCCGGCGTGCACTTCGAGGACCAGCTCGCCGCTGTGAAGAAGTGTGGCCACATGGGCGGCAAGGTGCTGGTGTCCACTCGCGACGCTGTCGCCAAGCTGGTCGCGGCCCGTCTGGCGGCCGACGTGATGGGTACTCCCACCGT
>JACCDG010457390.1_pt1 | contig 27679 bp, 28 predicted proteins | sample 7442471 | NCBI WGS metagenome assembly JACCDG01 (sample SAMN15323444, study PRJNA562643) | freshwater metagenome | isolation source: river surface water | place: USA:Blue River Watershed | collected 2017-08-17 | reverse complement strand
ACAAGAGTATCCCCATCCAAGTAGAAAAAGTTTCTATAACTCCTACCTGAAATAATCCAACAAGTAAAAAACTTATACAAAGAAATGGACCGAAAGGGATTTTTATTTTCTTGATTGTACTCCATGCATGGATTTTTCTGTTTTTTAGGATGAAATAAATTCCTAGGATAATCATCACCGCAGTAGCAATCCAAAAAGCCAATACAACAGAACCTAGTCCTTTCATAAATCCAAAACTCATTCCAGTAAGGAGCATTAATTCCAAATCACCAAAACCAATCCACTCACCTTGAGAATAGAAATACATAATAACAAATGGAATAACAACGCCAATTCCTGTAATCATCGTTATAATACTCACTGATCCTGTAATGAATCCATAGAGAACACTCAGTACGAGAGCGCTATATAACGGTATAGGCAATATCAATTGATAGAGATAATCATAATAACTAATTAAAAATAATAGACTTGTCATTATTAGCCAATATACTAATGGAAGTAACATACCCTGCCCTATTCCATAAGAACTGACAATAATTGCAGTAACCCCACCAAAGAGTATTCCGAGTAAAAATTCACCCCAGACATATCTACTACTAATAGATTGATGACAAGAAAAACATCTCCGTCCAGATAAAAAATATCCAAGTATTGGAATTAAATAGAGATTAGGAATTTGTTTATGACAATGAGTACATACTGACCTCCCCTCTAAACTCTGCTGTGTATATGTTCTATATACAACCACATTTAAAAAACTACCAATAATAGTTCCGAGTACGATACTTGCAATGATAATAAAAAGTTCCATACAGACTATTAGAGTTTTTTATCGTATATACCAGCAACAGATCCATCAAATGTATTTACAATAGGTACAGGAATTCCTCTGTTTGTATATTTACAAACAACTACTGTTGGATTTTGTGAATTAAAATTACTGTCACGCTGTGCATATACATTAGCGCTATCAGATAGTGTAGTTCCAATATGAGCACCTAAACATCCTGTACCTGTAGCACTGTACGATATTGGAACATACAGATATGGACTGGCATCTGTTAATTCTGGTAGAAACTTTCCGAGTAAATCAGGATTATTTACAGAATCACAAGTTGCTGTTTTTTGTAGCTCTGGTGGGTATTCACCACAGATTTGAAAATATTGTGTCAATCCGAGAATAACTGTATTTATCTCAGTAATTTTTGCTTCATCATTTGTTTTTATACGAGACGAATTTAATCCAGATAATACAATACTCATCAGTACTACCATAATGGCTACTACGATTAAAAATTCGAGTACAGTAAACCCTGGTTTTTTAGTGTGTATATAATTCATATATTCTATTATATACTGTAATTATATAAAATAAAACCCTACTTGAACAAGTAAGGTTTTATAACATTAACTACATGATCCAGAAACAACTGTTGAACTTGATTTTGAAGCACCTGTTGAGTCAACACAGTAAGTGGTTGTTCCATCTGGCAAGGTAGCACTTATCGCCCAGCTCTGATTCGTCACATTACAAGAAACACCTGTTGCTTTACTACTGATAGCATCAAATAATTTTTTAGCAGAGTTTGGATCTGTTGATGTAAACATACCAGAAGTACAATCACTGGCACCTGTGAGATATTTAAAATCATTACTGTTATAGAACAATTCAGCCTGTGCTCGGAGTGATGACATTTCTGAAATAACTTTTGAGTTTTGAGCTTTAACACGAGCACCATTGAGTGATGCTAATACAACTCCTGATAAAATAGCAATAATAGCAACTACAATGAGGAGCTCAATAAGTGTGAATCCTGATTGTTTTTTGTTAAATGTTTTAAAGTAATTCATGAATTAAATAAATAGATTATTAATAATATGATTATATCATCTGAGCCCTGATATGCAACTACTAGAGAGCGTTAGCAATATTATAAATTGGTATTAATATTGATGTCAATAAAAATCCAACACCAATACCGAGTGCTACAATCATCACTGGCTCAATTAATCCGATCAATGTATCTACTGCTCCATCAACCTCTCGTTTGTAAAAATTAGCCATTTTTTTGAGGATTGGGCCAAGTGATCCTGTCTCTTCTCCGATGCGAACCATACTAACCATTACAGATGGCATTTCTGGATGTTTTTCAAATGATGCTGAAATACTGATACCTGCTTTTACGTCGTTGAGGGCGCCTTGGATAATATCACTGTATATCTGATTATCTACGACCTGACTGGTGATTTCGAGTGTTCGCAGTACCGGTATTCCTGATGACAACATCGTATCCATATTATCTGCAATACGAGAGAGATATAATTTTTTAAATAGTTCCCCAAACATAGGGATACGTAATTTAAAACTATCAATACTGCGTCGTCCAACAATTGAACGAGATGATGTGTATAGATAGATACCAATAATTACCAAGAGTAGCAAAAAATATAAACCATAGTGAACCATAAAATTAGAGAGTCCAATTACTGCCCGAGTGTACAACGGTAATTGCTGACCTGTTTCAATTAATATCACAGAGAGTTTTGGAATGAGAAAAACAAGCATCATTACCATTACCGCAATAAAGGTAACCACAACGAATGCAGGATACACTAATGCATTACGTGTTTTTGTAGTTAATTCATATTGTCGTTCCAAATAATCTGCCAAGTATTGAAATGTTTCCATTAATTTACCTGATTCTTCACCTGCACGAACCATATTAATATAAAAATTAGAAAATACTGCAGGATGTTTTTCCATTGCGCCTGATATAGAAATACCTCCTTGTAAATCCCCTACTATAGATTGTAATGCAAATTTTATATGACGATCAGTGGTATTTTCTGCCATCAGACTGAATGCTTTTAATGCAGAGACTTGAGCATCAAACAATGCTGATAATTGTCGTGACATGATAACAACTGATTTCATGGAAACCTTATCAAAAAAAGCCAGTTTTCCACCCAATATTGATGTATTAGCCGCAGTTGTCAGAGACACGATAATAAACCCACGACGCTCGAGGGATTCTGTAGCTGTTTCGACATTAACTGCGTCGATTTGCCCTGTTTGTTGGACTCCTGTTGGAGTGATGATTTTATAAAGAAATAACATGGTATTAAGAAATTAATTGATCAAGCCCCGTAGGGTTTTGTGAATATTTTTTAGCATCATCGAGATTAATTTTGTTCTCACGAACTAATTGAATCAGTGATTGATTGAGTGAAACCATACCTTGTTCACTGCTGGTTTCGATAATGTTATCAATCTCATGGGTACGACCTTCACGAATGAGGTTTGCAACAGCACGATTATTGATTAACAATTCATAGGCAGGTATTCGTTTATTATCAGTGGTGACGATTAATCTCTGAGATAATATTCCTAATAGACTACTAGCTAATCCCATACGAACCTGAGATTGTTCTGTTTGATCAAATCCGTCAATAATACGGTCTATAGTTTGTGATGCACTGTTTGTGTGGAGTGTAGAAAATACAAGATGTCCTGTTTCGGCTGCTGTTACTGCAGTTCGAATAGTTTCACTGTTACGCATTTCTCCGATTAATATAACGTTTACATCTTCACGAAATACTGATTCCAAACCTGTTTTAAAATCATTTGTATCAATACCGATTTCACGTTGATGGATGAGTGATTGTTTTTCAGTGTGAATATATTCTACTGGATTTTCAATCGTTACAATATGTTCTTTGCGTTCTGTATTGATAATATCAATTAATGCAGCCAGTGTGCTGGACTTGCCCTGTCCTACCGGTCCCACAACGAGAAAGAAACCTTGTTTTGCTCGAGCGAATTCTGCTAATTTTTCAGGGAGACCAAGTTCTGCAAGTGTTTTAACCTGTCCAATAGTTCGCAATACAATAGCCAAATGCCCTCCAGTAATATATGCATGGCCTCGTAATCGCAGTTTTCCAATATAGTCATACGAAAAATCAATCTCACTGTGTTCGATGAGTTTTTGTGTAATTACTGATCCTGCCATAATGGTCAACATACCGGCTGTTTGATCCTTGGTATAGATTGGTAACTCTGGTAATTCGTGGAGCATTCCCTCTATTCGAATAATCGGATGTTTTCCTGTTTCAATATGAGCATCAGAAGCACCTTGAACTACTAATGCTTCACATAATGTTGTTAGTAATTGTTGATGAGTTTCCATATGTAATTAGTATACCAGGTAGTATAAAAAAACACTACCGATAGTGATAGTGTTTTTTTATAATGTGTTTACTTCGCTCCATGGAATGAGTCCTGCCATACTTTTCAGTACTGCATCCTGTCGCATAGATATCATACCTTGATTTTTTTTCAAGTATTCATTAATCACTGGTTCTGTAGGGTCTTTGAGAATTATTTTTTGGAGTTCTTTGTCTACAGTAAATAATTCAAAGCATCCGAGTCTACCATGTGTTCCTGGATTTGATTTATCATCAGAGAGTTCTGAAATTTCCTTGGTCAATGGTAGTTTTGCGAGATATTGCTGATCTAGATCTGATAATTCATGTTTAATAATTGGTATCCATGTTTCATCAATAGCTATTTTTTTACCAGCTCCTGGTTTTAATTGAGCAACCATACGTTGCCCTAAGCTCATAATGAGCGTAGGAGCAATGAGATATGGATCAATACCCATATCAATCAATCGTGGAATCGCACCAACAGCATTATTCGTATGGAGTGTCGCAAATACAAGATGTCCTGTGAGGGCTGCATTAATAGCCAGTTCTGCAGTTTCTTTGTCGCGGATTTCTCCAACCATAATTACATCTGGATCTTGACGTAATATTGATCGCAATCCTGTCGCAAATGTATACCCAATCTCTGGGCGAACTTGAGATTGATTCATTCCTGGAATATTGTATTCTACTGGATCTTCTAATGATACTACGTTTAATATTTCACGATCTAATTCGTTGAGCATCGAATACAGTGTCGTCGTTTTTCCTGCTCCTGTAGGTCCTGTGATGAGTATCATACCATAGGGTTTAGTCAGTGCATTTCGCACAGCGACAATATGTTCTGGTGTCATACCTAATTCATCTAATTTTTTAAGTCCTTTTCCTGGATCGAGAATACGAATTACTGCTTTTTCTCCGAAAAATGTTGGGAAAATAGAAACACGGAAATCAATTTTTCGTCCACTAACGTTTGCCATAAAACGACCGTCTTGAGGTTTGCGTTTTTCATCCAATTTTAAATTAGAGAGACTTTTAATCTTTGCGATGAGTGCACTATGCATAGAACGTGCGACTCGTAAACTGGTATACAGTTTACCATCTACACGAAAACGGACTTTAACCTCTGTTCCTGTATGTTCGATATGAATATCTGATGCTCCCCCATCTACTGCATTACGTACCATAACACTGATGGTTTTTGTTGCTGGAGCGTCTTCGACCAGTATTCCTGTTGAATTATTTACAGCTGTATCTGTATCAGATTCTGATGCAACATCGAGCACATCATCCTGCGCAAATCCTACAACATCACCTCCGTCTGTTCCTGCTGTGTCGCTGTATCCACCATAGGCTTCTACTGCTGTTTTATAATCAGCATACGAAATAATAAATATATCAAAAGGAATATTTGTTTTAGAGGTGATAAACTGTAATGCATTTTTAACAGATAGATCAGATGGATCTAATACTCCTACATCTAATGTTCCATCATGAAACCCCAGTGGTACAATACGGTAATTTTTTGCAGCGTCTTCGGGAATATATTTTAAAGCTTCGATAGATACTAGACCATTCTCTAATGTTTTTACAGGTACTCCAAAATACTCTGACTTGGCAGAGATGATTGCATCATTAGGTATTTTCATAGCCTCTAATGCTTTATCCAGATCACCATTCATCGTTTTTGCTTTTTCAAGTACTTCTTCTACTTGATAACGATTCATGACTCCTGATTTTACGAGTAGTTCTAAATATCCCATAATTATAAATTAGTATATCACAGTTATTTATAAACAAGCAATACTATAAATGTGTACAAGGACATTTTTCGTGATTATGTTTTCGTGCAGGACAAATTTCACGACCATAAGAAATCATATAGTATGCCATATCAGTCCATTGGTGTTTCTCTATCAATTGTTTTAAATCAGATTCTATTTTATTAGGGTCTGTATAATCTGTCAGATGATGATTAATTGCAAATCGTTTTACATGTGTATCAACAGCAATACCTGATTGTATATTAAAAGCATTACCGAGTACTACATTAGCTGTTTTTCTCCCTACCCCAGAGAGTGTGATGAGTTCGTCCATTGTTTGCGGTACTGTGGCTCGAAAATTTTCTACTAATTGCTGTGCGCATTCTATAATTCGTTTTGTTTTAGATTTATAAAATCCTGTAGTAAAAATAATTTTCTCTACATCGTGATGATGTGCCCGTGCAAGTAATCCTGGTGTTGCATATTTTTTAAATAATACTGGTGTCACGCGATTCACCTGAGCATCAGTACACTGTGCAGAGAGAATCACTGAAATGAGTAATTCAAACGGATTAGCATAGGTCAACATTGTTTTTCGTACAGGAAAAAGCCCAGCCAAGGTTTTCATAATTTTCTGCATACGTTTTTTTCTAATGGTCAGTAATTCTGGTTTCATAGGAGTACTATAAACTAAATCACCATAAAAGGCGAAACCGTAGGTTTCGCCTTTTATGGGTTATTGCTATTTTCGCAAAAGTTTTAAGATCTCATCTAATTTTTCTGTTTCAATCCGAGCGAGTCTGACTTGGAGTTCTTCGATTTCTTGTTTTGCTTCGAGATTGGTTTGATAGTCGGCTTGGGCTTGTACACGATCTCTGTCTGATGCTCTGTTTTGAGACATCATAATAATCGGCGCAGCATAGGCAGCCTGGGTAGAAAATACGAGATTGAGTAATATGAATGGAAACGGATCCCAATGATTCATAATACCAACCACATTGAGTACCATCCAGATAATAACAAATATACTTTGTATAATGATAAAATTCCATGAACCCATTCCTGTAGCTACACGGTCAGCTAATCGTTCTCCCCATGTTCGCTCATCCTGGTGAGCATCGTGCCAATTTTTTATTTGTTGTTCATTATTCATAAATATTACTGTTGTTTAGATATTGATAATGCGAGTGCGACCAATTGTTTTACTCCATCTAATGTTTGTGCCCCACAGAGAAATCTCCCAGGATGACAAAACTGTGCATCAGATACTCCTGAGACTTTTTCAAGTTCTGCACCGGTCAATCCTGCCCAACTTTCCGGAAATGGAACTCTGGCTTCAAACGTTACAGGATGTTTACGGATAATTTCGGCTTTCCATGTACCGCTACGAGGTTCTGGATAAATAACAAACAATGGCTCTGGGAATTCTGATAATTTAATCCATATTGATCGTTGGTAGTTTTTTTCAAATACCAATACTGATTTGTCAGGACTTTGTTCATACCACGATACGGCTTGTTCATAGGCTTGGTATAATGCATTTTGTGTATGAACTAACTTGGAAACAAAAATCCTGGTAATACGAGCCGCTTCATTGAATGACTGTAACTGGGCTTCTTCTCCATTGTCTTCGAATATTGTCGGATTAAAAACATTTAATAATGTATTAAATCCAGCAATTCCCACATCATCAAAATTCATTTCTTTGATCAAGTCCTGACCATTATCTGCAGCATCAATAGGTGAAATAAAGAACTTGTCGATATCGTTGTGAACTTTATCACATACACATAATTCACGACCATAATGTTTCCAGATTAATCCTGCAGATGCATAGAATATCCCATTATCACGAGTCCCTGCGCGACCGCTCTGGTGATGATCATAGCGACCGAGATTATCATCATATACATCTCCAACATCAAATACAATATCTCCCGCAGAGATTACTAATGGATCACGACTGCGTGACAGTGTCCACGACTGCCCACGTTTTGTTAATACTTCTTGTAAAATAGCATAGGCAACAATATCATCTGCATGGTAGCCTCCATTATGGGTAACTAATTTTTTCATATGAAATATATTATATCACAATTATGACTTGGGTACAAAAAAACTGGTATAGATACGCTCAATAATCCAAACCAATATCCCACCACAGAGATATGCAATTAAATCTCTGATATCAAATACTGAGCCGAACAGTTTTGTAATGAGAGTACTGTTTAATACAGTACCATGAAAAATTTGTAGAAATTCGAGCGACCATAATAGCCATACTACAAAAACCAATACATGTTGTTTACTGTATCCTGTAATTATTCTGATGAGACTGTATAATGTAATAACACTAAACACATCACCTCCGTAGTAGTCTAATAAACTACCATCATGAATAAAAAATGTCGATATAACCACAATAAAAAACGATACTACTATCAGACTACTATAAAAATAATTACTCTGTTTCATATCGTTTTTTATAAATAATTAATCCAAGAATAAATTCAGCACCCACATCATTAATGCCAGAACAATTGAACCAATAATTGCAGCATTAATAGTAGAGATCATAAATCCTGATACAAAGAAGCTAATCAACCAAAAACAAAATACATTAATAATAAACCCGAAAAATCCAAGTGTTAAAATATTAATCGGAAAAGCCAATATCGTGAGAATAGGTTTAATAGTAATATTAATCAATCCAAAAATAGCCCCTGCAATGAGTGCGGTCGTAAACGATACCACGGTAATCCCTGGAACGATATAGGTTAATATAACTAATGCGACAGCAGTTCCTAACAGTTTTAATAGTAGATTAATCATAAAAAATAAATTATTAGTCGAATAATTGTTCGCAGACGATTTTCACATCTGCTCCATCGGCGCGACCCTTGAGGTCTTTTAAGACTGCGCCAATGAGTATACCGATTTTAGACTTGTCAGTAATTCCTAATTCAGATTTTTTAGATTCTGCATAGGGTTTGATTTCTGATTGAATCATTAATGTAGGGAGAAATTCTGCTAATATTGCTAATTCTAATTGCTCCGATTCTGCGAGATCTGCTCGCCCACCTGAAGTGAATTGATCGATACTGTCTTTGCGGCGTTTTGCCTCACGAGTAATGACAGTAATCACCTCTTCATCTGATAATTCTGATTGTGGCGTGCGTCCTGTAGCGACCAATTCATTCATAAATGCCGTAGATAATCCACGAACGACGGTTAATCGAACTGAATCCCCTGATTTTAATGCATCTTTGATAGAATCCTTGATTGTTTGTTGTAATGACATATACATCTATGGTATCATATCTGCATATGAATACAACTCTTATTATTATCTTTCTCGTTATTATTATTGGATTACTGATTTATATCAGTTTTATTAAAAAACCAGAAATCCCAGAAATCAAAACAGACGATACGGGCTTGAAATTAATCCTCCAACAGCTCAATGAATTCGGGCGAACAGTGGATCATAATATCAGTCAATCTAATCAAGTCGTTCAAAAATCTCTGGAAAATCAATCATCAGAATCTCAAAAATTAATCCGTGAAATTACTCGAGAATTAACCGAAGTAAAAGAAAGTAATAAACAAGTAATGGGTTTTACCGAACAATTAAAATCATTACAAGAAATCCTAAAAAACCCAAAACAACGAGGAGTATTGGGTGAATATTATCTGGAAACATTACTGAAAAATGTATTACCTCCTAATTCATTCCAGATGCAGTATGGATTTGCCAATGGTGAAATCGTAGATGCAGTAGTATTCATCAAGGATAAAATTATTCCTATCGACAGTAAGTTTTCACTGGAAAATTATAATAAAATGGTAGAAATGACTGATCCAGTAGAGAAAAAAAGACTTGAAACACAATTCGTTAACGATCTAAAAAACAGAATTGCAGAAACCTCAAAATATATTAGACCATCTGAAAACACTATGGATTTTGCATTTATGTTTATTCCCCACGAGGCTATCTATTATGATCTATTAACGAACAAGGTTGGAGCATTGCGAGATGAATCAGAAAATTTAATCCAGCGTGCGGCATCTAAACATCATGTGGTAATTGTTTCTCCGACGAGTTTTCTGGCATATTTACAAACAGTTCTCCAAGGATTAAAAGCAATGCAAATCGAAGAAACCGCCAAAGACATTATTAAACGAGTAGATGAACTTGGTAAGCATTTAAAAGTCTATGAAGACTATCACAGTAAAATGGGTAATTCATTAACGACTACAATTAATCATTATAATGCATCTAACAAAGAACTCCGTAAAATCGACAAAGACGTTATCCGTATTACCGGTAATGCTATTGGTATCGCAGAATACAGTATCGAAAAACCAAACGGAGATGATGAATAAAAAATAACCATGTAAAAACCCTGTTCTTTTGAACAGGGTTTCCATATTGTGGACTTTTGGGTTCGTACTCATTTTAAATGATTACTTACTCTTGTCCGATTTTTTCTCAGCCTTGCGATTTTTTTTTGCTTCGCGTTGCTTTTTGCTGAGTTTTTTTTAGCGAGTACCAAGTTATTATAACCTGCAATACTCTATTGAGTTATATCCTGGCTATGGCGTGCATATTTTGTTATGCGGTGCCAGGTCTGTCTTTTTGAATAAGTTTATACCAACCAATTGCTATGTTGCCTCCAAGTAAAAACGGAGACTTGGGTTGTATATAACTATTCAAGACAGAAATCACAAAGACATCTCTCATTACCACAAGGATAATGAGCGCCAAATAACAATAAGTAATACCACAGAAATTATCGGTACAAGCCGATACTCCACACTACACTCTCGTTATTTCGCAGACCGCGAGATCTCGATTCCTTTGTGATTTCTATCTTGAATCACTTGTTTTAATGAACTCTAACTATATTAGCATAATTATAAATAAATGTCAATAGTCTCTCCAGATACTTGAAATAAAGCTGGGGAAAACTTTTAACCCTTAAAAACAACAATGTAGACTATAGCAAACCTACGTAATAGCGCAAGGATATCAGTATATCACAGTCCCCCATTATTGACAATATATCCACAGGTTTTCAACAACACCAAATAACACTTGTAAAATAAGCGTTATTTGGTGTAAATTCGATGTTATTTTTTATTTATTTGGCACTGGTTTTAAATTGCGGAATAAATGCACTCGATCCAAAGGTTGTTTGAGTTGCAATATTAAGGATACTGATAACTGATAGCATGATAATTAATGCTCCCAGAGACCATAATATGTAATTACGAGCCTTGATTCGTTCGGCTTCAGAGTCTGATTTATACAGATATATTACGAGATTATACATAAACCACAATGCAGCAAGAGCTACCATAGCTGGTAATGTCGTTTTAGACATAAAATTTGTAATGGTATATACGAATCCACGTAATGTATTTGCTCCACCGCCTGCAGATCCACCATAGCTAGCCGCAAATCCAATATCAGTTCCAGCTACCAATCCAAATGTATTAGAAACTAATGCAATAATCCCCCACATACTAATCATAATAAATAATATGATGAGATTGACGGTAATAGACTGACGTAACTGAGCTCGTTTTTCGATAGACTGTTCCAGTATAAAACGAATTACCTGATACATAAATATAACCCCTGCAAGAGAAACGAGTATCGGAAAAGCTGAAGTAATTATAAATTGTACCAGTTTTACCCAACCATTCACTGTTGCTGATTGTGTCTGTGCATGACTGATCAATGGTAAGGCAAATAAACTGATTCCAGAGATTATTGAAACAGATATATATGAATATATAAGATTGCCAAGTTTTTTCATACATCCATTATAGCTAAAAACAAAATAATGAGCAACTATTTAAAAACAAGTAATAAAAAACCACCCAATCTCTGTCATAAAACGAGAGATGGGTGGTGTAGGTTATTTTTTTGTAATAAACTTTATCCAACCAGAGATTTTTTCCTCTGATGGGTGGTTATGGAAATATTCTTCTGCAGATAGTTTCCAAAAACCTGGCAATAGATCTGGTGATTTTTCATCTCCTGGCTCTAGTTTTTCAACTAGGTCACCATTTGATACATCAACCTTGGTCGGCAATAAGAACCTATACTTTGCATCCTTTGGAACCTCAAAAGATTCTGTTTTACATCCTTTGTTGATAGTAAAGGTATATAAAGTCTCATTATCTGTTTCTGTTTTTACCACCTTTCCAGATGTTGTATCTGGAATATGATTACCATTTGCAATATCATGTTCTTTTTTGTTTTCAGACCATGAATCAGAAACCTTATAGATTGATTTTTGAACTGTTCTTGAAGCAAGCCAAAAACTTTGAGGTATGAATAACCAAGACATAAAAGTAAGTACAAGAATAGTCGGTATTAAAATACCAATTTTCCACCCTAGACCAGATTTCCAAAGTTTTTGAAGTGTTTGAATCCATCCTGGTAATTCATGTTCTTTTTTTTCTACTTTAATGGTTCCCGTACCAGTTTCTGAATTATCTTTTTTCTTTTTACTATTTATATATGAAATAATACCAAGTTTTAGTAAAGCAAATGGAATATACAATATCAATAAAATTATTAATACAAATATTCCAAGTGATACATAAATCATAACTGGGTCATGATTCTTTATTCCAACAAAGAAGATAGTTGCTAATACCGAAAATAGTGATATAGCGATCCATTTTACAATGGTTTTAATTGAACTACTTAATGAGTCCCAAAAATTCATAAATCCTGTAAGCATATTAAATTTGTTTTAAATGTGATGAAAAAAAATTATTTACCTTCTTTTTTTAATTCTTCTTTAGGTAAATCTGTTTCTAAATTTACATTTTTTAAGAGATCTGCGACGTTACTAACATTTAAACCTCCTGGTTTGTATTTATCCATAACTTCTGCTAATAAGTGTAGATTAGGATTACCTCCTGCATTTTTAATTGCTCTTAAATAATCACCAGTACCTTTAGATCTTGCCATATCAGCAATTGCGTCCGCACGAGCTAATCTAATTTTACCCAATACCTTACCATCTATTTCCTTCTTTTTTTCAATAAAATCAGTTTCTGCATCTATTGTTCTTTTTTCCTGATCTTGTTGTGCTAAATAAATACTAGCTGCGGATTCTTTTAATTTTTTTGCATTTTCTCCAGAAATTTCTACTTGAATAATTTCGATTTCTTTAAATGCAAACCCGAAAAATTTATCAGGTTTAAATAGTTCATCTCTAATACCTTTTGACATAACGTCCAAAATAGTACCGTTTTTATCAATTGAACCTCCATTATCAATATAAAATTTTTGTGAGGCTTTATGAATTGGATTTTGACGAATAATATCAGAAGCTGAAGATGTTGCAATACTTTCAAATGTAGCAAAAGCATTTCCGGATTTTACGTGAGCAATATATGGATTCACGCATTTTGCACGAATCACAAACTGTACCATGGTTGGGATATTGTTAATATCTTCTTGGTCAATAACCTCAAACGCATACGGAAAATAAGAACACACATAATATGGAGAAATTTCTGTTCTTAATTTAATTTGTTCTCCTAATTTTGTACCTCCAACAAACTGTCTAAATTCTACTGGTCTATTTCCAATCCTTTTTTGACCTGTTGCATCCTGAAAAAAGATAACACCTGTTTCAGTGAACAATCTACTTTCTATATCAGGTAGTGCATATTTTGGTTTGTTTAAAACCATATCCTCTTTGTCTGTATCTGACAAAATTGGTGCTACTCCTTTGAAATGAGCAAGAAAATTCACTACATCATCGACTGATAATTCATTTTCTGGATTAGGAATAACCCACCATTTGTCTGATTCGTGAGACCAATCTTTTTTGTCTGGCAATAATTCATGTAGGAAGCAATATCCTTTCATGGCTAACATAAAGCTGTGAAATTTGTTCCCTGCATTGATAATTACTGCACGACTTTCTTTTGGTCTAAATGCTAAGCCATTAGGAAAAAAATCTCCAAAAAATCCTAGATCAACCTCTCCTTCTTGGGCATTTGCGAAATAATCCATGACCCTGGGAAGTATAAAACTTTCCATAAAACTACTTTTTGTACTCATATTATTAGTTATTTAATTTATAAAATACTGTTTTTATTAGAGAACCCGCTTCGCGGCGATACATCTAATTAATTCATTATATATTATAGCAAATCCACAGAAAAAGTCAAGGTATTACTTGACTTTTTCTGTGGATTATTATTTTGTATAAAAACCATTATTTTCCAACAATTGTACCAATAGTATTGGCAACTAATTCTGCAATAGCATATGATCCCAGTATTACTGCCCCACCAATCAATGTCCATTTCAGAGATTCACGGGCTTGTTTTAAGGCTTCTGGATTACCACGAGCTAATACGAATTTAATACCACAATAAATCAGCATTATGATAAATATTGGTACTGCAATTGGTAAAACAACATTTGTTACTATGGCAGCTAAAATCGCAGGAATACTGTCGAATTTTAAGGGGTTTTTTAGTGTAATTACTGTACCACCTCCTGATGTTCCTGTATTGCCGCCATTACCATTTGAGTTACCTGTATTTCCTCCACCATTACCATTGTTACTTCCTGTATTACCTCCACCATTACCAGAACCTGTTGTTCCGTCTGCATTTACACTTGATTTTGCTTTCAACTCTGCAATTTTTGCTGCTGTTGGTGCTGTAGTACTGATTGTTCCTGTTCCATCAGAACTGGTGATAATATAACTAAACGGAGCGATTTGCCCTGATGTATGCTCCATAATCATCAGTCTATAGGCTTTGTTTGGTTTCAGTATGTTTCCTGTTTTGAGAAAAAGTTTAAAAGTTAAAGGGTCTTTTATTTGCATATTTGGGATAAGTGCCGCATTAAGACCAAAGTCTTTTACGTCAACAATATCTGCAATATTCGTAGAATATTTAGGAAAATATGTTTTCATCGTATATACAGAACCTATTTGATTATCATCTGTGAGGTCGTTTATCGACACCGTAACAGTGGCTTTATTTTCTACTGCTGTAGGAAAAGGAGGGATCAAAGACATTGTTGTTTCGATCTGTTGATTAAAATAAGTATTACCCGTTAATTGTATTGAACTAAACGAAATATTTGATTTAGTAAATGCAGCAAAAGCACTGTTTGTTATAAACAGAGAACCAATTATTAATATTCCCAATGTAAAGATTTTTTTCATATAATTAATTATATCAGAATTATTTCAAACTGGCTAAATCGAGCAATACATATTTTTTGGCATCATCTCCTAATACTGCATTTAATACCGTTGCGACAATCATCCATGAAATCAAGATTACCACCAATCCTATCATGACTTGGAAGAATCGCTGTTTATATTTCATAATATCGATAACATTACTATCTGGTTTTTTCTGATGCCATACCATTTGCATTCCTGTGACTGCTGCCATAATTGCAATACATGGTAATAATAATACCAATAAAAAGTTTGCAACATTTGCAATTAATTGCATTAAATGATTAAAACGGCATCGTGTGGTGATATCACCCTGCGCCGTACAAGGAACCAATGAAGCAGTACTGCCAAATATACTCCATCCTGATGGTGTTGGTTCTCCGATATTGGTTGGATATTGATAACTGAATATTCCACCCTGGCCACTGTTATCAGTTCCTGCAGGACTTGGACCAAACGGTGATGTTTTTACAGGATCAGTCGTAGTTACAGGACAATCTGTCCCTGTGGTTTTTATTTTATACACAGGACTGATTAATGTATCTGTAATGGTATTACGGAGTGTGTATACATAATCCGTACACGGAGTCAGCCCTGTAATAGTTTGCGACCATGATTGTTTCGTGAGAAAATTAACTGAGATATTATTTAATAATACAACCGTTTGAGTGATATTAGTAGCATCCGTACCAAATAATAAATTCACGCTGTATTTACCTGATTTATTTACCTCGAGCAATCCTGATAATATTGCTGTGGTATCAGTCATTGTTATAGAATCAGTTCCTGATGGGAAAATATCTGAAACAGTACCTGCGGGAGCCTTAGGCAGTGTTACCGTAGTTCCAGTATTGATAGCCGTAGTCGGAATATCGAGACTTGCGCCACTGATCGGATAATGATTACTACTACGGAATGGATTGAGATATGCGCTGATATCGAGATTCCCCGGATCTACGTCTTCTTTTACTTGGACACTGTTAAAATACAATGTTGTCCCTGCTGTAATATATTTACTGGGGAATAACATATTTTTAAAAGCAATATTGTTTGAATTTGTATTAGCATAAGTATCATTTCTAAATGACAATTGATAGGTTCCTGTTTTTACTGCTGTGACAGAGCCTTTTAGTACGGCTATTTTTGTAACTGGGTCGTATGATTGTAATTGGATAACAACATTCGGAAATACGGTTCCTACAGGTGGTGTAGTTGATTGGTTAGGATCAATTACTGTAAGTAGTACTGGTGTGAGGTAGGTTTTCGTTGTTCCAGATACCCATACCGGAGTAATCGTGAGCTGTCCTGGATTAATATTACTTAATTCTATAACTGGTATAGTAGGTGGATCAGGAAAAATTTCTGTTTGTTTTGTTTTTACTTTTCCTAAATCAATGAAAGAAGCATATAGCAATTGCTGAGGTTTTTTACCGGTTATTGGATTAATTACTGCCTGACTATTTTCAGCTGCGATTGTATAAGAACCTGTTTCATACACGGTTACAGTTCCCTTGATTTGCAGTTTTTTAGTAGCTACATCATATGATTGTATTTCAATCGTAATATCAGGATTGGGAACAGTTTGGGCAGCTACTGGATGTACACCAAACAATGCTATACCAGCAACAATAATTACTATCGATTTTTTAAAAAAATTAATCATGGTTATTCTTGTTCGGTTGCCTGATTTAATCTGGTAGACATATCAGACATCCAGTTACTATATCCTGTATTTGAATCGATGAGTCCAGAATTAATTCCCGCAATAGTCTCACGTAATACTGATGTCGTTACAGATTTATCAGGATTCCAGAAATTACCAGAAATAATTGCAGAATTATAAATGAGTCCACGAACAGCATCATCTGCTGGTGGATTTGCTAATAAATCTCTGCGTGCAGGAGCAATATAGTTAGTACTGATATAATTAGCAATAAACTGATTACTGGTCATCTCTGGTAATACACGAACAGCGAGATTAGTGTTTTTAGAAAACTTGTTAATTCCCCATCCATACATATCACCGTAGACCATTTTTTTACCACCTGTTTTAAGACTTGGGATATAGGTAATATCCATATTGAGGTTTGGATTTTTTTCTGCAATCGTCGGTAATTCACTGGCGAGTCCAATATAGAATGCCAGTTTCCCAGCGGTAAATAGTTTCAAATCATTTTCAAGTCCATTATTCCATGAATACTGATCTGAGGTAGGATCTGCAAAACTGGTATAAAAACCAAACACATTACTGGCGAGGTTACTGTATTCTGCAGAACCTAATGTCACCTGTAGTTTACCTGTTTGTGGAACGATCGTCGTAATTGGATCTCCTGTTTGCAAGATTAATGTCGTAATAATTTCTGGGAGATGTGTAATGTTGTTAGATGTTCCCATAGCAATCATCGAGCTCTGTAATACTCCGGTGTCAGATTTTTTAGTGAGTACGGCATTTCTATCAATGAGTTCCTCCCATGTTTTCGGTGGGCTCACGATAAAATTATCAGACAAAATATCACGATTCACGTACATAACGAGCGGATCAATGAGCATCGGAAATCCAACAATACCATCAGGTAACATGAATAGTTTTACTTGATCAGCAAAAGTCTCTTTGAATGTTTTTTGTGGGAAACTGGTATACGGAATAGTTAATAATCGAGACCGTTGTTTAATAATATTTTCTGGAGTAATCATAAAAATATCAGGACCAATTCCAGATGCAAAAGCATTCACGAGATCAGTATCAAATGTTGCAGGTTTTTTCTCAGTATAAGTTACACGGAGATCTTTGTGTACGGTTGATAATCCATCGAGCAAATCTTTCATGTCACGATATGGTAATGTTCCCCATACGGTCAGATTACCTGAGAGTACTGTTGGATCAGTATTCGTAGTCGTTCCCTTGTTTAATGCAAAAATCCCCAGTGCAATTACGACACCGAGACCAAATACTGATAACAGTACGATTTGAAATATGTTTTGTTTTGACTTGTTATCCATACAATAAAAATTAAGTTAGTTTTTGAAATATTTTTCCATAGTGATGATCTCCAGTACTACCGAGATCTGATACATGAGCAAATCCCGACATCGTTACCAGGTTGGTTATCTCATTTGGCGAAATAATACTGTCACGATGTGGTCCCATACCAGAAAATGAATCAATCCAATCAATAATAACCAGTTTACCATTTGGTTTTAATAATCTGGCAATTTCTCGCAAGGCTCCCTGTTTATCTGAGATTTGAAAAAAAACATTGGAACAAAAAACCATATCAATAATACCTGTGTCGATAATAATACCGTTACTGTGTTCAATATCACCCACAATAGGAGTAATATTCATAATCCCTCGTTCTCGTAGATCATTAGATAATCTCGTAATAACATCAGGTAAAATATCCAGTGCAAAAATATGTCCCGTAGTTCCAATATAGGGACTCATAGCAATAGCAAAAGTTCCAATACCAGATCCGATATCAACGATGTGCATTTCGGGTAGTAACCCGATTTGTTGGACGATTTTTTGTGGATCTAAAAACATAATAATAGTATAAACTAATACTTATAAATTGTTAACTAAACGAGCTACAATGATATCATTATCAGATAACCCACCGATTGCATGTGTATACAATGTGAGCGTTACTCGATTATAACTGATAGCAATATCTGGATGATGTCCCTCTGTTTCTGCAAGTTTTGCAACCGTGGTGACGAATTTCATTGATTGTTTAAAATTAGCAAAGAGCCAAGTTTTTTGCAGAGATGTAATAGTTTTTTTACTGGTGACGATTTTTCCTAATTTCCAGCCCTCCAGTTTTGGTAATGATTGTTTTACCATGGCGATTTTCAGTGGTTTTAAATTTGGACTCTCACAAGAAATACAATGTTTTTGTACTGGTGTTTTTTTCATATGGAATAATTATAGCATAGTTTTATAATAAAACATCCCAAGTTTCCTTGAGATGTTTTATTAATTATCCTTTGATTTCTACTCCCATTGAGCGAGCAGATCCACGGATGATTTTTTTAGCTGATTCAATATCACCATGACAATTCAGATCTGCTACTTTGATTTTCGCGAGTTCTGTTAATTGTGCGTCGGTGATTGATCCTGCTTTTTTACGAGTATTATTTCCTGATCCTGATGTGATTCCTGCTGCTTTCTTGAGCATTGCAGAAACAGGTGGAGTTTTAATAACGAAATCAAATGATCGGTCATCGTAACAAGTCATTGCAACTGATACCATTTCCCCCATTGATCCGGCAGTTTGATCGTTGAATTGTTTAATGAATTCTCCGATGTTTACTCCAGCTTGTCCGAGTACTGGTCCCAGTGGTGGTGCAGGAGTAGCTTTACCTCCTACGATTTGTAGTTTGAGGTTTTTAGTGATTTTTTTAGCCATAAATTATAAGTAGTTTTGTAAATAATGAATGAACAAATGAAGCGTTGTTCAGGTTCTTTTAGTTTAGCGTAACATCGTATACTATACAGATTTCACGGAAAAAGTAAAGATATACTAGTTTATTGGTTTTTCGATTCCCAAGTGTTCATAAGCCTTGTCCAATGCTATACGTCCACGCATGGTTTTTTCGATAAATCCTGTTTGAATGAGATAGGGTTCGATAACATCCTCGATGGTTGATTCTTCTTCTCCTGTTCCTGCTGATAATGTCTTGATTCCGACTGGTCCACCCTTGAAATTATTGATTAATACATCGAGTAGTTTACGATCGGTACCTGATAATCCGTATTGATCAATACCAATCATATCCAGTGCCTCGCGGACGATACTGCTGGTAATCGGCATATCTGGATGAGTAATCTCTGCATAATCTCGTACACGTTTTAATAGATAATTCGCTGTTCGAGGAGTCTTGCGACTGCGTTTTGCAATTTCTAAATACGCATCAGACTCTAAATCAATACCCAATTTCCCTGCCGAGTTTTGTAATATTTTTGCAATCTCTGTATCTGAATAAAATTCCAAGTGATGCACGCCACCAGAAAACCGACTGCGTAGTGGTGCCGACATGAGCGATATGCGTGTGGTTGCAGCAATCAATGTAAACCCTGATAGATTTAATTCCACTGTTCGAGCTGATGGACCCTTGCCGATGACGATATGTAATACTCCTGATTCGAGTGCCGGATATAATACCTCCTCGATCATTTTGTTTAATCGGTGAATCTCATCGATAAACAATATGTCGCCGACTTGGAGATTCGTGAGAATACTGGCCAGATCTGCAACACGTTCGATTGCAGGACCTGAAGTGATTTTTAATACTCGTCCTGTTTCGTGTGCGATGAGGTGTGCCAATGTTGTTTTCCCAAGTCCAGGAGGTCCATAGAACAAAATATGCTCTGGAATATGTCCACGTTTTTTAGCTGCGAGAAGTAATATTTTCAAGTTATTTTTAATACTTTCCTGACCGATATAATCGTCCCATATTTTCGGACGTAATTCACTGTCTAAAAAACTCTGACTGGCAGATGGAGGAATTACCTTGTTTTCATTATTACCTGTATTTAATTCCATATGCGGGCGATGAAGGAATCGAACCCTCACCAAAGGTTTTGGAGACCTTCGTTCTACCACTAAACTAATCGCCCCGATACCAACCATTTAAGCATAAAAACCCATTTTTTCCAAATATAAATAAAAACACCTGATGTGAATCAGATGAGATTATTTTTTAGTTTCTGTAAATACTACTACTTTGCGAACCATAGGATCATATTTTCGTAGTTTAAGCTTGACTGAAGCCAGTTTTTTACGATTTTTACGAGTCATATAGGTATACCCAGTTGCTTTATTTACCATTTTTACGAGGTTTTCTTGTGATGCCATAATAGGTACTATATTACATAGATTTATAAATAAAGCAAGGGATTATCCAAAAATCAATTTCGCAAGTTTCAAAACATCATAACTGACATCATGTCCGTCGTTTGAAAGAGCTGTGTGTATGGGAGCGAGTTTTTCCCAGGTCAGTTTTTTTGCGGTTTTTTTAATTACTTCGAGTGTTTTGGAATCGATTTCTGGAAACTGCAGGAAAAGCTCTGTTTGGATTCTGGTTTTATCAGCCTTGGTCATGGTGGCCTTTTCCAGATGTCCGATAATTGTCCCTGCTGTCAGTCCACGTTCTGTAGCAACCTGATCAATGGTTTTACCACTGCTCCATAAACTGTAGGAATTTTTATATGTCTCACCACGTACTCGTTTTACTTTTTCCTCTAATACCGGTGGTTCTATGTCTTTAACTTGTAATGTTCCACCTGATTTTAGGATAAATTCTTGTTGTTTTTTTAGTATATAATCTGGCTCGAGTGTAGAAACTCGCTCTGCTGCCATATCTGATTTTTTCTGTAACTGTCTGTCGAGTAGTGCAATTTTAGGATCGAGCAGGAGGGCTTGCTGTAATGTTTCGAGCTCTATTGGAGCCAGTTTCAATCCTGATAATGTTCGCACACGTGACAATGCAACGTAACCCATACCATACGTAAACACACTGGACAGGTCGATATAGGCTCCGTCGAGACTCATACCTTGGGATTTATGCACCGTAATAGCCCATGCATGACGGAGTGGTATTTGGGTAATCGATGCGAGCACCTTGCTCCCTGCATCGTTAACGATTTCCCAACTCACAGGCTCGATCGTGATATCTCGGTTATCGGTCGTGGTAATAATCGGATACCCATTATCCTCGTCAAAACCAGTTACTACACCACGTGTACCGTTTACATATCCTGCTTCAAAATTATTTTTCACACACATAACCTCTGTTCCCTGTTTTAATTGGATAATCTCCCCTACCAGACAGTTTTTTTTCAAGGTTTCTATCATATTTGCATTACCCTTGTCAGTCATATAAAAACTGTGCACATCTGCAGAAATACTTTCGAAAACCTGTGCATTCATACTGTCCACATTTGCATTATGTGTATAGAGCTGGGTATATTCACTGACATAATCTCTGTCGTGTTCAACTTGAGATAATAATAGATTATGATGATCATCAGTTACGGATTGATTTCTGATTGCATTGAGTAATTCTGTAAATACGTCATCTGATTGACGGTGTTGTTCGTGAATATAACAAATCACTGGTTTTAATTCCTGCCATGATACTGTATCAGGAATACGCATTTCCACAGCTGTTTTTTCAACTGGTGGTAATTGAAAAAAATCTCCACACAAAATAACTTGCAATCCTCCAAATGGAACATTACTCCGTTTCATAAATCTGCATACCGTATCGATATTAGTAAAATAATTTGCAGAGAGCATTGATATTTCATCGATGATTAATACCTGTGCATTTTGATATCTGTCCCAGAGATATTTTTTACTCTCCATATTTTCCAAGTCATAATCGCTGATATGATCACGTACACCAATACCGCTCCATGAGTGTATGGTAATACCACCGATGTGAGTCGCTGCAATTCCTGTACTAGCTGTTATTGCTACGGTAACACTGTGTTTTTTCAAGTAACGAACATATTCATTTACTACATAGGTTTTACCTGACCCAGCACCACCAGTGAGCAATATACTGTGCCCCATTTTCATAATATCAAGTGCCTGAGATTGTGTCATAGTGATATGATACCATATATTATATTCAAAACAAAAACCACCCTATTGGGTAGTTACTTGTTGGTTTTTTATTACCTCTGTATCAACATGACTGAGTATATTGTAGACTTCTGTATAGAGATTTTCATTCAATAATTTAAACATACGGAGTGCTTCACGTTTATATTCTACGAGTGGTTCCCGTTGCCCAATAGCACGCAAGTTTACCGAGTTTCGAGCATTATCCATCATATCTAAATGATTCATCCATAATCGATCTATTACTGATAATGCAATCTGACATAATGTCTGATTATATACATCATCTCCCAGTTGGTTACGGATTTCTGATAATACTCCTGCTGCGTCTCTTGAGATTAATTCTGTATCTAATTCTGCAATATAATCAGCATCTCGTTTTAATATCATAAGACGTCTACTGTAAATCGATGCTCGCTGTGTTGATAATACATCATCATATGAGAGTACATGCTTACGTCCGTCGAAATGAAAGCCTTCGATTTTTGTTTGAGCATTTTCTAATTGACGACTGATAAATGAATGCTGGATGGCTTCATCATCTGCAATACCTAATTTCCCAATCATGGTTTTGACTTTATCTCCACCGAATACGCGTACGAGATCGTCTTCGAGTGATACATAAAACTGTGTTGCTCCTGGATCACCCTGACGTCCTGCTCGTCCACGGAGCTGATTATCGATACGACGGGCTTCGTGTCGTTCTGTACCAATTACGAATAATCCACCTAATGATTTAATTTCATCGTACGATTCTTGATTAAATGGAACACCACCGAGTTTAATATCGACTCCACGACCTGCCATGTTTGTTGCTACGATAACTGATTTTTTACGTCCGGCACTTGCGATAATTTCTGCTTCACGGTCATGGTTTTTTGCATTTAATACTTCGTGTTTTATTCCTGCATTGTTAAGGAAACTTGAAATAATTTCATTGTGTTCAATAGATACTGTACCAATCAATACTGGCTGACCAGCATCATAGAGCTTACGCACATCACGAGCTAATGCAGTGTATTTACCACGCGCTGTTTGGAAAATTAAATCATCATGATCAATACGAGCAATTGGTCTGTGTGTTGGGATTTCAATTACTGCGAGACCGTACACCTTGTAAAACTCTTCTTCTGAGGTTTTTGCAGTTCCTGTCATTCCTGATAATACATCATACAATTTAAAGTAATTTTGATATGTTATCGATGCAGCTGTACGTGATTCTGGTTTAATAGGTACTCCTGCTTTTGCTTCTAATGCTTGGTGGAGTCCATCCTGATATCTGCGTCCGTCTAATACACGTCCTGTGAATTGATCTACAATTAATACCTCACCGCCACGGATGATGTATTCTTTGTTTTCTGAAAACAATGCCTCTGCACGAACTGCAGTTTCCAAATGATGAATCAACCCAATATGTTCACTGCTGTAGAGATTAGTAATACCAAGAATTTGTTCTGCGGTATCAATCCCTGCATCTGTTAATTGTATTGCGCGATCTTTTTCATCAATTGTATAATGTGTTTCGATTTTTAATTGTTTTGCAAGTTTCGCAAACTGTTTATACATTTGTGATGAGTCCTCTGCTTGAGATGACATGATCAGTGGTACACGGGCTTCATCGATTAATACTGAGTCGACCTCATCAACCAGTGCAAAATAATGATCTCGTTGTACCATGCCGTTTATATCGGTCTGCATATTGTCACGTAAATAATCAAAACCAAACTGCGTATTGGTTCCATAGGTAATATCTGCATGATACGCCTCACGTTTAGAAACTGGTTTTAAATATTCTGAGAGAACACGATATTGTTCTACTGCATCAAGTTCGGGACTTGGTTCTGGAGCTGTCGTATCATAGAGATATGATTTTTCTCCATCATTAATAATCCCGACAGATAATCCGAGCATGTTATATACCTGTCCCATACGTTCACCATCTCGTTTTGCGAGATAATCATTCACGGTTACGATATGTACACCACGACCCATTAATGCATGTAAATATGCAGGCAGTGTTGCTACCAGTGTTTTTCCTTCTCCTGTTTTCATTTCGGCAATATTACCCTGATGCAGTGCAATACCTCCCATTAATTGAACATCATAATGTCGTTCCCCTAATGTTCGTTTTGCTACCTCACGTACCAATGCAAAAGCTCGCGGTAATATACTGTCGAGCGTTGCTCCGTTTGCTAATTGGTTTTTTAATTTTTCAGTTTCAAGTTTAAAATCACTGTCAGATAATTGAGCAATTTCTGGTTCCAATAGATTAATTTCTGATACTGTTTTACTAATTGATTTAATATAATTAGTAGATTCGTCTCCAAAGAGTTTCTTTAAGAAGTTTTTCATAATGGTGATACTATAGCATAAATCACGATAAAATAAAACCAGTACATAAAAACAGATAACCAATTGGTTATCTGTTTTTATGTGGTCACTATTTGCGACGAACAACTTTTTTAGTAGCTTTTTTAACCGCTTTCTTAACTGCTTTTTTTACTGTTTTTTTAACAGCTTTTTTGACAGTTTTTTTAGCAGCTTTTTTAGCTACTTTCTTTGCAGTTTTTTTGATTGCCATAGAAGTAGAAGTTATGAGCTCATAATAAAGATGATTCGAACGCTTCATATGTTTCACGCGAGGTCTCTTGCGATCACATAGAATTATTATCATCTCTTGAATATATTATCAAACTTTTTTACAAAACATACAAGCATTTATTTTTAAATAAAAACAAAACTGTGGATAACTTTACTTGCATTATTCTACTATTCGTGCGAATATAGGAATATGAAAATCACTAATCAAGAAAAAATATACAGTGCATGTGCAAACATTACCCGTCTTATGATTATTAAAATGTTAAAACAATATCAATATGCATCAGTAACATCAATCAGTACGTCACTTAATATGTCTGTGAAAAGTATTTCCAAACATTTGCAAATCATTCTTACTGCGGGAATTATTGAATACGAAAAAAACGGAACTACCGTATATTACAAGATAAAAAAACCCATGAACCCAATCGTTAAAAGTATTGTAGGTAACCTCTAAAACAAAAACCATTATAAATTGGTTTTTGTTTTTTGTGCTTTTTTGTGATATACATTATTTGTCTTATGGAACCGTGTCGGAGTGGTCTAACGTACCTCTTTGCTAAAGAGGCAGGGAGTCAAATCCCTCAGGAGTTCGAATCTCCTCGGTTCCGCCCGTAGTCTTTTTTATCGGACCTATGTTGAGGCTTGATAAATTAAGATAGATATACGATGTTTAAATAACCCTACGGAATTATTCCGCAGGGTTATTTAATTGCTCTTTTTAGAACAAGAGCAGATAATTAATCTGTGTTATGGACAGCATATGGATTTCAATCATTCTTTCACTTTTAACTGGACTAGTTTCCAGTTCTTTGGTTGTTCTGTATTTTGAAATACGTCAAAACAGAAAATACGCCTTGTCTCGGGCACATATCTTGGAGAGATTTTCGAGAGAGCTATTTCATGTACTCACTGTTGTGAGAGTTGCTTGTAATTTAAAGCTAGGAGACACGTCGTTTGAAAACAAAATGAGTGTCGTCGCAGAATTAGAGAGAATTCTTGGAAGAAACAATCCGTCTATCCTAATGAATCAGATTCCCAATCTGACACCAGAACAACATAGAAGTATTTTTAATCAATTGATTCAAATTCGTGAATCTTTATCTCTTTTATTTGCTCAATCGATAGGACACAAAACCGTAGAAGATAACATCTCAGCATCCATAGCGGAAATACAAGAATGGATTGATTCTGTATTGCACTACTACACAACTTTTCCTGAAATTATTGATAATCAAATAGATCAAACGATTCATATGGTCTGGATGACCAGTGTATTTAATCTTGTTGAGAATTCTTTTGCCATTCTGAACATGGTCCTTAAAAAGCAAAGTGTATCTGAAGGATCTTTGCGTTGGGGTAGTCGTTCAAAATAAACTGGTATTTATTCAATCGTCACCACTCCCTCCGTCACTTTTATCTTCGACTTGAAGCAACTCATCAACTCACGCTTCTCCTCATTTGACCCCTCTCTCAGTATATACTTCGCATACGTTCTCAGATCTATCTCCTTATGCTTCACATTTGGATTCGAGTACCCGAGTACACTCCTGTGGAATTTGTTGTACCGCTTTAGTTCGTCCTCAAACTTGTGCCGTATTCCTGCTTCGCTGAAGTCCACCTGATCCAGTACGGTCACTAGTTGTTCGATTAGTTCCTCCTCACGCAGATACTTTCCTTTGCAGTGTTTGTCTCTCGATCTTCCGCATCCGTAGTAGATGTAGTGTGCACTTGTACCATCTTTAAGTGGTTTGTACTTATCTTCAGCTGATATACCTGACCCACACTTTCCGCAGACCATGAGCTTCGTGAAGGCGAACTCTCTGCTTTGTCGTACGATGTTGTCTCGCTTGAGATGTTCTTGTACTTTGTCGAATAATTCTTTTGATATGAGTGGCTCATGTTTTCCTTGATACCAGTTACCGCTATTCTTTGGGTATTCAAATATGCCGTGATAGAAGGGATTCATTAAAAGTCTGTATACGTTGCCGAGTGCCAGTGGCTTGTTTCCAACCGTATGAAAATTCATCTCGAATTTGAGCCAGTGATACACCTTTCTTCCTGACCACTGTTGGTGTGCCACTTTCTCAAACATCTGCTTCACAATATGACCTCTTTGCGGATCTATGATTACTTGGCACTTCCGATCCATGTGTCTTTGGTTTAGGTATCCAGTCGGTGCGGTTCCTGGTCTGTAGCCCATCTCACATCGTGTACGCAGTCCTCGCTTCACATT